>Ga0116231_10012482_pt1 | contig 12458 bp, 14 predicted proteins | sample S1TSphgellanicum_2_FD_89695 | JGI IMG/M metagenome (GOLD analysis project Ga0116231, IMG submission 89695) | Host-associated microbial communities from peat moss isolated from Minnesota, USA - S1T2_Fd - Sphagnum magellanicum MG | ecosystem: Host-associated > Plants > Peat moss > Unclassified... | reverse complement strand
CGCTGCATCTGTTTGAGCAATTCGTTCGCCCCAATGGGTTAGCCAGCCTGTGTAAAATTCCCTGTCAAATTGTTCAACTTATCATCCTCCCAAGTTCCACACTCATCAAAGAGCATGTACATATATATATATATATATATATATATATATATATATATACTCTGGATTTATCCAGAGTCTATGGTTTCAAGCAGTTCATATACATATAAAATTCAAATTATTACTTAAATACCTTTCAAAAAATAACATAAAAAGGCACTTGTTAACATTCCCTGGCCACAGGGTTTTAGTACCCTAAACTCTACACAAACACATAGTTCTTAGTTGTGCTACTGAAGCATCTGCAGGAAAGTACCCAGAAACAAAAGCCAACAGCAAATGACTAAAAATGGACTTACGCTGATAAAGGGGGTGACATCCCTGCAGGGTTGTAATGTTTCTGCAGTGCAAATGCTGATGATGGATCTGAGCCTGTTGGGAAGTCGATAGCTGCGAACACACATTGGAGTTACATTTGACTTTATGTTTGCATGTTTCAGTTTTAGTCACAGTAGTCCATGATCCCTACACCCTCAAACCCTCAACCCTAAAACCTACAAAAGCATGACAGATTTGAGCCTAAAGCTTGCTATGCATTATTCAAAGCAAGAGTTGCTATTCCACTGGTTACAAACACAAAGCAATTAGGTCACGGGCACACGTTTTGCTATTGGTTAGACACACCTGTGTAAACTCCACAACCTTGAAGGCTCCCATTCTCAAGATTCTCCACAGCCGCTCCATCTGTCGTATAACTGAGCAGCAGCATGAACCAGCAATGAGGATTGGACGTAGGGGAAAGTATACAAAGACTATACAGGAAAAAAAAAGTGGGTTTAAGGTATTTATTAGGGTTTGAGTTTGTTGTACATGATGACATTATTCCCGAGGTGTTCTCTGACTGTATCAAGCAGGTGATGTAAATACACATGATCACTTCCAAATGATCCATACTCATTCTCAATCTGCACAACACAATTGGATATTTGTGAACAAATCAGAATTTCTTTAAATATATAAATAAATATACTGACTTGGAAAAAGCATAGCAGAGAGTACTTGGATCATTATGATACAGCCACCAGCTGTATACAGTGATGGTGCCAGTATGGGCAGCAACAAATCCCACCATCTGTCCACCTGCACCACAATCTGGGAGTCAGTATTGTGTGCTCTAATCTAGCAACATTGCTGCTCCATGAAGTCTGCAAAAAAAAAAGCATTCATCCACCTGCACAGGCATTTTGCGCATGATGATATCTTCTTGCACAAGTGGCTTGGAAAGAAATTTTATGTCTTTCCAAATACCTGAAACAGCAATTGTGAAATGATGATCTTCTTCTTCCTTCCTGAGGGAAAGGAATTGATAAGGATAAGGAGGGATGTGAAGATGGGTGTGCACCATGTTTAAGAATAAGTTGTTTGATGAGCGCAGTTGCACTGGAGGTTGCAGTGCAAGGAGCCATGCTGGAAATCCCCCGAAATCCCATTCTGCCAACACCAAAAAATGAAAATAAGAATAAAAATCCTCAACAAAACAGTGTGAAGGTCAACAGCAAAGCAATCAAGGTTTGGTTTTTTCAATTTTGTCAAGTGGGTGGACTGGCGACCATCCACAACATTAATGAGCCAAATCTGGCTAGATGTCAGGCAAGAAAGTAGAACTTTTTGAGAATCCTGCTTTGTTCAGATGACCTCCATGACCTCGGCATCTAAATGTGGTGACTTCCATGTGTTTTTCCTCAAAAAATGGCAACTTTTGCAAAAAAATCCAAAAGAACCCTTTGCACAATTTGCACATAATTTTTGTTGTTGTTGTTGTTGTTGTGGTGCAAAAATTCACCAAAAAAGAAAAAACATTGAAAGCAATAGATATGTCACAATGCATAAATATCCCATGAAAGAAAGAACTGGTTGAACTGCATTATTTAAGATTTGTTTCAATTTTCATATACCTCCACAAATGTAGGGCCCAATTCGAAGCATGACCAAAAAGTCTAGCTCATGTGCAAGCTCAAGAAAAGCCGGAAGGTCTGCTAAGCCATTGAAGTTGAGCATCTCAGGATCCGGCTCATGTAGGTTCCATGGCACATAAGTTTGAATGGTGTTCAGACCCAATGCCTTGGCTCGAAGCAATCTGTCTTTCCACAGCTGCCATTTGTGGCAAAATCCAACAACAACTATTTATTTCTTTCTTTCTTTATTTTTTCAATGCCCGACTTACCAAACTTCAAAGAGTTCCACGTCACAACAAGGCTCAGTGGTTTGCAAACCCTAATGTGCAAACTCTTTAGAGATCTGATGGGTTCTTTTCCACAGGAAAAAACATAATGAAATTCTGCAATTGGGTGGTACCCTAGAACCCTGAAGTAGTGCAAATGGGTCCTTAGTTCTTACCTGTGGGAGGATCCTGAAGTAGTGCAATTCGCCTCCAAGGATTCGGAAGGGTAACCCATCTTTCACAAACATGTCACCAGATATTTCAAAGCTACGGGAGTTTGTGGAAAGGAGTTGTTGGAAGGATAACCCATCTTGCATCGTCACGGAAGTACAAGAGGATGACGACGGGAATGAGGAGAAGAAGAAGAAGAGGAGGAGGAGCAGCAGCAGCAACCCTTTGAGATGATGATCATGATTACCCATCTTCACCAACATGGGTCATGAAGCTTCCGAGACAGAGATAGATATACTTCAGACAGAGAGAAAAAAGATTACGGTTTAGGGTTCAGATCGCTGCAAAACTCCTCCGATCCATTGCATGCATGCATGTGTGTGTTACCGGCAATGAAAGCAATCTGGACCTCCTCAAATAAGCTTCCAAAATCCCTTTTTCTCTACTCTTGAAGATTACAAGCGACATTTTCACAATTCCATGATGATGATCCAAGGAACACAATCATGCTTGAGACCCATTTTAGAATCCGACCCAAGACTCCAAATCCTGGCTTCTTCTAACCTTGTACAGGAGAAACAGGAAATTCCTCCCAACTCCACTCGTATTAAACTGGTATTACCTCAAGTCCCTACCACTATCAGGCAGGTACTGGTACGAGGCTGGCTGGTACCTATTGCATCAGGACCCCTACTACATACCAGGCAAGTATTGGCACGAGGCTGGTACGTACTGCATATATTGCCTCAGGTCATACCAATCTGGTCATACCCTAAAATTGCTTGAGTTTGGGAGAGACGAGAAAAGGGGAAGTGGTGCAGCAGGTAAGTGAGTGGGTTTCTGAGATGGCATCGGATCTGGGAACTTTGGCGTCCTCTGAACCCGAGGCAGAAGAAGAATCAGGCACACCTGAAGAATTTGGCGCTGGATTACAGATGCGAGAAGGAGGAGGAGGAGGAGGAGGAGAACATCCGGCAGTGGACGATTCCAGCACATCTGTAGGTGAGAGAATAGTCCTGAATCTTTTAGAACATACCCAATCTGTATTAGCTGCATTGCTTTTGGTAAACACCACAGGGAGAGAGTCTTCTTTTGGTATGTTTCCTTTGAAGGATTGGGATCATGGGTTAGGTCAAGGTGGTGGCTTTGGAGCTGGTGGAATTGATGTTGAGAAAGTTTTTCCGGAGCTGAAGACTGCAGTGTATTCTTAGATGGAGGAGCAGGAGGAGGAGTTCAGGAGTCAACTGTAGGAAAGGAAGCAGCAGCAGCACAAGGGAGAGATGAAAATCTGCCACCCCAAGTCAACACAGAGGTCCAGGTTTTGCAACAGGGGGTGACCAAGCAAATCATGAAAGAAGGTCATGGGGATGCCCCTCCTCCTCGGCATTCCACTTGCTTTGGTACGTTGTTGCATCTTCAAGCTCTTTGGAAATTATTAGGTTTTCACAGAAAACAGAAGACAAGCATTTCTTGGGTTTCAAGCCCTAATATGTACAGGAAGGGTTTAGGGTTTACATGGAAGCTGTTGCATCTTTGGGCTCTTTGGAAATTATTAGGTTCTACAGAAAACAGACAAGCATTTCTTGGGTTTCAAGCCCTAATATCTGCAGGAAGGGTTTAGTCTTTAGGATTTAGGGTTTTCATGGAAGCAGAGTGTTGGAGATGAGAGTGATGGTGCCGTTATGATCTGGCTGGCTGCAGTGCATTATCGAGCATGGACTGAAAGCACCATGCACAAGTTTGAGGATACTTGGCTAGAGCAGCAACCCACAGAGCTCCATCTTGGCCATGGTGAGCTTTAGACCTGTGGAGGAAACTTTTACCTCAATGTTGTTGTTGTTATTGTACCCTTTACTGGTGTTTGCTTTGATTCATCAAATGCTGGAAAAGCCCACCCTAACATGAAAGCCCAAATCTCTCAACTGATGATGGTGCAGAGAAACCACAACTGAAAGGCCTGGCAATTGGAGTTGCCAGTATGAATGCAGGTGAGAGTGCGCTTTTTCATGTTGGCCATGAGCTTGCATATGGCAAGGAAGGCAGCTTCTCATTCCCAAATGTGCCTCCAATGGCGGATGTTATTTATGAGGTTGAGCTCGTTGGCTTTGAGCAAGCCAGAGAAGTAAGTCTTTCTGCGTAGAAAAGTTTCAAAGCCCTGGGTTATTCTGAAATTCTGAGTAGTAGTTTCCTTGTTTCTTCTGCTTGCTATCATCCATTGCGGGGGAGGTGATGATGCTTGCAAGCTTTGCTTGTGATCTTTGCACCGGATATTCAAGTCTGAGAAATTGGGCATGGCAGGGGAGGCCGCGAGGTGAAATGACAGTGGAGGAGCGCATTGAGGCAGCAGACCGGAGGAAAGTTGATGGCAATGAGCTTTTCAAAGAAGGGAAAATAGCAGCAGCAATGCAACAATATGAAATGGTAGACCTGTTATTCTTCAGATTCTACTTAGACCCTGCAAAAATCTCTCACATTCAAGTTTTAGTTATTTACTTTTTTCCAACACCATGCATTAAACTAAAACTGGGACTGCAAATATGTGGGAGACAACTAATAGTAACCCACCTGGACCAATCAAACTATCTAGCCAATCAGAAACAGGGAGCAGTCAATAAATACAATTTTACTGTATTTATGAGACACTTCCAGGGATCCTCCAGGCCCTTGGAAGATGTGCATTTTTCCAGGGCCACGGCAGTCTTCCAGTGGGCCCACTGGATATGAGTGCTGCACCTCATCCAAAGTTTCCAGTGCAGGGCCACATAGTGAGCACTGGTGGAGCTGCTCTTGGACCAGTAGGTGACTGACAGGAGAAGACCACATTAGCTATATGGGTGACATAGTTGAAACAGGTGCAAAACTAGTAGTTACCTTTGACCTGGTTGGGTGCTTGGGAGGGGGATCCACAGGCTCTTGCTTTCATGGGGGATGACTTCATGTTCCAGCTATTTGGCAAGTACCGGGACATGGCGAATGCAGTCAAGAATCCTTGTCATCTCAACCTGGCTGCCTGCCTGCTTAAACTTCATCGTTTTGAGGAAGTCATTGCTCACTGCACAGTGGTGAGGAGGCCCCCCTGTGCGTTCTATTCCTAAGGAAAATAGGCCACTCTTCATGTGTAATCAAGGAGCTTCCTTTACCAGATGGGGTTTTTCTTTTGTGTCGCCACCTCAGTATTTTAACATGAGGAAGAACCATGGATGGATGGATGCAGGTGCTAACAGAGGATGAAGATAACAGCAAGGCATTGTTCCGTCGAGGAAAAGCACGTCTGGAATTAGGGCAAACAGATACAGCTAAGCTGGATTTTGAAAAAGTGCAGAAGCTTGTGCCTGAGGACAAAGCTGTCGTACGTGAGCTTAGGGTGATTGCTCAACAGGAACGAGAGGTTTATCTAAAGCAAAAGGAAATGTACAAGGGTCTTTTCAAGGCCCCAGAACCACCTCTGGCCAAAGAGACATCCAACAACCACTGGTACTCATCCATTTGGAACTCCCTGCGTTCTATCTTTCGTTTAATATTCAGGTTTCAACGGCCAAAGAAGGAATAGCTTGTTGCTTTGAAAATTCAATTAGCGTGGATTTTATACTGTGACATATGTGATGATGCTTTCTGGGAATGGAGACAGGAGGACAATGCCATTTGTCAGACTGTGGAAAATGCACAATATGTTCTACCGTTTATTCTAATGTAGCTCTGAAATGCAGAATTGGATTGGTTTAGTCTGATGGAGTCTTACTTCTGTGAAGAGGGCTGTGCAAACTTGGATTGGTTAGGTGATTAGTGGGTGTTATTAAGCTTGTCTGATTCCTCTTGTGATATTGCAAAACCCTAAACCCTAAAACAAAATCTAGTTGAACAATTTATCATTATTCTTATTAGTTAGCCTTTAGATTTTTTGTATGGTTTGGATTGTTGTTCCAATTTTCTTGCAATTATATGAGTACTGTCAGTGAGTCTTTCAATTCTATTCTTGAAAAATGAAAATTTGGATTGCATGCATGCTTTAAGGAATCTCACACCAGAAAAGCTTTCACCCCTTGACTTTAAGCCAATCCATAGTTGTCATCCCCCACTATAGCCACATGATATGGCCTTGGTATTATTGTCTCTCCATAGATTCATGCTCCTACTCAGAAAAATGTTGTTGAACAGCACACTCCAAATACAACATCACCCCTTTCAACAAACACAAAATGGGCAAAATTAAAGAAAGTACACACAAGATGGAAGGGATGTGGCTTACCTTTTGTTTGCCTACCAATTGCTTGCCACAATGAAGGAATTTGCACAACTTGAGCTTGATGGTGTGGAAGCTCCATCTGCTCACATTCTTTGCCACTACTCTGTGATTGCCATCTCCACTCCTGCAACACTTCAGGAACCATGATGATGCACATGAAGGTGAGGTTTATGTGTGTTGGGAAGGCAACATAAGGGGAAAGAAAAAAAAAAAAACAAAAAAGAACATGGAAAAAAAGAGAAGAAGAAGAGGATGATATAGAACAAGAAGAACAAAAGTACAAGAATAAAAACAAAAGCAACATACAAATGCACAAAGACACGAATGAAAACAAAAACGCAAGCATGATACCAAAGTGGTTGGTGATGACAACACTTGTGAAAACCCAAGAACCGACTCTTGTCACAAATACCCACCCCTGTAATACTGGTAATAACCGGCTTCCAAATGGATGGTGCATTGCATTGGTGGGTGTCGAGTCATGTATATAATCCTCGGCATCATTGCTCATGAGGTATATAGCCTAATGAGTCAAGATAACCCTTGCAATCGCCTTAAATAAAGGAGGCAAAAAACCATCAGCAATATGTTATTATGTTGTTTCTCAGGCATGGGAATAAGGGAGGTAACTTAAGTTTCCATGTGTAGGAACGTCACGGGTGTCCCACATAGAAGAATAAATAAGGTGAGTAGGCCAAAAAAGAGATGTTTCCAACAACCACCCATGTATTTGCACATGCTCTGAATCTTGCAAATTATCCTGCAACTGTGCCTTGGGTGCAAGGAAGAAGATTATGTGTTGTAAGGTACCTGCAAAATAGAAAGGACAAATCTAATGAAGGTTTTTATATGCAAACATGTGTCATCATTCCTAAGCCCCCTTTTTTTAAAGAATATCAAATCCATCAACTTTCTTATGGAAATGTCAATTTGACAGTTCACCAAAGACATTAAAGAATCTTCTTCACTTTCATTGTCAAGTGACAAAATAATTTAATCAAATCTGATAAGGTTGCAGCTGTTACTTAGGAAGTCTTTCTTACTTTTCTTAGAGTGGCAAGTGAGTGTTTTAATTCAGCTTGGAAGCTGTTGATGATGATGCTCTGAAGGCTGAGGAGATGTTTAGTCTTTGACTCTAGTATACAGTCTCCAGCAGAGCATGAGTGTGTTTCCTCAAGTTCAGAAGTCATAAGGCTAATAATTTGAGTGGAAATATAATAGAAAATTGACAACACCAGAGGGAAAACACCTACTCAAAGCAAAAAAATTAAAAAAGAAAAGGATCCATTAGGGGTTTCCTTAAAGTCACCCTGCTGTCTTTGGGCCTACTTTCACCCCCTATCCCCTCTTTGAGTGAGGTCCGCAAAGTAAGGAAATTTTATTAAATCTGGGTATGAAACGCTGAAACTCAACATTTAATGCACAAGGTTCAAGAGTAATTATAGTCGTTGTACTGGTAGGAGCAGTGCAGTGAAAATATTTGTAGCAGCATTGGAGGCGCTCAGGAAAAAGAAAAGAGGGGGTCAAAACAGGATGAAACTCTGTTTACCACAAAAGAAATGGTGCATTTCTAATTTGCTAATGCTAATGCACTTTTTTGCAGGTTTTTTTTGTGAATCTCACCTGGTTTTGGACCAAACTCAGGGTTCTGGTGCTGTGTTTTGCTGACTTTACGGAAAACTCTATACCAAGCCAGCCCTGTTCATTATGTTGGGTAAGACATCAAGTGAGCCTGTTAACATTTCGTGCAGCAGGCATTGCAGCCAACAGAATGAGCGAGGGTCAGAGCATTCCATGACAGAAATGTCTGGGATCCATGTTCAACAAATACTTGTTGGTCACCATTACCAAGTGTAGAGCCATCACTGAAAGATATTGTCATAAAATGTGGGTGAGAAATGACATAATCTACCACCCCAAACCCTAGTGTAACTTTCATTGCAACCCTAGATCCAAAGTGCGGGATAATGAAATTTCATTAACAACCCATTGGGTAGTTGGAGAATTAGAGGGGCCATAGTTTGAAGAATAACCAGAAGAAAGAAGAGATAACCCAAAAAAACAATAGAAACAAATAGGTCATAGCTCAATGACTCACTCGGTTATGGCAGGTTCAAACTAAAAAACTTCCCTTCACTGAAATATACCCATTAATGTCCTATGCACAAAATAGGACTCTGGATGTTCCACTCACACATTATTGGGTCAAGTTCAAGCAAAATTTATATGCCCTAATCTTACAACAATGCATATTCAGTTTACTGTAAGTAAAACCCTAAACCCTAGAGACAAATTGCCAGGAAAACTATGGGAAACTAAACTAGGCCAATTGTATTTACTCCTGACACCAGCAAAGTTCATAGGGGGGTGGGTGTTTAGCATCCTGCTCATTTTGACATTCTGCTGATTCCTTTTAAGTTTTAGGTGAAGATTTGGGGGGGGTGGCGAGGGTGGATGTCAGCTTTTCCATCTTGACTATGGAAAATCATATCAATGACTTATTAGAACTAAGGTTGATGTCAATGTAGTATCCTGCAACAGAAAGACACTGTTCATGTTGTCAGCAGGTTGTCAGGGGGATTGACTGACTTTGGAGAAGTTTTCTCACATTGTCCACAGCAACATGATGAGCAGCAGGGGAGGAAAGCTCAAAGAAGAAAGGGAGGGAGGGAGGAAGGGAGGGAGGGCTATTGATTCTGGATCAAGAGGAGCTCAGCCACTTTACTTACAAGGACACACACCCACAAAGCTTGACAAAATGGCAAAGTCAAAGAAGAGGCAGTTTTACACCTTTAGAGTGCTTGATGGGATATTTAGTCTAATAATTTAGAAGCAACTTAAATGGCTTTTTGAGGCTTCAGTTTTGGGTACTGGTTCACTCAAAGGGGGGAAAGGGGAAAGTGACCAAAAGCTCCTTACAACTTCACCTTTCAGAAAAAAAAAAGAAAAAAAAGTACTGTAAAGATTTGGCTCTGAACTTTTGGTTGCCATGGGCATTCATTCATTCCATCAGGTCCTGGGTCTTCAAGGTAGGCCTGAAAAGCTCCCTTACAGCCCAGGACAACATTATCCACTTCAGCAATGGAAGATTCAATATGAACTTTCCATCCGGTACCATTTGCTTGGGTTGGGACTTGGGAACTCAAACTACCCTAATGTAAACCTAAGGCAAGAGCCCTCGGCATTATGGATGGATGAGTGATTTTAGGGTTCATTAGGCCATTGTCCACCTGTTTAGTTTGAGGGTGAACTAGTGTTGTTTGGTGGTTGTTAATTTCAAAAGGAACATTTGGTCCCAAAGCAAGCATGTGACTCAAAGTTTGTTCCATGTGCACTAATCACTTGCATTGTTTGGCTTGTGCAAATGATTTGCATAAGAAACATTCATGAATTTGTCATTTTGTCCTAATTCTCATCTTGGAGCTCTTGCACATCTCTCTTTTATTAGTGTGTGGAGTTAGGGAATATGTTCACAAGTTTTTTTTCATTTTACTTTCACTATGTCAAAACATGGAATTCATGATTTGACTAATTTATTCCTAATGCTCAAACCTAATCATGTAGTCATATGTGAAATGTAAAATGTCTTGTAATAATTATTATGATTACATGACTATAGTCATTTCTTCCATTGGTCATATTTATAACTTAGGATGCAATTAATGACAACTAATGCTTTCAAACGAATGAATTGTGAATGATTCTCATCCACCTAATTCATCACATATTACATTAGTTATAAATATAATCAAACATTGATCATGATGATGACATGGACTTAGAATCCTTAGATGTATATTATGATTTGTTAATGATATTTTAAAAACTTTATATTGTGTGAAAATATTTATCTAAGGATATAAGTGTAAGTTAAGGGTTAGTATAGGTAGGCATGTCTACTTACTTAGATTACCTATTTAACCTACCTACCCCCCTATTTACGTTTACCTATTTACTTACCCATTTATTTACTTATGTTAACTTAACTCTTTAGCTTAAGGTACCTACCTACCTGCTTATGCTTACTTACTTGTTTACTTAGCCTACCTACTTCGCCTACCTATTTAGTCATTTATCTACATATTCACCTAATACACTTACCTATTTACTTAATGTACCTATTTATTTTATTTAAACTACCTACTTAAGGAAATAATATATGTAAGTAGGGTTTAGTAGGTAATAACTAAATATACCTATCTACATAACCTATGTGAAAGAGGTAGCTAGTTAGGTTATGTAGGTAGGTAAGTTATAGGGTAGGCTAATTAGGTTACATAATCATACCTATTTACATTTATTATTTTATTTAGGCTTTGGCTAAGTTAAGTAGGTTGGGTAATATGTAGTAGGAAAATGGGTAAATATGTAGATTATTTTTGTATGGGATAAAGGATAAGGGATAATGTTGTAGTGTTTCCCTTTCATCAAATTTATCTCATATCTTTTGTCAACAAGTTTAACTTTGTAAACGATATAATCTAAAAGAAAAAATAATCTACACATATAGTACATGCATTAGAAATATTCAAAGCAGAAATACCACTTTGGATGAGCTAATCAATAAGGTTTGTGACCAATAAATTAAATAGGATCCTACTTACCTATGCTTATTACTAACCTAAACTAAGGCTACCCACCTATTTACTTAGCCTACCTACCTATTTTGGCTTATTTACATACCTAGGCTTTTAGTTTAAGCTTGTAGGCTACTTAATTAATCTTAAGCTAATAAATAAGTTTAGTTAGATTGTGCACATGGCTTTACTATGCTTAAACACATGTCTACATTTCATAAGTTAATAAATACCTATTGATTAATAATATTTCCTAAATGTAATTATAAAAGTCATTGTTTTTCCCAACTAGATAGTCATAGAAATCACATGAGGACTGAAATAAATTACTATGATTAAAAATATTACTAGTAGCAAAAGCCACAAGTTGAAAGGTGGCAAGGAAGGAAAAACAACTTGTGAATATAATAAAATCACAGATTTTGAACACCTTGGCCATGAGTTACCACTTACATTTTTCAATTAAAAATATTTTAAAGACAAGAAGAAAGTGACAACTTATACCTAGCCTTGTGTGGAAGGTGGTCTTTACATATTACAAGGTAATTTATTTCAACAATTTGTTTTAAAAGGACATTTTGAAAGATCAATTTTGAAACACTTTGAAAAAGTTCAAGACTAAGATATCTAATGAGGAAAGGAATGAGAGAATTATGTTGCAAAATGAAAAGGTCTTGGCACAATTGAAAAAAATGAATAGACATGCCACCTAGAACTTTTTCAAAAGGCGATAGATTGTGATTGATGGGACATTTATCCCACCCATAGTACCAAGGACCTCTACTCTTTATACAATATGTGTGTTGGGTGAAAACATATTATGGTGACCCCCTTTGGGGTGTCAAATTGTACCAATTTCTAGGGGTGTGCATTTTTGAATGTATTCCATTTTAAACTTTTGAAAGAATTTCATAATATTTTTGCACATTATATTATAATTTAACCTAGGAAAAATATTAAAAATGAAACTATTTCATGTTAGTTTGTAAATTGGGAGATTGGAATATATTTGTGGAAACAAAATGTAGTGTACTTGTGTATTCAAAAACATAAATATACTCCAAAATAATTTAAATGATTTTTAATATTTATGAAAGTTGAAGGTATATTGAACCATGTCATTTCACATAGTTTGAACCATGTTTGGATACCATGTGATTAATTTGAAAATTTTCATCTCAAAAAATGAGTTTTTTCGGCAAAGATG
>Ga0116231_10012481_pt1 | contig 12460 bp, 11 predicted proteins | sample S1TSphgellanicum_2_FD_89695 | JGI IMG/M metagenome (GOLD analysis project Ga0116231, IMG submission 89695) | Host-associated microbial communities from peat moss isolated from Minnesota, USA - S1T2_Fd - Sphagnum magellanicum MG | ecosystem: Host-associated > Plants > Peat moss > Unclassified... | reverse complement strand
TGGTTATTGTTTTCAAGAGGGTAAATATAGTGTACATATGGTTCAAAATCATTATATCACATATTTGCAATGCATGTGGTTAGATGATGGATTTGTTTAGATTATGGTGACTAAGTATTGAATTTATTTATTTTTGACATTTTATTTTTATTCATTACATTAGTTACTTAAAAAAAAACTCTTAACATACGTTCTCAAAGCCCCTTTAGATTTCATTGTTGTTTTCCATTGAAAACTTATTTGAATATACTTTAAATGTTATTATTGTTTGATTGTATTTTGTTAGTTTTTTATGGAATGTTTGAAATTTCATGTGTTCATGTTTGCAATGTTAATTGTAGGCAAGTATTCATTTTCAAGTGTGCCATACTTTTCCCTTACATTTAACTTTTTATATTTGCATGGTATGTATGAAATAAATGATAGAATATTTACCTTTACCCTTACCTTATGAACAAGGTAAATGTTCATCATTTGCCTTGACTTTAACTTGGATTGAAAATTTTGTAAATCATTTATACCTTTACCCTTACCTAATTTGAAATTTTTTGAAACACATTTACATTTACCCAACTGATATATATTTTGAAAATCTCATATTTACACTTATTTAGCTAATATATGAAACCCACCAAACATTTGTTTATATTCACCCAACATTTGTTTTTACATACATTCACATAACATTTGTGTGAAATCATTTAACCATGGTTAGTTGGCAAACTTCAAATCATTCTTCTTTTTTCGGGAGAACTATTGTATGTCCATATGCATTGTTTTTGTGAGCAAGAATTCTACCACACATCTTAGTTCCCATGCAGCTCATATTATCTATGATTACATTCCATTTCTTCCATAAAAAGCTACAAAATTTGCCCCTTTGATTTGTTAATTTTTTGGCATCAATTCTTTCTTCTTCTTATCAAGAATTTGGTCTTTTTAATCATTTTTTTGTTATTGTAACCCATCGCCTACCAATGCACCAATTGGTGGATAAGGTTATTCATGTCATTTTGGGATGAACCCATATTAGGTGACCAAAATTTTTCCCCTTTCCTTGCCCCCCCTTCCCCACCTACTGTACCCTTCCTACCATCATGTCACAAACATCAAATGATTAAAACCTTGGGTTTTTCTTCTTGAGAACTTCAATGTTGCTAGGGGGGCATCACCATCACCATCAAAAAAATTCTTCTTCTATTTTTATTTCCTGAGAACTCCAAAGTGGGGTAATAGGATGAAGGGGCGGCATTGCCATCATCGTAGCAATAATGGGTCCAACACACGCATCACACGCAACATGCCATAACCTCCCATGCATTCCTTTTCCAAAGTCTTTCTTAACATCAAGTGGATGGTCGATCCACCCACACTAAGCACTTCATGTGCCTTTACCCGAACGATCCCATTTTTGGATGGGATTCTAACTAGCCTATTGTGCTTTTCTATGAGCACATTATTATGGGCTATGAATTCCATTCCCAAAATGCATTCCATTCCCCCTAAGGTGGAGATCAACAAATCCACCTTTCCTCTCCAATTCCCTAGTTGAAGAGGCACTTCTCTTTATTGTAATGTGGTGGGATGGGGAACCCCATCCGCAAAGTGCACCTCAATGGGTGCCTTGAGCTCCTCCAATTGGAGTTCCATTCTTTCAACATTTTTTCGAGTTATGAAATTGTGGAAAGCCCTTATGTCCAAAAGACATAACACATCCCAATTAAAAACCTTTTATTTTAAGAAAATAAGGCGATTACATTCACCTTGGGCTAAGTTGGCAATAAGGGTAATTACCTTAGAACCCCCATTCCTCGATTTGGGTTTAGGGCAATTTTTGGAGTAATGCCCCATTTCATTACAATTGAAACATGTTCCTTCGAGCTTCCCACTAACATCCCCCTTAGGTTGGCCTGCTTTAAAAGGAGCCCCCTTTTTGACGAAATTTCTTTTGGGTTTGAAACCTAAGCCTTGAATTTGTTTAGGCTTTTCCCCTTTTGAAGTGTCTTACCTTTGGTTCCATTCCCCTTCATGGCGTGCCTTCTTGTGAGGGAATTTGTTGTCCTTCTTGAACCCAATTTTTTTGCCCCATCCCACATCTAAAAAGTCTTCCACTTTCATGATGGCTTCAGACAATGAGGCGGGCCAATTCTCCTCAAGCTTGCGCTTGGCCCAAGTCAGAAGCCCCATCAAAAAATGGCACACACGATCTAACTCATGCATATGCCAGATCTCAAACATGAGTTCAGAATATGCCCTCACATTGGCGCAAGTTATCATTTGTTGCATTCACAAGGCCACATAGTTTACATCTTGAGATGTAGTCAGAGTTCTTTGGAATGAATTCCAATTCAATGCGTTCTTTGAAGAATTCCCACATGTAACCATGGGTTTTCCCTTCCTCTTGCCTCACTGTCCTCCACCATGTGGAAGCATAGCCCTTTAAATAGGACTGGGCAAGTTCCATGGTTAAAAGTCGCCCAACTTTGGCGGCATGAAGGTAGTCCTCCATTTTCGCAAGCCAAGCATCTACCACCTTCCAATTTTGGACCCCGTCAAAATTCCCAAGCTTAACAAGTTTGAATCCTACACCATTCGATGATCCTCTTTTGAGGGCCGCAACCAACTTAGTGAAATCTAGCTTATTCATTTTAAATAAAGCCTTCAATTACTCTAGAGTGAAAAGGACTATGGTTGGTTGCTCCTCTTTATTTTCGTGGTCATCGTGGTTGTCACGGTCCTCTTGTTCTTTAGAATCCTCTTATTCCTCCTCCCTAATGGCCTCGAATGGAACATTTAAGTCCTAGGTGAGTTCTTCAACCATGGTCTCTTATATTGACTTATGAGTTTTCTTGGGTGCCATCGAAACTCTTCAATAAGTGGATCGAGTTCTACCTGAACTCTACCAGAGCTCTGATACCATGTGACACGCTCCCAAGCTCCTTAATAGACTTAAATGTAAATCTAAGGTGAAAAACAATGAAAGAATGAGGAATCGGGGCATGTTCCCTGGCTCACAACACTTCGGGGGTAGAGCGGCATACTGAAGCTTTAGGATGAGGACTAAGAAGATTGACAAGCAACTCAATTACTCACATGGACTTGCACAAACCAAACAACAAGTTGATTAATGCATAGTTGGGGCACTTTTGGTGCACGGACGAGCCATGGGCGAACATGGACTCACAAGACTCACCACGGCTCAAAATTGGGGGAAACCACCACCTCCCCCCTTATAGTATACTTTGTGCCTGGCCACGGGGCCAACACCAAAATGGCATTTTGTCCCAGGACTCCCAAGTGGGAGTTTCGAAATTCTCGAAATTGGGACTCTCGCAACTTTGGAGGCCCATAACTTTGTGTGCAAACCTCTGATTGAGCTGAGATCTAAAGAAAAGTTGTAGCCCTTGTCAAGAGCTTTTCAACAATATGTGGCATGCCACCTATACGCAAGGAAATTGGGGCGATTCCTAACTTTTAGTGGTCAAGAGTCAAACTGGCAATTTGACTTTCGACCCTTCTTTTGGCCATAACTTGTGTTTCAAGTGTCCAAATGGGTTATGTGAGCCCATTTTAAACATCTCAGTTCCAAGAGCTTTTCAATGATTTTTTAAAAAAATTAATCGAATGAATTTGGCCCCTTGCAATCACCCTTTAAAGATTTGGCAGTCCATTGGGACTCCAACTCCCAAAGTGGGAGCTCATTTGAAAGTGTGGGGGTTCATTCCCTCACACTCTTTTGCACTCCCGGAAGTATGAAATGTGATTTGTAGGCTCACTCTTGGCCCACACCTTCGTAAGCCTTTACCTTGGTCATAAGCCCAAGGTTAGGGTTACAACAGTGTGTGTGCAAAACCCCCAAACTCAAAACTTTGTGTGTCCAAAAACCAAAAATTAAATTAGAACATAACCTAAACCCAAATCTTTTTTTACTTTTCACCTAAAACCTAAAAACGTGTATGTGTGTGTGCATGAACCAAAACCAAAAAGTTTTTTTTTATGCTCCTAACCATAAACCAATGTGTCTTTGAACTAAAAACCAATGTGTGTGCTTCAAACCAAAAACCAATCTATGTCGAAAATTCAAAAACTAAAACTTAACCCAAAACTAGAGCTTTCAAATGTGTTTAAAAATAAAAAACTAGAGTTTTATTCAAAACAAAAAATTTGTGTATGTTCAAAAACCAAACTCCAAAAGTTAACCCAAAACAAAAAATTTGTGTGTATCCAAAAATCAAAAACCAAAGCTTAACCCAAAACTAAAGCTTTGTGTGTTTTTCATTAAAAATTAGAAAATTTGTGTGTGTGTGTGTGCATGAATCAAAACAAAATAAATATATTGTGTGCTCTTAATTAAAAACCAATGTGTGTGCTCTAAACCATAAATTAAAAACGATAAAATAAAGATGTGCATGTGTGTGTGCTTTGAACCAAAAACCAAAAAAAACTTTTAGCGTGTTTTTAACTAGAAACATGTGTGTGTGCTCTAAACTAGAAATTAAAAACCTCTTGTGTGCTTTTCATTAAAAACACGTGTGTGTGTGCACTTTGAACCAAAATCCATAAAACTTTCCATAAAACCCTGCTCTAAAAAGCCCTAAAAACAAAAAAGCTCTAAACCAAAAACCTTAAAACTTTTAACCCTATTCTAAAAAGCTCTAGAAATGAAAAGCTCTAAACCAAAGTGCTTTGACACTTCTATGTGGGTGTGTGTGTGTGTGAACTTGAACTAGGAATGCTAAACCAAAAAGGTTTAAACCACTAGAATGTTGAACTAGAAACCACAAACAACTAGGAATGTTGGACTAACTCTTTGTGGGTGTGTTTCATTTACAATGGTTTTTTTTGGTTCAAAAGTTCAAATTTCATGAATGCATGTTTCATTTTTAGAAGAATCCTTTTGCTTTCCTCTAAATATATTTATTTGAAAGCTTTACAAAACTTCAATTTTCAATTTAGAAATTTAAATAATGTTCAATTTCAAATTTAAATTTTATAATTTTCACTTTTCAATTTCAAATTCAAACTTTATATTCAAAGGTACATTCAAACTTTCAAATTCATAGCTACATTCAAAGTTCAAAGTAAAATTCAAATCAAAAGTTAAAAGTTCAAAACTAAATTTGTTTCCAATCTGTTCAATTTCCAAGGTATTGTTCAAGTTGCATTTGTTGTAGTGTTTTGAATGGCTCATTACCATGTATGGAATTTATTCACCATCAATGTCATTACTTACTATTATGACACTCCTTTGTTCATCCTTCTTCCTTGCACCTAGTTTTGTTTGATTTTCTAGTTCTAACTAAAGCAACAATGATTATATATCTTCATTTTTCCATTCAAAATCAAATGAGGGCTTGGTAGGGACAATGAGGTAATACCAGCTTCATGTCAGGGTTGTACCAATCTCAATACCAAATGTATACTTGTTGCCTCATACTAGCCCAAAAAAACAATCTTGGACCCAAATATCAAGACCAAGCTCCAATGAAAGCCTAAAGTTTAAAATGTCCAATTTCTAAATTCTAATTCCAACACTAGTTGGTATATTCAAAAGTTGATACCCGCCCAACATTGGTTATCACATCCATGCAGGTGAACCCACCTTTGAACACATCCATGTACACCATGTAGGTCCTAGGATGGGAACTCTAAACCAATCATGGTTGTTAACTAACATTGGCATCTTTCTATCTCCTTCCTTTTGGGAATCTTGGTTTAAAATCATCAAACTTCATAAGGATCTCATATTACCAACCACAACCCATTAATCTTTTCGAGATGGGTATCTACTGGGTATAACAAAAAAATAGTAAAAAAGTGAAATCGTAAACACAAAGGCAGTGCTTGGCCAGTGAATGAAGACTGGATAATTCCCTGCAAGAATGAACCAACAGCCACCAGCATACCATAAGAGATGGATGGATGGATAGACCACACTTTTTCATGGGTTACAATGCCCGAGCTAACCACTGTGGTTACCTCAGCTACTACCCACCTACTAAGAACCCTCTAAGGCCTTACCTATGTGCTAACTATCTAATGAATCTACTTACCTAGTAGCCTACCTATCTAGTGTGGACAAATGAAGTGTAGTGAAAAACAAGGGCATAAGAATGTTCCTCTCACATTAATGAATCCATAACCATGTACATGACTTAAACATAGCTTGAATAATCAACAAACTTCAACAATTTGATGATTAAAACAAATACACAGGTCCAACCTTAAACTATTCCGATTGAAGCAAGAAACTAAATCTACGAGTCTATGGGGGTTAGATCGTTCCGATCTTTCTTTCATGAATTTTGAGTGATAGTGTTTGGCTGAACAAAAGACCCATCCTCACAAATTTGAACAACCCAATAGAACACTAAATCATGAAACAACAAGTAGACAGAAAGATTCTGAAAATTGAAGAAAATAATGGAAGAGAAGATCTAATGGAGATTCATATTGAAGACATGTTTTCCTTTAGAGATTTATCATGTGCAACCCATCAGCCCCTACTAGAATCCTAGATGAAACACCACCAAAAATAGATACACAATGTGCATTCAGAGGTCTTGAACCAACAAGCACTCTCTTCCCTCATACCCACATAATACCCTAGACCTTTGTTTGCCAAACTCTATCACTTTCAATATCCCCAATAATCTTCATCATCCTCCCAATCACAAACTCCTACTCCTATTGTGAGATTGTAGCTCTCTAAAGGTGCATAGTGCAACACAAATAATTCATCCTTTAGAACAGATAGCCTACACCTTTAGGCATTCTTCCTTCCAATGTCAAAATCATTTGCAGACCAAACCCAAAAGTAAATGCGAAAACAAAACAACTACAAGACTTAGTTACTTGTAGCAAAAACTCTGTGGCCTTTTAACTTCAATCTCCATCAAAACTTGATTGATGTCCAATAAGGAAGATTTGCCCAACAGCGCCACACCACACAAAACTCACCCATTAAGAGAGCCATACCTAGATTAAATGTCGTTATTCATAAAGACTTCAACAAGCTCATAACTTGCAAAAGAACAAGACATTACAAGAATAGAAAACTAATAAAGATTCGCCATCAATCACCATCAACTATCGAAATTTTGTCGTCTTCAACTTCCGACAAATGACAACATTGCACATTATCCATTTAGGGTTCATCCCCTAATTTCTCATCACAAAGATTCACAATGCTTCCCTTTTGGTTGCCTAAAACAAATAAGAGGAAAAAGTGTGTGTATGTACTTATTTTGCCCACTAGTGGGCAAAGGTTGAAGATAATCCTCTTCATTACATCCAACTCCTTTTTACATCCATATATGTTTAACAAATCAATTGTATAATGATATTCACATATTTCAATCTTGGCTTGATCAATTTGTTGACTTGAGATATATTAAAGATGCAATGTGACAATATAAGGAATGAAATAAATCTAAATGCGAACTTTCTTGTAACTTAACTTAAATGATATTTGAGTTGATGTCCCAAATGTGTGAGATTTGAAACCAAGAGCAAGTTGCATACTTTTTTGGGGGAAGGGAATGGATACAATTATTAGGCTTGAATTGGAACAAGAAACTAACAACCTTTATCTTGAGCAAAGGAGTGGGGTGTGTTTTGAGAAAACATAATGTGAAAATTGATAAGGATAGTTTCAAAGGCAAGACACATTTGAAGGTTTGATTACTAGTGGTTGATCTTCCATGTTTGCCCACTCTAAACATTGATCATCAAATTTCTTCATTACCTAATGAATACTAATTGAATTCTTTTGAAGTCTGTAAAATAGGAACCTAAATAGTTTTATTGAATGCCAATCATTAAGACAAATTTAGTACTACACCAAATGATCATTGCAAATGTCTGATTGTTAGTTAGATACAAGACAATTATAGAAGTAAATGGTTGATTCACTATCATTGCATATTAAAAAATGTTAGTGGTTTGATATTAAAGGATTTTTCAACACCTTTCATGTGCACATTGTGCACATGTGATTGTATAATAGAATTGCAACAAAAATGGCTTGTCTCACAAAACATGACATTGCTTCCAATTTTTGAAGAGCTTTTAAAAACTAATTGTATTTCTTTGTCCACAAACTCCCTACCCATATACCAAAACTTAAAGAGACATTGGTAGTTTGAATTAGGTTTGCATATTTGAACCTATAGTAAGAATAACAAAAGAACTTCACAACCATGAGCCAAATGCATTTACAACCAACTAGATAACAAAAACAAAAATATCACATCTCCTTAAAAAGTTCCAATTTCATGGAGATATATGACCTACTATGCATTTTCCTTAACGGTTCCATCATTCTTTAGAGGAACATGTGTTAATTGGAAGTGAGAAAGTCCATCATTATTGAAATACATCCATTGTCTTAAAATCTTTCTTTTGAAGATCCATAATTTAATAAACATCATATCATCTTTAAAACACATAACTTTATGAATTTTGTAAGGTTGATCATTGCTATTGTACATGGTTAATAAGAAATATATTAAAATAAAGAAATCATCAATAAGTTCAATTGATCACTGAGCTGAAAATTAATAACTTAAAGTAAATTATGTTGCTTTAAAAAAAACCTTTCAAGTGCATTCAAAATAAAAGGGTCACAAGCACCAAAAATGTTGAAGCTTAACTAAAGTGCATTCTTTAGCCCAAGTTGAAAGTGAACATTTTTTTTTGTATTAACCCATCACACACACACCTCCTTTTTGTACTATCCCAACAATTTTTCAATGATGTTTGTGATGTCTAAAGTGGCCATCCACTTTAACTACTTTTCGAATACAACACCAATCATAGCCTCCACTATTATTGCCCAAATACTTGATGTTATTAACAATAAATAAATAAATTGGGTGACCTTCCTTCGGACCCCACAATGATACTTTTCGTTATCCATCTTAATAAAAAAATTTGCAAATCCATGCATAACAACTAAAACCTAACAATGAACACATTTTCTCTTTTCAAGCGAATTGGTCAACAAATAGAAAGTAATTGCCAAAGGCAATGTATCTTCATATTAGTCCCAAACAAATGATGCCTTTTAGAATTATGTCCTTTTAACAAATTATTTTGACAATATATTGATAGTTTATATAAAAAAACATTCACATCATTTTCAAACCTACATATCTAATAAATAAATAACATCCAAATGATGATTCCACCAACAGTGACAAGAATTTTTTTTCAAAACATAAAATTTATTTATTTTCTCAATTTTTTTGGTTTTGAATGAAAACTTACATGTTTGTAAATGTTTTGTTGTTATGTAATGATATGATGTTGGAAAATTGTGGATGAATCTCCTTAACTTACACTTGCATAGTTTGTAGGGGGTGCATGATGTCATGTACCCCTTTCATGTGTTCAAGTACATCACCTTTTCCAAACCCAAACCCACTACCCAAAAAATCACCACACTTTGTTAATGTGAAAGGGAAAATCTTGATACAAGAACCACATCTCACCCCAAGTCTTGTTATATGTTGAAAAACTAAATGCCAAGGTGAAGCAACAAAAGAATTAAAAGGTTTGTAGAAAATCCCTCTAGCTTGATGCAAAAAAAAAAACACTCACACATGCAACATCGAAATACATGTCAAAAGATATTCCCTTGCATGTCTTTTGACATGCAACATAAGTGCATGTTGTTTGCATGCAAACATGTACTGATAGTTCACCAAAAATTATTTTTAAAATTTCTAATGACCCACTTGAACAATCTATTTGGCCAATAATTGTTTCTTTCCATTTAAGCACAAGCCCATGAGGCTATTACAAAATTTAAAAGCTATTTTATTGAAGTTAACTCTAAAAAGAATTCAAAGCTCCTATTCTAATAATCTAATTGGCCATTTGCATTGTTTTTCACCCCTTGTCATTGTCAAATATTTATTGTATGATGGTAAGTTTTTAATATGTTGTTGGAACCTAGTTCAATGTGACCATGGTTTCAACTTTTTCATGTTTGGGAATTTATCCCCATGGTTTGGTCGTGGAATATCATTTTTTTAATAAAAAACAATGGAAAGAAATCCATTGCAAAAAGAAAAAGAAAGGAAAGGCCAATCCACACCCTTTTCACATTTTTATGTGGGGGAATTGAGTTTTTTTTTCCAATGAATTGGCAACATTTCAGTCATCTGTCACCATACCCTTTGTTTGTATTCTTCAAATTAGTGAACACCTTTAATTTCTTCCCAAGTCTTGAATTCATGAAATAGGGGGTTTTAGAAATCTTTAATGGTCTTAGGACCATAATGATTTAATTATTTTGCTTTTTCATTGAACACCTAAAGTTCTTACCCTTTGAAACATGTAGACCATTAGATCTTTACACTATAGATAGCTTCAACAAAAGCAAAAGGTTTAAGGTTGATAACCTTACTCACCACCTTCCAAGTTGTAGATGTTTTGCTCCAAATCTTAGATCCAATAGATGGTATGTAACTTTGGACCAAGGCCCAATGAACATTAGGTACTCACTTCTTATGTTTGGATGGATTGGATTTGTTCATCTTATTGGATTTGTACATCTCAAAAAAGTCTTTAAATTGGACACATCAGGTTTTAAGGCCTTTAACACCCATTTGCATAGCAATGCATTGAGTGTATTTTATAAATCCACTAGGTTCAAGCCTCCAATCTTTTTGTTTTGCACAACAATCTATCTAATAGACTTTGATCTTTGTGTTGTGATCCCACCCACTCCATAAATAATTTCTCAACATTGCTTTACATTTCCATATTGCTTTGACAGATCCATACCAAATTGCCATGAAAAACCAAAGGGAAAAACTAAGTATTGAGTTGACAATGATACCAATTCTAGCAAGTGGGAGGTGAATAGTACTTCAAAACTTGAATTTCTTTTGATTTTTTTCCATAATAAATGCATCCACATCTTGCACCTCTAGATTTAATCCAAATGTAACACCTAATAATTTTGACATCTTTCCATCTACTACCCATTTCCAATTATGTTTCTAAAACCAATTGGGTTAGAAGTTAGAAATGTTTGATCATAAAGGCATGCTCTTATGCCAAGTGAGTTCCAACCCTAATATTGTTGGAAATTTATTGAAGATGTTTACTGCCTTGTCAATATTGCTTTCATTCCTTGTCAAAATAAAGGAGGTGTCATTGACATATTGAGCAAGGATTTGTTATTTTCCTCTTCATGGCATTTGGATTCCTTAAATCTTCATCTTTCATGTTTTGAAATTCCAAAGCACACATGAGAAACATGAGTATGTTTTGTGTGAATGTTTTTATGCGTGTGACTTTGTTAGTTTTGATAGTGTTGGGTGTTGATCTAATAACACGCAATGACATAAACTTGTTCTAGAGACCTTGTATAATTTCTTAATGGATATTGTAATCCTATAATCCTAGTATGTAAATAGGCGATTTTTTAATACCATATAGCAATACTAATTTGGTATGTTCAAAAGTTGGTACTAGTCCAAGATTAGTCTATACTTTATATTATTATAAGTCATAATTCAAACATACTAACAATTGTTGTTGAAGTTGGGCAATACACACAAAATTCCAATAGTAGCTTTGGATTTTGTCCAAAACATGTGGGGGATTGTAAAATAAATGTGTTATTAGTAGATTTCGCATCCAACCCACGTTATTTAGTAAGTGCATGATTTTTTTGGGAGCACTATATTAATAAAAGGACTTTAGGAGGCTTGAAATTCAACAAAATGTCATTTGAAGGGTTGAAATGAAAGTGCAACAACTCTCTTATGACATGTTCCAATAAATTCAAAAAAGGGTGAAAATTTAAAATTGAGGGGTTAAAATGAACTTACAAAAATGAAACCTAGGTTTTTGAAAAATTAGTTCAAAAACACGTGATGATCAATGTTTTTTCTTTTCTCAAATTTGTGAGGTAGTTTAGTCAAGGACCATCCAAAAAATGAGTTTAAACAAATTTGGCTATAGGATAGAGAGGAAAGTAGAAAATTTTAGGAATGTTGTTACATGTTGATGACATGCTAAAACCTATTGTCTAAATATGGTGACATATTTTTATCATATTTGAAAGGGCCATTGTGACCCAACACCCACCAATGCACTAGTTCTGGATGAAGTTGTTTTTGGTTGTTTTGGGATGAATTTCAACCATTTCACTTAAACCAAACCAAATGTTGAAGTGGGTTGTTTTTTTCTTTCACTAATTCACCTTTCCTTTAGATTTCAAAAGTTTCCCCTCCTTTTTTCCCTTTTTTCCCTTTTTCCCCTTCTTCTCTTCCTCTTTTGTTTTTTCTTTGTTTTTCTTCTCTTCCACCATCATCTTCTCTTCCATTGTCAATGTTGTGGTTTCTTCTTCATCATTTTTTCGACTTTTTGCAAAAACTACTATTGTTATTATTTTTCTTCTTTTTTTTTTTTTTTTTTTAAATTTTTTTTTTTTTTTTTT
>Ga0116231_10012480_pt1 | contig 12460 bp, 7 predicted proteins | sample S1TSphgellanicum_2_FD_89695 | JGI IMG/M metagenome (GOLD analysis project Ga0116231, IMG submission 89695) | Host-associated microbial communities from peat moss isolated from Minnesota, USA - S1T2_Fd - Sphagnum magellanicum MG | ecosystem: Host-associated > Plants > Peat moss > Unclassified... | reverse complement strand
TTTTTTTGTTTTTTTTTTTTTTTTTTTTTTTTTTTTTTCAATTTTCTTTCATTGTTTGTGAATTGGAAGCTTCTCTCTTGAGCAACAACCCTTGATGGGTGGCCACTGGCAAAAACACATTGCAGACGAGACAAGGGAAATAAATAATCTTTTGACAAGCACCTAAGAATCAACCAATTTTGACAGCATCTTGTCCATGGATTGGCCAAAATAGGTGTTCTTCCATCACTCCTTAAGATCAAAGCAATGTTATATGTAAGATCCCTTGGTTTTGAGCAAGGATTTTCATGAATATAAGGTGCCCTCCGAATATACTTTTTCCATTGACAATGAATGGAATAATTGGAGACATGAAATGTGAGGGTTTAGTTCCGTTGAACCGTGTGGTTAGTGTGTGACCAACACCCATTAGCATTATTATCATGCCCGATGTTGGCATTGGGTGGCCTCCATTCGAAAGGGGTGACCTTTTGAAATATGTATGTGTTTTTGTTTTAAAAATTTTCAAACCTTGAAATTTTACGGGTTTTTTTTAATTATTAAAAAGTAATGTGTACACAACATATTGAAGAAGAATTTGAAGGAGAAGCTCTCACCTTTCAAAATGAAAAAGCAGCCTTTCAAGAAGCTTATATTCTAGTGCAATTTCAATGGCCAAAACTTGTGTTATCCCCGTTCCTTTTCGAAAGTTGCCAAATGTGTTATGCCCATTCAACTTTAAATTTGGCTTTTGCAAACGTTTGAAATATATAGAGACTTTTTTTTTGGGGTAATATTTGAATGCAATGGTTTTCAAATTTTCATTCTATGAAATGAATTTTATTTTATTGGTAGCCATAACAAAGCTACCTACTGAACTCTAGTGACAAGACATGAGGAGAAGGGGTGAAAAGTTTGGTTTTGAACTCCCGATGCCAGGCTTTGCAGGCTCGCCTTTTAGGCACTAGGGTACAGGCTGAATGTCCTCATTTTATAAGATGTTTTCATCTTTGTTGTTGATTCCTAACAACTAGGCTTCCATAGCAATATCACCAACCCTTTTTTATTACTACCTATTGACTCATTAACTTGGCTTGAAATGGTTATTTTGTTTGCTATGGCATGTTACTTAAATCTAAATTAATTACAGGTAACATTATAACCCAATTAACATATCCTCTAATAGAGGTTCTAACTAGTTTTTTTTTTTGTTTTTTGTTTTTTTTGTTGTTTTTCTCAATTTTATGATGTTGCTCAAGGGGTGATAGTCCATGAATATATTTAGCCAAATTTGGCAATATTCAAAACATGAAAGTATAAAATCTTAAGCACCCTTTCATATTGCAAGCAATTGTGGTGAGTTTGGAAAAGAAAATTGATTTTTTTGGTTTTTTGACAATTTTTTTAAACGTGAAATTTATGACATAATATTGTTTCTTGAAATATTTTTTTTGCAAAATGGAAAAAACTTGCCACAAAAAAATCATTGGCTCCAACATGACACTTAATATGGCATTGTAAGGATATATCAAGGGTTTATTGCACAAAAAGATTTTTGTAGTTACACCAATTGCACCTCTAAAGGGTGAGGCTGAGCCTACTAAAAATTTAAACCTTGTCATTGGGTTGCACATTCCAGGTTTTGGTTTAAAATTACATTAGCCACCTTATTTGTTGTTTGAATAATTGAAATGATCGACATTGCATGAAAAACATGTCACATTGTGAGGCGAACAATTTTAATGGCAAGGGTTTGCAAATGTGTGATTACTAAGAATTGTTGTTTAACATTTGTTAGGACAAGGATGGAGGAAGGTAAAAGGAACTTTTGATAAGATAAGACAACCTTATCAAAAAACCCATTGAACTATGTTTTATTATCAAACCAAATGGAATTCTTCTATATGAATGATTAATTACTTGGTGAAAATGATTGGCAAGGGCAAAAACTAAGTCACCAAATATTATAATTAAGTGCATTTTCACAACAAATTGTTTGTGGTGATGACATGGATAAGCATATCAAGCCTAGCAATTGTGCGACCCCTATGATAGAAAGAAATATCTTAATTTAAATAGTTGTAATTTGGGATTAAAATTGGAAAATTAATAAAATGGACCCCTTTTTTATATTTTGATATTTTAATCAATACAAAGATAAGAAATTCCCAATGAAAATTTAAAACAAGATAAAAACAACTATATGTGTTTACAAAACAACATGAAACATTAAAAACAACATATTAACTCCAAAACAACATGCAAAATGGGGGGAAAAAAAGATAATTTTATAGTTTTAATATGTAATTCTACAAATGCAAGAATGGAATCCTTACAAAATTGTATAAAATGTAAGCCATTCACCATTTGGTGATGTTTGATGGTCTATTTCATGTCTTTTTCAACCCCAAAAAATAGGACAACAAAATAAAAAGGCATGAATGGTGGAGGGGATGCCATGTATGGCAATTAATGAAGTTAATACATGTGTAATAAAAATTTCATTTATATAACAACATACACAATAAACTAAAATTACAAGATATTGAAACTTGAATACCTACAAAATTACAACATTATGCTAGAAGGTGGCACCTATGATTCCATTCATGACTAAAACCTTATTCATATATGCATAAGTCAATAGATGGCACATAGTCAATTCAAAGTCATTGCTTATATCATATAATCACAACCATGACTATAATTATTTATGTCATAATAAGAATTATATATATGATACTCCATACCATTTTCGTGACTATAATCATTGATGAATGATCATTATTTCAAAAGATCATGTAGTCATGGTTGTCAAATTTTGTAATGTTAAATTGCATAACAATCATGGAAAATGTATGAAATGATTTATATTTAATTTAAAAAATATGAATGATAATTTTTTTAATTAATTTCTTGTTGTCATGTGGCAACCTATTCCAAATTAAAAAAATTACTGACCATTTATGGGTTGTCACATGATAACTTAAAGCTAGGAAATAAACATTTTTTGGCCTAATTATGTGATGTCATGTTCACAATAACCAAGGTCACAAAAGCTTAGCTTAGGGAACCTAGTTTAAGAGTTTAACTTAAGCTATTTAGACTAAAAGCAAAATTAAAATAAGCTAGGTAAGTTACCTAAACAAGGAATTCTAAGTTACAAGTGGGAGGACTTGAATCATTCTCCTCCACTTTGAAGGTTCAAATCCTTAACCATTGCAACAAATTTTTTCATTTGTATCATAATTAATCATCACAAAACTATAAACATTAACATATTTTAATATGGGTTAACCTAAGCCTCCCCAAGTTAATATAGGTTAATTTAGTACAACTTTAGGTTATTTAGGTTAAATTAAGTTAAACCTAAGTTAAACTTAAAAGGTAAACCTAGGCTTATCGTAAATGCTAAATTCAAAAATTAAATTTGGGCTAAATTTGAAAATAAACCTAGATGTTAAATTGAAATTCAACCTAGGTTAAAGCAAAAAAGTTAAACCTAGAGACTAAACCTAGGCTAAACCTATAAGCTAAAATTTAAAACTAAATTCAAAAAATTAAACCTAACCAAATCTAAAGACTAAATTAATAAACCTAAAGGCTAAACTTAGGTTAAACCAAGTTAACCATGGTAAAACCTAGGCAAAACTTAGTGTGAATGTGCTTTAATATTGAATCCAAGAAAAAAAAATGCTCAATGGCATGATGTTGAATTAAATTTATTTTTGTAGTTCATGTGCAAAATCACAATTTTTAAAATCATTCACAATTAATTAATGATCATAAGTTATTATGGATAATTAATTGCATTTGTTGGGGGCAACCTTTGGAAAAGATTAAATTATATATATAAAAAAAAAAATTCTTAATGATAATTAAAAACATATTGCTCCTAAGTGCATACACATAACCAACAAATGTTTTCCATATAGAAAAAATTCAATTTCTTAATGTGTCCCATACATTTTGCTATTTGGTCAAACATGGTTTTGAAGTCAAACCATGTGCTTTAGTCATGTAATTGTGAGCCTCATAACATGATTACATGACTAAAACTTAGTAATAATCACAAAAATGTACAAGTCATGGACGTCACCTTTTGGTGTAATGCAATAAATAATCATCATATATATATATATATATATATATATAAGAGTACAACTTTATAATTCATAATGCCACTCCACATATTAAAGATGTTAAGCCAATGCATTGCCTCCACCTTTTTTCCACACATGATACTAACATTAATGTATCCACATTCACAAATAGTTTTGTTGGTTGAATTAAAAGGCACCTTCTACCAAAGGCTACATAATACAAACCAAGTAACAAAAATATTCATATGAAGTTGAATAGAATGACTAAGCATTTGACATGGACCTTTGTTCACACTTTCAAACCACAAAATTTTCACAAACTCAAGAAGCTCATCTCTTCCCATATATTCAAATTCTTCATCAATACAATTAAACTTGATAAATAATCTTTTATTAGTTTACCTTTGTTTGTATCATCAATTGGATAATGCTTAAAACTAAATAATCAAACATCACACTATAAAACAAATACATTATTCATGTTTCAATTGCACCTACATTCCCACAACATCATGTAACTTTACTTCCTACAAATCCAAAACAAAAGATAATTTTTTCTACAATTTATAGAGTCAAAGGTATGATAAAACAAGTTGATTGGGCCAAATTGGGTAGTGAAGGCTTTGATGAGTCCTACTTGCCATCTAGTTTTCCACCAATACGATTCATTATGTATTATAGATGAATCTATCAACCACTTATTTCCAATTGTGAACTTTGATTTGCAAAGCCCATTTTCTCTTAACTTTTCATGTTGTAAGGTTTAATTATGGTTGGTGGCCTTTCATTTGAAAGGCTTTCATATTTTTGACCTTTATGGGAACCTTTTACAAGGTGAAAACCATTCCAACCAATGTTGGTAGGTTATTGAATTTTTTGAAAAACTAATAAGGGAACCTTTTTTTTTTTTTGGGAACCATATAGGGTATAGTAACAAAAAGAATCAAAGTTTTTAGATCCAATTATTATCATGGGTGTAAATTTGACATAAGGAACTATTGAACTATTTTAGGTAGAACATTATTAGAATCATGGTTTACAAATCCATTTTTTTGTTTAATTTAATTCTTATGACCCAAAAAATGTTGCAAAATAACAAAAAACATTGGTTACATTCTTTTAAAAGTCCTTTGGGTACTTCATACTCAATAAATTCATTTCAAAATTTTTAAAAAGTTCCCATAATTACACATTAAGAATATTGTGTTACAAGTTCATCCAAAACTTTTAGTGTTAACTTAAATCATTTTAATCACAACATGAAAATTAAAGAGTGGTCATACACCTAAGTGGCTCCTTATAGCCCATTTGGATTCCAATTTCTTCTCAAACTAATACCTAGGCAGATGCATAGTAAGGTGGACCAACTTGGAACTAACACAATCCACTTTTATGTTACCTGGGTATGATTATAATTGCTACATTATTTTGTACATATTGGAATTCTTAAATTGGATTCATTTTGAAATGTTATACATCAATATGTATACAATCCAATTGATTGGAATGAAAAATTCATAAAATTCTAGGAGTTATGGACTTTTGAAATTGGAATACTAATTAAGTATGTAACATGAACATCAATTAGTGGATGGACTTTGGTTTGGTTCCATGATGAGCATGAAAACTTGTCAGGGATTTAGCTAGGTTTTGGATGCAACCTACTAGGTGATTAGGTTCTATACAAAGTTTTTAGAAAATTCAAGAATCAATTAGGTTTTTAATAATCCTATTGAAAAATGAGTATTTTTTCAATAACTGATCAACATTAATTACAATTTAAAAAAAACACTACTATGATAGGCAAAGGATTAATCGGCCTAAACTAAATTTGATATTTTGCAATTTTGTGCGTTGCATTCACATTCACAATTTAAGTAGTTGAATCTTTCTTTTTGCACTAGGAAAAAATGCCTTTTTTTAAACCAATTTTTTTTCAATTGCATGTTGTTTTCAACTATAATTTTTTTAATATTTGAATAAATTAATGGTGATTACCAAATAAGTCAATCCCCCTACTAATTTGATGGACAATTGAAAACATGACCCTTGACTTGGGGGTCACTTCTATACCATTCTTGGCATCAATAAATTTCCTAATTGATTCATAGTCAAAAAGTTGATTAAAGATGTGATGTCATCAAATGTTATGCAACTATTGAACAATGTGGTTATATTAGACATCATTTGTTCAACTATTTACAAATGAATGAATTTTAAAAATTTGGATGGATAAAACATGGCATAGTATCTAGGTCTAGGTTTAGGTGCCACATGGCCTAGTTTAAATGTCATGTGGCTTATGTCTAAACATAGCCTAGGTGCCACATGGTTTAAGTTTAAGCGTAACATATGTGACACCTAGCATGGCCTAGGTCTAAGGTTAAGTGTCATTGGGCATATATTGTGGTCTAAGCATAGGTGCCATTTGGCCTAGGTTCCATTTTACCCTAGGCTTATTTAGGTGTCATGTGGTATATGTGGTTTAAAAATAGGTGCCACATGGTTTAAGTTTAAATCAAACCTATGTGACACATGACATGGCTTGGGTTTAGGCCTAGGTGTCACCTTACTTAGTCCTAGGCCTAGCTTAAGTGTAACATAGGTTACGTGTCGTAGAGGTTATGCTATTTAGTAGGTTAGGTTAATTAGTAGGTAATAGGTTAAGCTAGGTAACTAGCTAGGTAATAGTTAAATAGGTAGGTAGCAAGGAAGTTGATAATAAATAGAACATAATATTTTTGACTAAATTGCAACTAGGTTACAACTAGATTATAACTTAAATGTTTATGCCATATTGTTTGTTTTCCATGTCAAACTTTTAAACTATGTAAGGAGGTGCATTAAAAATGTTAGATAAACACCAAAAAAATGAAAGTGGAAATGTTATTTGAGTGAGTCAATTGGAAAATATAACTTTAAAGGTTAAATTCTAAATGAAATAAAATTTTCTTAACTAGGTGTCATGTGGCTAAGGTGCCATGTGGCCTAATGTTAAGGACAAAATAAAGACACAACTTGGAAAAAACAAAAAAACTTAACAAACAAGGAACTTGCTAGTGAATAAACAACTTTATTGCTTGAACGAAACATGATGCTAACTAAGCATGAAATGGATTAAAAAAGAAAGGTTACAACTTGTGTTGACATATTTTTCATGGGTTTTTTTGGAAATTCTTAGAAATTTTAGAAATATTTTTTGAGGATATTCTTGGAAACTTTTAAGAACTTCCTTTATAGTTTATTGTCCATGACACCTAAGTCTATGCTATAGGTGCCATGTGGCCTAGGTTTATGCCTAACCTAGGTGCCATGTAGTTTAACCTAAATAACCTATGTTTATGCATAACATAAATGCCACATGGGGTGAATGCACATTATGATGTACATAATTTGAGAGAAATTTGGAATTACATATAGTATCAAAAGTAACAACACTTAAAATTTCATTCACTTTGAATTATTCTAAAAATCAAATACAAATGATTTGGACTTCAAAATTAAAAGGAGTCACAAGAATTATGAATATGAAATTGAATCATAATTGTGAATTTGTGTAGATGTACACCAATAATTTAATAAAGGTTTTTTAAAAACCATTATTTGACAACAATTTTTTATTTTTTAAAAAACTCAAAACTTTGTTTTATTTTTCGTCAAATGATTAAAAAATAGTTAACCCAAGTAAATCTTCAAGAAAAGAACAATTTTCAATTTGAAAAAACAATTATCAACATTATCATACCATAATGTACTTATGAACATTTAAAAATTATCTAATTAAAACTCCATGACCTTAAAAAAACTTGAAATTTTTGATGGGAAAGATTGTTTTTTATAATTTCTTTTTTTTATGAGTAAAATTTCATGGACAAGTTATCATTAAATGTGGTACTTCTTAATCCACTATTACAAATCATTATTTTTTAAAAGGTTCAAGTTGACTAACTTGTCATTTTAAACTTTGGACATGTACATTTTGACTAAAGTCTAGTGACTTGAATGACACATATATTTTTTGACTCATCAACTTGATTATAATGATTTATTTAATTAAATATATATATAATCAAATTATACAACTTTAATCAAAATGGTCAATGATTTTTAGTCAAATGTGACATAGTTTATTATCCTATGTATTTACCTCCTACCTATTCACCCACCATTTACATAACTAGCTATTTACCTGCCTATTAATCAGCCACCCACCCACCTACTTACTTACATACATATTTATATTTTTTCATTTTTGTACAACCTATCTATTTACCTACCTACATACCTATTTAAGTTTAACCATTAAAAGTAGCCATTAGGTGTAGCCATTATGTTTCACCACTAAGTTTACCGAAATTTTAGTCAAATTTTAACCATTAGGTATAACTTAGGTTTAATCACTATATTTAACCACTAGATTTACCCATTAGGCCATATCTAATTATTCAATTTAGGCCACTAAGTTTAACTTCTAGGTAAACTTAAATTTAACCACTATATTTAACCATTAAATTTACCCATTAAGTTTAGTCTAAGTTTAGTCATTATGTTTAACCACTAAATTAAACCTAAGATTAACCATTATGTTTAGTTGAATTTTAATCATTATGTTTAAACATTAAGTTTAGCCATTAGCTTTAGATTATGTTTAGCCACTATGTTTACTCACTATATTTAACCAAAATTTAATCATTATGTTTAGACATTAGATTTAGCCATTAGGTTTAACTTAAATTTTGCCATTATGTTTAATTAATGTTTAATCATTACATTTAACCATTATTTAGCCATATGTTCGGTCACTATGTTTAGCCATAATTTAATCATAATATTTATTAGGTTTAGCCAAAGTTATGAATTTTAACTATTAAATTTGTCAACTAAGTTTAACCACTATGCTTAACCAAAGTTTAGTCATTATGTTTAACCATTAGATTTAGCCACTAGGTGAAATTAAAGTTTAACCATTAGATTTATCAAATAAGTTTAGCCACTATGTCTAGCCATTAGATGTAACCATTATGTTTAATTTAATTTTAGTTACTAGTTGTCACTTAGGTTTAGTCACTATGTTTAGTGATATGAAATAAACATGTGAAATAAAAAAATTGACAAAAGTTGAACACCTTTGATGGTGTAGTCCATTAGTAAAGATTTGGTTTATCATTGTGAAGGTTTGGGGTTCAATTTTTATACTTGCAACCTATGTGCATGCTTAGAAGGTTAGGGTAAATAGGTTAGACTAAAATAACTTGTTGAGGTTAGGCGAAACTTAGCTGGGTTAGGTTAAATTAAATTAAATTAAGTTAGGTTAAGTTAAGCTAAGTTAGGTTAAGTAGGTTAAGTTAGCACCTACATGCCTAAATGTCTTTTTTCAACCTACTTAAGTCCCTATTTATTACCTACCTATTAATTTTTTAAATAATAAAATTTAAATGATTTTAATTTAGGCATAAATTTGACCAAGTCAAAGGGTCCATTGTCTATCGGTCAAATAATTGGTCATTCTATAAGTCATGTTGCTAATCAAAATGATAGGGTCCAAATTAACTACCTAATCATGCTAACAAGTCCAAATCGACTTGTTTAGATTGATTGGGTGGTTATTTTGACACTTGTCATTTTGGGTATTTGTTGATTGAAAAATTGAGTAAAAAAAACCATGAATTATAATAGTCGTCCTTTTGTTGGAATTGTAGAGGTTTCAAGGTTCTAGAAATCAAAATAATGTTTTGTTATACTATTATATCATTCATATGTGCATCAATTTTGTAACATAATGTTAGATTGGGACATAAACTATCATTTTTTACAAGATTTAAGTGAAAATTATTTTCCAAATTTTCACCATGATGCATGAAACTTGGATAGGTATTAAAAATTATAAAATTAAGACATTTTTTTGTGTACACTATACCATGCATCCACCCCATGGCCTATTTGAACTTAGGTGTTTTATGTTTAGGTGTCATGTGGCCTAATTTAGGTGCCACATCATTTAACCTATGGATGTGGATGCACCACATGTCATTAAATTAATAGTTGAACCTTTTGCCTAGCTTAATTGCAACATAGTCAAACTTACAAGTGGAAAATTGATGAATGTTAACGAGTAGAAATCTCTAGACTAAATAGTTCCACAAGCCTCATAGTGATTACTAGTTACTAATGGTAGATTTCCCGTTCCTTACCCAAGGGGTGAAGTTAGTGGGATTAGGTAATTCGGGTTAATGAATGGTTGGGAGTAATTCATCTAATCATCTAAAAGATTTCTAGGAAGGGATTAGAATAAGGCCTTATTTTCTAGGGGTCAATGTTGGCCTTGTGTGTGGTATGTGGGGAAGGGGGATAAAAGAAAGGGGAAGGGGAGGAGATAGATTAAACATTTTTGGGAGGTGGAGAATTCTCATTTGGAGTGTGGAGGAGAGGAATGGAAAAAGAAGTACGTACTTTGTGTGTGATTCTAATGGACGATGGTTGAAGGACTTGAATTTCATATGTTGCATTGATGTTCTATTAAGTGTGGAAGGTAAAGTTATTTTGGTGATAAAAGTAGGATGCTTCCTTTGGCTAGTATCTTTGCATTTCTTTTAGGATAGAATGTAAGGGGGCTGATTCCAAGTTAGTCTTTGGAGCCTTAAACTATTGGTTGCCACAAGAGAGTTGTAGCTAGTCCATGGTGGTGGAAATCAAGGGGTAACAGACTAACAAGTTACTTTTTGTAAATTAGAAGGCACTACAATATGCAATAGGTAGGAGTTACAAAAGGTATGACAATGGGTCATAGATGAAATGGTCCAAAGGAAGGACATTGAAAATTGCAGGTGGCAAGTAAAGCCACTAGAAAACTTGCAAGCATGTGGAAGGACGAGATAATAACATTAGAAAGGTCTACACGGGGATGTTGAAGGTACTACAAACCTAGTGAGAGTAACTACTTTCAAGTTCTCTTTCTTTTTCATCTTGCCTTTTTTCCATTCTACCTTTTACTCCTTGGATTAAAAAACTAATATAAAATTAAGTATGGTCTTAGACAATAAACCTTTACCTTCCCCATTTTCACTTGTATGACCTCTTACTTACTACTTGAGTAGTTGTAATAAAATAAAAGAAGGAGGGTAGTTCTATATGTTAAGTAATAAGGGGTCAACCTTGTCCTTTGGTCTTACTCCCTGGAGGAGGGGTAGTGATTGGGGGCCGCAATTTCACCCCTTAACAATGACATCATGCAATGTCAGTGGATGAAGTTCATCTACCTTAGGGTTGCAATTGAAAATGAACTTTTGACTATAATGGTAAATGTTGTTTGCATCTGAAGTGGCTTAGAATGGTTAATATTGTTGTGGTGTTGACACATGGTTAATGTTGGTAACTAAAATGTCATTTTTGACTTGTACTTGTCATTTGATGGTTTTAATTGCAAAAAATAATAATTTCCAATTAAGTTTATCATTTCCAATTACAAATTGTAATTGAAAATGAATTGAAAATGTAGTTGTAAATGTGGGGTTTGCTTCTTATTGTTGTTATTGATGAATGAAAATTCTAGTTCCATTTTTGTGCCAAAAACAGTAATTGATTCAAGTTTCTTTCATCGTAATATTTCCTTTTGTTTCTTTTCTTTTGTTTTGATTTCATTATTGTGGCTTTCTTTGTTGGAGATATAACATTTTTCTTTGGTGAAATAGTCCTCAAAATTTATAAATCCATATTTACACTTTTTTCAACAGATTCCAACACATGCATTTTTTCTTCTCACAAGCTTTTATTCCCCACATTCTTCATCTTTTGTGAAATCCATACTTTCAAGAATCATGTTTAGGTCTTTAGGACAGTGAAGATTTTGACAAAATGTCTATATGTTTTACATGGAATGAAAATGGCACAAATTCATTTTCTCTAATGTGTTTGATCATTTGAACTTCATGTTTTACATTTTGAATTTTTGTGGCATGTTCAATATTGTGACAAATCTCCTTAGTGAAAACCTATTTCCATCACTATTCACATATTTTGCAAAAAGATCCCACAATTAAAATTTAAAAAAACACTTGCAATGAGGAAAAGAAAGGCCTAGATCTTTATCATCATGTTTTAGCCCATGTTTAAATGATTCTTTTAATTTTACGATTGTGATGGTCTAAAAGAATGTAATATTTGATGTTAAGTTTCTTTATAGTGTTGGTAGGTCCATTGGTTTGTAGTGTTCAACTTTGGGGTTTGGGTTCAAGTTCTTGTGGTTTGAACTTGAATTGACGCCCTTTTGATGAAACCAACACAAGAATCAAATTGTGGAAATAACCTTTTGCTAGAACTTAAATTCAAACTATGGAAATATATATATATATATATATATATATATATATATATATATATAT
>Ga0116231_10012479_pt1 | contig 12460 bp, 11 predicted proteins | sample S1TSphgellanicum_2_FD_89695 | JGI IMG/M metagenome (GOLD analysis project Ga0116231, IMG submission 89695) | Host-associated microbial communities from peat moss isolated from Minnesota, USA - S1T2_Fd - Sphagnum magellanicum MG | ecosystem: Host-associated > Plants > Peat moss > Unclassified... | reverse complement strand
GCCGTCATCGGATCCTGAAACACGATGCCGACGCGCCGCCCGCGCAGCTCGCTCATCTCCCGTTGCGACAATGTCGCGATATCCTGGCCATCCAGCCATATCTGGCCCTGCGTCAACTGGCCGCCATGGTGGTCGATCAGCCGCAGGATCGACAGCGCCGTGACCGTCTTTCCGCTCCCGGATTCGCCGACCAGACACACCGTTTCGCCCGCACCGATGCGCAGCCCGACGGATTCCACCGCCGTCACCGCGCCGCCCTGGACGGGAAGCGCGACGGAAAGGCGTTCGATGTCCAGAACCGCGCTCACGACACCCCCTCAGACCGGGCGCAGACGCGGATCGATCCGCCGGCGCAACGCGTCGCCCAGCAGATTGACGGAAATGACCAGGGCGGTGATCGCCAGGCCCGGAAAGGTGGCGAACCACCACGCCGCGGTCAGATAGCTGCGGCCCTGGGTCAGCAGAAATCCCCAGTCGGGCCGGTCGTCGATGACACCGAGGCCAATGAAACTGAGGCTGGCCCCGATCAGGATCGCGTTGCCGAGGCCCAGCGTCGCCATCACCAGCATCGGCGATAGACAATGCGGCAGGATGTGGCCGAACAGGACCACGCGCTGTGTGCTACCGATGGCCCGCGACGCCGCCACGAAGGGTTTTGCCTTCAACGCAATGACCTGCGCGCGCATCATCCGCGCGAACCGCGGGACGTTGACCAGTCCGACCGCCAGGATCGTGTTGCGTAGGCTGGACCCCAGCGCCGTCGCGATGATTATGGCCAGCAGGATGTCGGGCACGGAGAGCCAGATGTCGATCAGCCGCATCGCCGCCATGTCCACCGCGCGCCCGACATAGCCCGCGACCATGCCGATCAGCCCCCCGACGAGGCCACCGACCGCAACCGCGCAGCCGCCCATCAGCAAGGATTCGCGGGCGCCGTAAACCAGCAGGCTGAAAATGTCCCGACCGAAATGGTCCGTGCCGAGCCAATGGGCCGCGCCCGGCGACTGCAGGATCGCGTCGCCATCCATGTCGGTTGGATCGAATGGGGCGATCCAGTCCGGGACGATCGCGCATGCCAGCATCGCCGCCACCACCAAGGCCGGCAGCACGAGCGCCCAGGGCGGCCGGCGTGTCAGGCCGAGCACGCGCCCTCGCGACCGGGCCGGACGCGCGGCACGGAGACGCGTCAGTGGCGGGGTCGGCATACGCCGCGTGGCGCCGTCGCCCGTGGCGCTCATGCCGCCGCCTGGATGCGCCGATCGATGAGACTATAGGATAGATCGACCAGCAGATTGACAATGACGTAGAGGATCGACACCACGAGGATCACGCCCTGCACCATGGGCACATCCTTCACGCCGAGCGATTCGACTAGCAGGCGCCCCAGCCCCTGACGCGCGAACACGGTCTCGGTGACCGCCGCGCCCGACATCAATTCGCCCACCAGGATGCCCAGCAATGTTACCACCGGGATGAGCGCGTTGCGCAGAACGTGAGTATAAAGCACTTGGCTCTCGCGCAGGCCGTTGCCGCGAAGGGTGGTGACGAACGGCTCCTCCAGCACATCCAGCACGCTGTTGCGCACCATGCGCGCCAGCTTGCCCGACGCCGCGAGCCCGAGGCATGCCACCGGAAGCACCAGTTGCACGAGGCTGCCGCTGCCGATGGCCGGGAGCCATTGCAGCGTCACTGAAAACACCATGATCAGAAGGATGCCGAGCCAGAACGATGGCATAGACGTGAAAAACAGCATCGCGGCCTGGATGCCATGGTCCACCCACCCGCCCTGATTGACGGCGGAGACGACGCCAAATACCACGCCGGCGACGACCGCGACGAGGCAGGCAAAGCCGGTAAGTTCCAGAGTTGCCGGCAGCTGCGCGCGGATCCGCGCGGCCACCGGTTCATTGGTGCCGAACGATATGCCCAGATCGCCATGCGCGAGACCGCCCAGATACGACCCATATTGGACCCATAGCGGCCGATCGGTGCCCAGCCGGGCGCGGGTGTCCGCGACCGTTTCGGCGGTCGCGTTCTCGCCTGCGACCAGCGTCGCCGCATCCCCCGGGAGCCAGTACAGCACCAGGAAAACCAGCGTGATGGCCCCGAATATAACCAGCAGCGCGGCGGCGGCGCGTCGCAGCGGATACGGCATGGCCGACCCTAGGCGCCCAGCCAGGCGCTGTGGAATTCGGGAAAGCCGTGGGTGTCGATGGTGATCCCGTTCACGTCAGCGGCATGCGCGATGGTGTAGAGCAGCACATAGACCGGTATCGCATAGGCCTTTTCGATCAGCTTGCGCTCGACCTTGCGATAAAGTTCGGCGCGTCGCTCCGCATCGCCTTCGCGGGTGGCGTCCCGCAGCCACTGGCTGATCTCCGGGTCGTTGAGCTTCGAGACGGAGGCCGCATCACGGCCATCGGGAAGATAGAGCCGCCGCAGCACATCGGGATCGGGCGCGAACTGGCTGCCGGCGGCGAGGTCATACTCGTTGTCGGTCGCTTTGCGGATATAGGCGCCGGCCGGCTCGCTGTCGATGACGAGTTCGATGCCGTTCCGCGCCAGCTGCCGCCGCGCGAGTTGGATTACGTCCAGCCGTTTCTCGCGATTGCCCTGGGTGTCGATGAAGCTCACGGTGAGCCGCTTGCCATCCTTCTCGCGGATCCCGTCATGGCCCGCCACCCATCCCTTCCGGTCCAGAGTCACCGCCGCCTTCTTCGAGTCGGGCTTCCAGGAGCCGGTGAGTTCTTTCTGGGAAGACGCGAAGATCGACGGCGACAGCGCGGACCAGGCGCGCGGCTGTGTTCCGAGATAGATCACTTTCACGATCGTATCGATATCCAGCGAGAGCTGCACCGCCTTGCGGATGTCGTTATCGTCCCACGGTGCCCTGGCGACGTTCAGGTGCAGCGTATAGTTGTGGTTCAGCAGCTCCTTCTGTAGTACCCGGAACTCGGAGTCCGCTTTCAGGGAGACGATGTTCTGTGGCGGGATCGTATCCGCGGCATGCACCTGCTTACTGCGCAGCGCCGCCACCCGCGTTGCTTCCTCCGGTACGTTCTTGAACGTCAGCAAATCGAGATAGGCCGGCCCGGCATGGGCGGCATTCGGCGGCGACCATTGGTAGTCCGGGTTGCGCGCCAGTCTGATCTCGGTTCCCTGGCTGAGCGAGACGAACCGGAATGGTCCTGAGCCAATGGGGTTCTGGCCGATTGTGTCGCCGTATTTCGCCAGCGCGGCGGGGGAGACGATGCCGAGCGTGGTTTTCGACAAGTTGCGCAGCAGCGGCGCGAAGGGCTCGGTGAGGTTGATGCGCAGGGTCGTCGCGTCCAGTACATCGGTGCCGGCATACGGACCGATATCGGGCAGAGCGACGAGCGCGTTCGCCGGGTTCTTGATACGATCGAGATTGGTCTTCACTGCTGCCGCGTCCAGCTTCGTGCCGTCATGAAAGGTGATGCCGGGGCGTAGCCTGAACGTGTAGGCGCGCTGGTCGGGCGAAATCTCCCACGATGCCGCGAGCCACGGGCCGAGCGACTGGTCCGGCAAGAGCACGACCAGGCTATCGAAGATCGAGCGGAACACGCGGTTATGGGGCGCGAAGCCAGAGTTGTGAGGATCCAGAACGAACTTCACCACCGCCGCGCCGTCCAGCCCGAACACCAGCTCCCCACCCGGCCGCGGCGCGGCAGCCTTCGCCCGCGTCGTCGAGGAAGCGAGCACAGTACCGGCGAACAACGCCGTGAATTGCCGTCTGGTGGTCATCCGAGCATCCCTTCAACAAATCACACCGGATGCGCAAGGGCGCATCCGGTGTCGTGTCGCGAACCCGGGCTCAAAGGTCCGCGTAGAGCGGCTCGTCGGCGATCAGCACGCGTTCCATGACACGCGGGAAATCGCCATAATTGCGAACCGCGTAATGCACGGCCGCGCGATTGTCCCAGAACGCGACGGAACCGGGGCGCCAAGTGAACCGGACCTGGTATTCCGGCCGCCGGTACTGGTCCAGCACCTGCGTCAGCAGAGCATGGCTCTCTGCGCGGTCGAGCCCGATTAGATAAGGATTCTGACTGAAATTGGCCCAGAGGATCTTCTCGCCGCTCTCACGGTGCGTTCGCACGATCGGGTGCGCGACGATCGGATAGTCATGGCCGGCTTTGGTCAGCGCCGGCCGAAAATCATGCGTGACATGCAAACCATCGAGACGCTGCTTCACATCCTCGGGCAACCCTTGATAGGCGAGCGCGGCATCCACCCATATCGTATCTCCTCCGACCGGGGGGATGTTCACCGCGCGCAGGATCGCGCCCCATGCCGGAACAAGACGCCAGCTGGTGTCGGTGTGGTAGCTCTCCTTGAGCGGCTCGTTCGGGTTGGAGATACTGACCTTTACCTCATGCGGAAGAATCTGATGAACCGCAGCGGCCTTCTCGACGGATTTCGCGCTGGGATGGGCGTAGAGCTTGCCGAAATGCCGGGCGAAGTTCTCCTGCGACTCCCGGTCGAGAGTCTGGTCCCGGAAGAACACCACCTTGTGCTTGATGACGGCGGCCCTTATCGCATCGCGAAGCTCCGCGGAGAGCGGGCGGCGGAGATCCACGCCGCTGATCTCGGCGCCGATCGTTGGCTGCAACGGACGGATGTCCAGATGGGCCTCTGTGGTCGTCAACAATTCCAATGCCGCGCTCATACTGCTCTCCCGGTTCAAGCGCCTTCATTATATGACGCAGATTTAGAACAAAGCGGCGAACGAGCCTTCCGTTCCCGTCCGCGCCGAGACAGGTTCCGTGTTTATCGATGACAGAGTCAATGCGGTCCGAGCTACTTCCCGTGACCCTTCGCAAGAAAGCGAACTCCTCCTCGATTGGGCGAGCTGAATGGTAATATCTCCCTCTTTGTTGGGGTCATTGAAGTAGCTTGTTCGCCCACGACGGGTGTCGTCTCCGAACCACGGCGCCGGATGATGGCAAGGTCTGGGAGGCGTCATCCCGCGATCGAGCACATTTCGGAAGTGCCACAGGAAATAGTCGAAATTCCTCAGCCTTGGCGCTATTTCGCAAATCCGTTCCGTTGACCACAGCAATTCGTCGCGCATTTATAGCAGCGTGATGAACACTCTGCTCATGATCGTCTCGACCCGCGCCGCGTGTCCGCGGCGGCGATGTCGTGGGCTGACGCGACGGCTGACACCGCGCTGATCGCGTAGGACTTGCCCGTCATCATCGCTCGCTCATCGCGCCGCTGGCGCGTGAATTGGGTGTGTTTATCTTCAATATTGACTTCAAGGAGGATATGGATGTCTCAGTTCCGTCCGCTGCACGACCGTGTGTTGTTGCGACGATTGGCGGCCGAGGAAAAGACCGCCGGGGGCCTGATCATTCCCGACACCGCGAAGGAAAAGCCGAGCGAAGGCGAGGTCATCGCCACCGGCCCGGGATCGCGGGACGAGAATGGCGCCCTGGTGCCACTGCAGGTCAAACCTGGCGACCGGGTGCTGTTTGGCAAATGGTCCGGCACCGAGGTCAAGATCGCCGGCGAGGAACTTCTGATCGTGAAGGAATCTGACCTGTTCGGCACGATCGAGTTGGAATCAGAGCGTAAAGCGGCCTAAGGCCCTATACACGGAGATACATAGCATGGCTGCCAAAGAAATTCGCTTCGGCTCCGACGCGCGGAGCCGCCTACTGCACGGTGCTGACATTCTCGCCGATGCCGTGAAGGTGACACTCGGGCCCAAGGGCCGCAACGTCGTCATCGAAAAGAGCTTCGGTGCCCCGCGCATCACCAAGGACGGCGTCAGCGTCGCCAAGGAGATCGAACTGGCCGACAAGTTCGAGAATCTCGGTGCTCAACTTTTGCGCGAGGTCGCCAGCAAAACCAACGATCTGGCCGGCGATGGCACCACCACGGCCACCGTTCTTGCCCAGGCCATTCTGCGTGAGGGCTCCAAGGCCGTGGCGGCCGGGCTCAACCCGCTCGACCTGAAGCGAGGCATTGATCGCGGCGTCGCCGCCATCGTCGAAGAATTGAAAGCCAAGACGAAGAAAATCACCACGACGGCCGAAACCGAGCAGGTTGGCACCATCTCCGCCAACGGCGAGGCGGAGATTGGCCGTTTCATTTCCACGGCGTTCGAGAAGGTCGGCAACGATGGCGTCGTCACTGTCGAGGAAGCCAAAGGCATCGAGACCGAACTCGACGTGGTGGAAGGGCTGCAATTCGATCGCGGCTATGTCTCGCCCTATTTCGTCACCAACGCCGAAAAGCTCGTCGCGGAGCTGGATCAGCCGCTGATCCTGATCCATGAGAAGAAGCTCTCCAGCCTGCAGCCGCTGCTGCCGCTGCTGGAAAGCGTGGTGCAATCCGGCAAACCGCTGCTGATCATAGCCGAGGATGTCGAGGGTGAGGCGCTGGCGACGCTCGTCGTCAACAAGCTCCGCGGTGGCCTGAAGATCGCCGCCGTCAAGGCGCCGGGCTTCGGCGATCGCCGCAAGGCGATCCTAGAGGATATCGCCATCCTGACCGGTGGCACCGTCATCAGCGAGGATCTCGGTATCAAACTGGAGAGCGTCACTGTCGCCCAGCTCGGCCGCGCCAAGCGCGTGATCATCGACAAGGACAACACCACCATCGTCGAAGGCGCGGGCAAGAAGGAGGACATCGTTGGTCGGGTGGGCCAGATCCGCGCGCAGATCGCCGACACCACGTCAGACTATGATCGTGAGAAGCTGCAAGAACGTCTGGCGAAACTCGCTGGCGGTATAGCGGTGATCCGCGTCGGCGGTTCGACCGAGGTCGAGGTGAAGGAGCGCAAGGATCGCGTCGATGACGCGCTGCACGCGACCCGTGCGGCGGTTGAGGAAGGCATCGTCCCCGGCGGCGGCGTGGCGCTCGCGCGGGCGTCCGGGGTGCTTGCCACGCTTAAGTTCGACAATGACGACCAGCGCGTTGGCATCGACATCGTTCGCCGCGCCTTGCTCGCGCCGCTCCGCCAGATCGCGGAGAACGCCGGCGAGGATGGCGCCGTCATCTCCGGGCGTGTGCTGGACCGGGACGAGTATGCCTGGGGCTTCGACGCGCAGACCGGCGAGTTCAAGGACCTGATCCAAGCGGGCATCATCGACCCGACCAAGGTGGTGCGCACTGCCTTGCAGGATGCCGCCTCGATCGCCGGGTTGCTGGTGACCACCGAGGCACTGATCGTCGATCGGCCGCAAAAGCCGGCCGCGCCGCCGGCTCCACCCGGCGGCGACTACGATCTCTGATTGCCGGCGATTGGCATAACGCTTGGCCGCCGCGGGAAACCGCGGCGGCCGGCTGACATAAGGGCCCTCACCGTATGGCATCGCACCAACTCCGGTTATCACGGCGCGGGGCACTGGCGCTCGGGGCGGGGCTGCTCGCCGGCGCCGGCCCGGCTCAGGGCCAGGCTCCGCGGCGTGGTGGCACGCTGACCTATGTGTTCCGTGATGAATCGCCGACCCTGGTCGCGGTAAACAACACCTCATCGACGGCCTGGACCCTTGGGCCTAAGATTTTCGATGCGTTGCTGTCCTACGATACGAAATTGACGCCACAGCCGCAGCTCGCGACGGACTGGACGATCAGCGCGGATGGCCTGGCCTACACCTTCAGGCTGCGACCCAATGTGGTCTGGCATGACGGCAAACCCTTCACCTCCGCCGATGTCGCATTCTCCATTCTGTTTCTGAAGATCGCGCATCCGCGTGGTCGTGGCACCTTTGCCAATGCGGAACGTGTCGAGACGCCCGATCCGCTCACTGCCGTGATCGTATTGTCGAAGCCCGCGCCCTACCTGATCAGCGCGCTAGCCGCGACCGAATCGCCGATTGTGGCCAGACATCTGTTTGAGGGATCGGATCCGGCCGCGCCGCCAACGCCTGAGCAGCTTGTCGGGACCGGCCCTTTTGTCTTCAAGGAATGGGTCCGTGGCAGCCATGTGGTCGTCGAACGCAACCCACGCTACTGGGATCAGCCCCGGCCGTATCTGGACCGGATCGTTTTTCGTTTTGTCGCCGATTCCGCCGCGCGTTTGGCCGGATTTCAAACCGCCGAGTTGGACCTTGGCGGCTACAGCCCCGTGCCGCTGGCCGACGTCGAACGCCTGAAGGCGCTGCCGCACCTCGTCGTCGATACGCGCGGCTTTGTCTATACCGGTTCCCAGCAACAACTGATCCTCAATCTCGACAACCGCTATCTGCGGGATCATGAGGTTCGGTTGGCTATCGCGCATGCCATCGATCTGAAAGCGATCGTGGAGACGGTGTTCTACGGCTACGCGGACGTGTCCCCCTCGCCCATCAGCACGGTGCTGACGCGTTTCAACGACCCATCGATCAAACCGCATGCCTTTGATCCGGTCTGGCCAACATTATTCTGGACAAGGCCGGCTATGCCAGGGGTCCTGACGGCAACCGCTTCAGCCTGCGCCTTCTCAGCAATTCCGGCGTGGACCCCCGTCTGGCCGACTTCCACAAGCAAGCCCTCAAGCGCATCGGCATCGAGGGCGTGATTCAGCGATTCGATTTCGCGACGTATGTGAAGACGGTCTACACGGATCGGGCCTTCGACCTGACGTCGGAATCGCTTTCCAATGCGTTCGATCCGACGGTGGGCGTGCAACGCGTCTACTGGTCGAAGAACTACAAGATTGGCCTGCCGTTCTCCAATTCGGCACATTATCAGAGCGCCGAGGCCGATTCGCTGCTGGAATCCGGCGCGGTCGAGTCCGATCCGGCCGAGCGCCATGATATCTTCAATCGCTTCCAGGCGGTGATCAATCGGGACCTGCCGGTGATCAACCTGGTGGCGCCCTATGAGGTCATCATCGCCAACAGACGCGTACGGAACTACGCCCCCGGAGCCGAGGGGTTGAACGGCAATTTCGCCGGCGTTTATCTCGAAGCCTGACGATTTCATCGATCGCGACGGCTGGCGCGGTCGGCCGCATCCGTGATCCTTTGGTGAAACCCCATGTCCGCACCGCCGCGCCGCCAACTCAAACTCAACCTGTTCATCTATCCCGGCGGCCATCATGAGGCCGGCTGGCGCTACCCCGGCTCCGAGCCGGGGCGCGCACTCGACATAGCCTATTATCAGGAACTCGCCCGCCGCGCCGAGGCCGCGAGGTTTGACGCGCTGTTCTTCGCTGACGGCCCGGTGCTGGCCGACAATATCCGCTATGCCAGCCGCTTCCGGCTGGAACCCCTGACATGGCTCTCCGCCATCGCCGCGGTCACCAGCCGGATCGGCCTGATCGGCACCGCGTCCACCACCTATACCGAGCCGTATAACCTCGCCCGCCAGTTCGCTTCGCTCGACCATCTGAGCGGCGGCCGAGCGGGCTGGAACATCGTGACGACCAGTGCCGCTGCGGCGGCCCAGAATTTTGGTCTCTCGCACCATCCAGTGCATGCGGAGCGCTACGACCGCGCCCGCGAATACCTCGATGTTGTCGGCAAGCTCTGGGACAGCTTCGAGGACGGCGCGGTGCTCGCCGACGCGGAGGCCGGCGTGTTCGCCGACAGCGACCGGATTCATCCGATCAGCCATGTCGGCCGGCATTTTCGCGTTGCCGGACCGCTCAACCTGCCCCGCTCGCCGCAGGGCCGCCCGGTCTATGTGCAGGCCGGCGCCTCCGACGACGGCCGCTCCTTCGCCGCCCAATACGCCGAGGCGATCTTCACCGCCCATCAGACGCTGCCGCGCGCGCGGGAATTCTACGTGGACATCAAGCGCCAGGCGCGGGCGCTCGGCCGCAACCCGGACCACATCCAGATCCTCCCCGGCATCAGCCCGTTCATCGGTTCCACCGAGGCCGAGGCGCGGCAGCTCGAACAAGCGTTCAACGATCTCATCCAACCGGAATACTCGTTGGGCCAGTTACACCGGATGATCGGCATCGATCTCTCCGGCCATGATCTTGACGCGCCCTTCCCGCGCGATCTCATTCCCGCCGACAGCGCGCTGGAGGTCGCCAGCCGGTTCCAGGTGGTGCTCGACATCATAGACCGCGAAAAGCCAACGCTTCGCCAGTTGATCCAGCGCCTGGCCGGCGCGCGGGGACATCAGGTGGTGGTCGGCGCGCCCGAACAGGTGGCCGATGCGATGCAGAGCTGGTTCGAGAATGGCGCCGCCGATGGCTTCAACGTCATGCCGCCATGGCTCACCGGCGGATTCGACGTATTCGTCGCCGAGGTGCTGCCGATCCTGCGCCGACGCGGTTTGTTCCGCGAGGACTACGTCGGCATGACCCTGCGCGACCATTTCGGCCTGCCACGACCTGACAGCGTCTACGCCGGGCGATCGCGCGCCTCCGCCTGACCACCACAAGCCAGAGGATTGGTCTTGGGAAGAAGGGCAATCCGTCCGGTATCGCTCGCGGAGAACAGTTCTGTAAATCGGCGATCAGAAATAAAAAGCTTTCCCTCGCTGGAAAAGACCATAAGCTCACTGGGTATTTTTCGCACCAGTCAGGGTATGAATCGTGCTGACAAGCAAAGGCAAATACGGCCTCAAGGCGATCATCCACCTTGCCCGGCTGGAACCCGCCGAAACCGCCCAGGTGGCGGACATCGCGCGCGCCAACAACATCTCCAAAAAGTTCCTCGACGCCATTCTGCTGGACCTGCGCAATGCCGGCATGCTGCGCAGCAAGAAGGGCCCGGGCGGGGGTTACGCGCTCGCCAAGCCGGCCCGCAGCATCAAGGTCGGCGCGGTGGTGCGCGCGCTAGACGGGCCGATCGCGCCGATCGCCTGCGCCAGCCGCTCGGCGTTTCGCGCCTGCGAGGATTGCGACGACGGCAACCACTGTCCGGTGCGCAAGGTGATGACGCAAGTGCGCGACGCCATGTGCGGGGTCCTCGACAATACCACCATCGCCGATCTCGCCGGACGCGGCACGACGGAGCCGGCGGTGGAGCGAACCGCCGCCGACTGACCGGCGAACGCGCATGCCGCGAGACGGAACATCAAGCGAGTTTACTGCTTTTTTCTCCGCGAAATTCGCCAGACCATTTCGTTGACCGCAATCATGTCAGCGTCGATCGTGTCGCTATGCAGAGGATCGCAGCGACATGACCGTGCTCATCATTCCCGGCCTCCACGGTTCCGGGCCCGCGCATTGGCAAAGTCAATGGCAGGCATCCATGCCGGACGCCGAGCGCGTCGAACTGACGAAATGGCACAGTCCCGACCTTGCCACCTGGCTTGACTGTCTGGTTGCCCATGTCTGCCGGCGCCCCGGCGCGATCCTCGTCGGCCACAGCCTCGGCGCCACGCTGGTCGCCCAGCTCTCGGCGCATCATCCCGAACTTGATGTCGGTGGCGCCCTGCTGGTGGCGCCGGCCGATCCCGAGCGACGGCGCAGCAAGATACCTGGCATCGCGACATTCGGCCCGCTGCCGATTGATCCGCTGAACTTTCCCGCAATCCTGGTGGCGAGCCAGACCGACCCATTCATGGCGCAGGACCGCGCCCGCATCATCGCCAACCTCTGGGAGGCGGCGTTCGTCGATGCCGGTGACGCCGGGCACATCAACGTCGCGAGCGGCCACGGGGCTTGGCCCGCCGGCCTGCGCCTGCTCGATCAATTGCGGCATAGCCACGCCGGATTGCTGAGGCCAGCGACGGCTCGCCAGGATGCGCGCGGACCGCTTGACGTCGTCGGAATCGATCCGACGCCGTAGCCAGTGCGAAACATCCCGCGGACATGATAGCGTTCGCGTCGGTATATCCCGGCAGGAGGCGCGCGTGCTGAAGGTCTCGGATGCCGCGACAGTGCTGGTTCCGCCCACCGAGGCGGAGGCTATAGCCGCCGCGCACCGCCTGGCGGCGGCCTATCTGCCGGGCGCGGCATTGCGCGACCGTGATCGGTTGTTGCCCCATGACGAGGCCGAGGCGTTCTCCGCCAGTGGGCTCGGCGGCATCACGGTGCCGCGCGAAAATGGCGGGCCGGACCTGTCCAACGCCACTCTGGCCGAGGCCATCGCGATCATCTCCGCCGCCGACCCATCGCTGGGGCAGCTTCCGCAAAACCATTTCGGCTTCCTGCGCCTGTTGCGATACGAACGAGACCAGACCAAGGCCGCCCGCTTTTTTGGGCTGGCGCTGCGGGGCGCGCGGTTCGGCAACGCGCTCGCGGAAGCCACCGGCAAGAGCGCGCGCGACATCGCCCCCCGCATGCGCCGCGTCTGGGGCGGCTGGGTGTTGAACGGCACCGAGCAATATCCCACGGCCGCTCTCTTCGCGCATTACATCCCCATCCGGGCGCTTGACGAGGACGGCCGTGCCCGCCGCGCCGTCGCCGATCGTCACACGGCCGGGCTGGAGGTTATCGACGACTGGTCCAGCTGCGGCCAGCGCACCACGGCCTCGGGCACCGTCCGCGCCACCGACCTGTTCGTTCCCGACGACCACGTCATCGCCGCGTTCGAGGCAT
>Ga0116231_10012475_pt1 | contig 12465 bp, 8 predicted proteins | sample S1TSphgellanicum_2_FD_89695 | JGI IMG/M metagenome (GOLD analysis project Ga0116231, IMG submission 89695) | Host-associated microbial communities from peat moss isolated from Minnesota, USA - S1T2_Fd - Sphagnum magellanicum MG | ecosystem: Host-associated > Plants > Peat moss > Unclassified... | reverse complement strand
CTACAACGAGTGCCGGCCACATCGATCGCTCGGCCAGATGACCCCAAGCCAGTTCGCAATCGACCAATTAAGGTCGCTTACCACTATCTCTCTATGAATGGGATACCGCTCGGGGCAACGTCAGCGAGAGTCTTATTGCTCAGCCAATCGACGCCAAGTATCATCCCCGCGCCGCTTATGTGCGAGATGTGTGATTCGGCAACCAGGAATATCTCAGGATCGTCATCGTCGTACTTTACACGGGCGCCTACGTAGTAACGGTTGACGGGTCGCGACCCGTTTACGGTCGTTGCTGTCCCTGTATCGTATGCGGTGAGCGATAGCGCCCTCGCAACCGAATGATCGATGAGGCAAGTTCCGCACAACGCGCCATTACGGCCCAAATGGAGAGGCTGAAATGGATCACGACGCTCATGGTGGCGAAGCCGCAGGCTATAATCATGATCATCCATGGAATGGTGGAGTGCGCGGCAAGGCCCAACCGCCTGGTCCGTGTTCAAGATGTGAGCCAGTCAAGCCTAAAGACTCTGAGTAGGGATAAATATTGTGACACCTTGCAGCGCTGGTTTTTTCCCGTTAGGTCTAATAAAAGAAGTATTCGTTGGAGCTCCGAGATTATTCCAAGGGAAATCGCTCCTTATTACGTGCCTAGACAGCGATCCGGATGTTCGGACCAAGTTTGCTAAATTTTTTATGGGAGAGTGGCGTGCGTTCGGAAACGCCGTTCGTCTGCCTTACACGGAAGTGAGCCGGTTTTTCGCAGGCGCACTGTCAAATAGCTTTGATGAAATGTACTTGCTCGATATTAATCATAATCTGGAATATGCGGAGCCGGCAGATATTCTAAGCGGTTGCTTTACACCTGACCGCATTCGATTCGATCGTGATACTCCAATCGATGCCCTTACAAAAATACGCACCTTCGGGGCCAGTACGTTATTGGCCGACGGGATTGGGATTGGCCTGAATGCCCTGTGCCTCCATGAGCCGGATTTTGACATTATTTCAGGTGTGCTCTCAAACGAGGATTGATCCAAGCCAGAGATCCGATGCGGTGCCGGGGTTGCCTAACCAATGATGGTTCGAATCCGCGACCGCGAAGAGGACGGACACATGATAGTCCGCTTCGATCGAATTGCTGCTGCGATTGAATCGCTTGCTGAATCTTGCCTGTGGAGAGTTGGGGACATTGATGGATCGCTTACGCTGTCAGCAGGCATGACAGTCGATGAGGCTTATGCCCTGGCAGAGAAGACTAACGTATCGCCATGGACCTGGCGGCAACTCTTGAACTATACGGCAAGATATTTTCAGATAGCGGATTGCGAATTTGTGGGACAGCGTGATCACAGAATAGTAAAGATTGTCTGCTTTGATGCAACGTATTGGGAAATCGATGGTCTTTACGAATCCGAAGCCCAGGATATAGCATCTTTATTTTCTGCTGTCGACATTGACCAGGCCGACTAAGGGGTGAAGCAGGGGGAACCTTAGTCGCCAAGCGTTCAATATTCTCATCAGCTGATTACCAAGGGCAAAACGGATTTCTTAGTGCCCGCAGTGTAAGCGCAGAGCGCTTGACGCTTGCGTGCATTCTCTATCGATCGTCTGGGAAATGATGAAAGCGACCAATCAGCGCAGCAAATAGACCGTGCCGGCGCCCTGTCGGACGTCGAACTGTGCGGAGCCTTCATCCATCGGCTCCAGCGCGACCGTTGTTGCGAGTTCGTCCGCGCTCACTGGACGGAAGCGGATATCGTCGATGGCTGAGACGTACGCCCATGTGATCGCGGCGGCTTGCGAGGCGCGCATTTGTGCGAGCGGTAACTTCGTGCAATCGTAGCGTGCGGCGAAGAGATAGTAGATGTAGGGCTGGTTAAAGGCCGATGTGTCGACCACGATCGGCGTTTGTGGAAAACGCTGTACGACGGCGACGATCGCGTCGCCGAGCCCGACTTGCTCTTCGGCAAAACCGGTCTGGACATGCCGTCCTCCATAGTAGTTGTGGCCGAATTGGACGGTTGCGGCGATCAGAAGGGCCGCCATCGCGAGCGCGGCGATCCGCCGCACGAGCGCGCTCTCGATCAGGTTCATCAGCGCGACCGTTCCCGTGGCGGTGAGCAGCACGGCGAGCGGCAACAGATGCAAGATGCGATTCGGGTGGAGATGGTCGACGGTCAAGCTCGCAGGCAGCGGTGCGAGGAACGCGATCCCCAGCACGAAGGCGGCCGCGCGCCGGCCGAGTGCCGGCCGGCCGCGCCCGGTAACGAGGGCGATCGCGGCGAGGACGATGCCGGCGGCGAAGAGCGGCTCGAGGAACGGTGCGAAGCTCATGTCGCCGTGCCCGAAGAGAAACGCCGGGTTGAGGTATTCCACGTAGCGCTGCACGACGTTGCGCACAAAGTCGGGATCGTGCGGGTTGAGGCCGACGTAGGCGAAGCGCGCGTTATATTTTGGATCGCTGAGCGTGACCGCGAACATCGGCGCGGCCAGCGCGGCAAACGTCGCGAAGGCGATCGCGCGCTCGCGCCAGCCGCGCATGCACGCGCACGCGATGACGACCAGCAGCGGGGCGAACAGCTTCTGGGTCGGATAGTCGTAGACGAGCAGCGCCGCGATCGTCCCGAACGCGAGGGCATCGCGCACGGCGCGCGTGCGGATCGTACGCAGCGCGAAGATAGCCGCCAGCGTCGTGAGCAGCGGTAAGAGCGTCGGTGCTGCCGACCATTGGGCGAGCGCGATGTCCCACGGCGAGGTCGCGAGCACGGCTGCGGCAACAAGTGCGGCGATGCGTGACGCGGTGAACTCGAATGTCAGCGCGGCGATCGCCGCAACCGCCAGCACGTTTGCGATCACGCCCGGCAACCGGATCGTGAACGCCGACAGGCCGCCGATTGCGACGAACGGCGCGGTGACATACGTCAAGAGCGGCGATACCCAATCGCCAAAGGATTCGAAGAGCAGCGGCCATGGGTTGCCGTGATGATCGGCGCCCGTATGCGCAAGACAGAACGCATCGTAGCCGTTGACCACTTCGTCGGGTTGAAACGCATCGGGATGCGGCGCCGGCATGATCAGCCGCAAAATCGCCGCCACCGCGACGAGCGCGAGCAGCGCGATGCGCGCGGGCGTGAACTTCACAAGCGGAATGCGTCGGCGCCGCCGGGATCCGGGAAGATCTTGCCGGGGTTCATGATCCCGAGCGGATCGACGGCATCCTTGATCGCGCGCATCAGCGCGAGCGTCTCGGGTCCGAGGTCGAGTTCCATGAACTGTTTCTTGAGTAAGCCGATGCCGTGTTCGCCCGAGAGCGTTCCGCCGAGTTCGACCGCGGCCTCGAAGATCGCGCGGGCGGCCGCGGCGACACGCGCCATCTCGGCGGGATCGCGTTTGTCGCACAAGATGTTGGGGTGCAGATTGCCGTCGCCGATGTGGCCGAAGAGCGGGATCTCGAGATCGTACTGCGCCGCGATCTCGCGCACGCGCGCACACATCGCGACGATCCCGCGTCGGGGCACGGCAATATCTTCGCCGAGCTTGTTTGGCCGCCGACGCGCGAGCGACGGCGAGATCGCGCGCCGGGCCGCCCAGAGCCGCTCCGACTCGGCCGCATCGCGCGCGCGGGTCACCTCTCGCGCGCCGTTTTCGCGTGCGACACTTTCGATCGCCGCGAGCTCGCCGTCGAGGATCTCGACGTGATCGCCGTCGACGCCGAAGAGCAGCACGGCGTCGGCATCGCGCGGTAAGCCGGCCGGCGCGTTGTCCTCGATGCAGCGGATCGTGAGCTGGTCGATCAGCTCGATCGAGGTCGGCAGAATCCCCGCGCCGAGCACCGCGGTCACGCTCGCCGCTGCGTCTTCGAGCCGGTCGAACACCGCCAGCGCCGTGCGCGCGGCTTTCGGTTTGGCGATGAGCCGCAGGGTCGCCTCGACGATCGTGCCGAGCGTGCCTTCCGCCCCGGTGAAGAGCGCACGCAAATTGTAGCCGGTCACGTTCTTCACGGAGCGTCCGCCGGTGCGGATCAGCGCTCCGTCGGGTAGCACAACAGCGAGTGCGAGCACATAATCGCCGGTGACGCCGTACTTGAGCCCGCGCGCGCCGCCGGCGTTTTCGGCGATGTTGCCGCCGATCGCGCTCTGCCGCAACGATGAGGGATCGGGCGGATAGAACAGCCCTAGGCGTTCGACCTCCGCCTGCAAATGTGCCGTGATCACCCCCGGCTCTACGACCGCCACGCGATCGACCGGATCGATCGCGAGGATCCGGTTCATGCGCGCGACACCGAGCACGATGCTGCCGTCCAGCGGCACCGAACCGCCCGAGAGCCCGCTGCCCATCGCGCGCGGTGTGATCGCGAGCCGTTCTCGCGCCGCGAAGCGGTGGATCGCGACGACTTCATCGATCGTCTTCGGCAGGACGACCAGTGGTGGCGTGCGATCGAAGAACGTGCCGTCGAACCCGTAGGCGATCAGGTCTTCCGCGGCGGTGAGGACGCCGTCGTCGCCGGCGATCGCTCGCAGCGCGGCGGCGAGTTCAGCCAAGCAGCGTCCCGAGCGCGAACAGATCGGCGACCGGCGCGGGACGCCCGAGATAGAATCCTTGACCGAGCTCGGTGCCGATCGCGCGCAGGGCATCGGCTTGTTCCGGATGCTCGATCCACTCGGCGACCGTCGAAAGCCCGAGCGTGTTTGCCATCGATACCACGTTGCCGACGATGTTGAGCGCGCGCACGTCACCGGGGATCCCGCTGACGAACGAGCCGTCAATCTTGAGGATGTCAACCTCAACGTCGCGCAGCCGGGCAAGCGACGACTCGCCGACGCCGAAATCGTCGATCGCGATGCGCAGTCCGCGCGCGCGCAGTTGGCTGAAGATGGCACTCATCTTCTCCAGATCATGCATCGCGTCGCGTTCGGTTACCTCGATGACGATGCGGCGCGGGTCGGTTTGCGAGTCGTCGATGAGCCCGATGACGTTGGCGGCAAACGAGGGATCGACGAGCAGCCGCGCGGCCACGTTGATCCAGATGTCGAGGGAGCGGCCTTCGCCGTGCCAGCGGCCGGCTTGCGCGATCGCCTCGCGGATCGCCCACCAGCCGACGCGGTCCATCAGCGCGCTGCGTTCGAGCGCCGGAAAGAAGTCGGCCGGCGCGAGGATCCGGCCATCGGCGTTCCATCGCAAGAGCGCCTCGGCACCGGTGACCGAGCCGTCGGCGAGGGCGACGATCGGCTGATAGAAGAGTTCGAAGTCGCCGGCGTCGGCGGCGCGGTGCAACCGCGCGAGCGTCTCCATGTGATCGACGGTCGTGTCGCGGCGGGTCGAATAGGCTTTGATTCGCGATCCGCCGCTATGTTTGGCGCGGCGCATCGCCGAATGCGCGCGCCGGAAGAGTTCTGGTGCGCGCACGCCCGGATCGTCGTAGACGGCGTAGCCGACGACCGCCGACGGAAAGAGCTCGCGCGCCGCGATCTGATAGCGCCGCGAGAGCACCGCGAGACCTGCCTCGCAGCGTTCGCGCGTCGCGGTCGGGCCGCGCAAGATGATGACGAAGTTGCTCGCCACGCGCGCGGCGATCTCGCCGGGGTCGATGAGGCCGCGTACGCGTTCCGCGATCGCCTGTAAGAACGCGTCGCCGGCCTCCGTGCCCAAACTGTCGTTGACGACGCCGAGGTTTTCGACGTCATACCAGATAACGAGCAGCGAGATGCCGTCGGCGACGTGTTCGGGTAAGATCCGCGCGAGCGCGTCCTGCGCGCCTTGCAACGTCCATAGCCCCGTGAGCGGATCGGTCAGCTGTGCGTTGACCAAACGCGCTTCGGCATGCTGCAAACGGATCAGCGCGGTCGCTCGTTCGGTGATCGACATCCCCAGCGCATACGCGAGCGACGAGACCGTGAGCAAGAAAATCTGGAGTTCGGTCTCGGTCCAAAGATCGGCGCCTTCGACGCGCATGGTCACGAGCGTTGCAACATCGGTGACGAGCGTCGCGAACGATGCGCCGACGAGTCCGTGCCGGATCACGATCCAGCCGACCGGGACGAACGTAATGTAGAGAACGTCCGGGCTGAAACCGCCGCCCGCGATGAACGCGCGCACAACGACGATCGGCACGATCGCGACCGCAAGAACTTGCGCCGTGGTCTCGATCGGATGCCGCGCCGCATAGGATTGCAGCAGGATGCGGTTGACCGGATGCGGCGAGAACGCCGGATTATAGACGTAGAACAAGAGCGGCGCGAGCGTGAAGATCCCCGTCACGTCGCCGAGCCAGAAGCGGAAGACTTGCTCGTGGTACTCCGATGCCAGCAAGAAATCGTTGAGCATCAGGACTTTGATCGAGAACAGCGCGATGATGTACGGCGCGACGATCCCGCCGATGAAGAAGAACAGCGTCAGATCACGCGTCCGCGTCAGCTCGCGGTCGATGTGGAAGACCCGCAGGAGGATCGCTGCCGCGAGGCCGTATCCGGCCGTCGATACCAGGCCGAAGAGCACGATCGGCCAGATCTGCAGCAGTGCCGCGTGCGGGAAGAGCAACCAGACCAGCGGCGGACCCAGCGCGAGCAGCGGCACATAGCGCAGCCCGAAGCGGATCAGCAGGAAGAGCGAAAGCCCGGCGGCGGGGTACCAGGGATAGACGCCCGTCGTCGTCGGCGCAAGAGACAGCGAGAGCCGTTCGAGCGCAACCCATGCGACAAGGTAGGGAACGGCCACGAGGAGGCTCCGGCGAAGGATCGGGAACCGGCTAGCGGGCGCTGGCATGGGTGGCTCGTCTTCGTGTCCCGGCGACCTTGGTCCGTTCTCTTCGGCACCACACGGTGGTATCGTCGTGGGTGCCCCGTCCCGATCGCTCTGGAGGTTCCCGTTGGCTACCGTCACGTCCGAATATCGCCTCTCAACCGAGACGAGCCTCAAGCACTTCGTCGCCGCGATTCTCACCAAAACCGGCGTCGCGCCGGAAGACGCGGCGATCGTCGCGGACGTGCTGGTCGCAAGCGACCTCCGCGGCATCGAATCCCACGGCGTCGCTCGCCTCGAGTCGTACTACGTCAGCCGCCTGCGCGGCGGCCAGATGGAGAAATCGCCGACGGTCACGACGGTCCGCGAGACGGACACCGCGATTCTCGTCGATGCGGGCAACGGGCTCGGCCACCCGGTCGCGAAGCGAACGATGGAGGCCGTGATCGCCAAGGCCAAGCAGCACGGCGCGGCGTTCGGCGCGGTCCGCAACTCGAACCACTACGGCATCGCCGGCTACTACGCGATGATGGGGCTCGAACACGACCTGATCGGCATGGCGTCGACGAACACGGTGCGCTACGGCGCCCCGACGTACGGCAAGGACATGATGCTCGGCACGAACCCGCTCGCGTATGCCATCCCTGCAAAGAACGAGCCGGCATTCGTTTTAGACTTTGCCACGACGACCGTCCCGCGCGGCAAACTGGAAGTCTACAACCGCAAAGACAAGCCGCTCAACCCCGGCTGGGCGATCGACGCAGAGGGTCATGAGACGACCTCGGCGCAGGCCGCGCTCAAGGGCGCGCTGCTTCCGCTCGGGGGCCTCGGCGTCGACAACGGCGGTCATAAGGGGTACGGGCTCGGACTGCTGGTGGACATTTTTTGCGGCGTACTCTCGGGCGGTAAATTCGGCACCGACGAACCGCAGCCCAGCGACGGCCCCGTCCCCGGCGCGATCTCGCACTGGTTCTCGGCCTTCCGCATCGACGGTTTCCGCGACGTCGACGAGTTCAAGGCCGACATGGACCGCGAACTGCGCGATTTCAAAGACTCCGCGAAGGCCCCCGGCCACGATCGCATCTACGTCGCCGGCGAAATCGAGTACGAGAAGACGCTCGAGCACCGCAAAAACGGGATCCCCGTCCACGTAAAAGTCTGGGACGGCCTCGAAAAACTCGCCGGCGACCTCGGCGTCCCCTTCGACATCGCCAAGCCCTAGTCGCCGCGCGAGCGATGTGCCTAGCGTTCAGTCGCTCGCGAACGCCTCCGCGAACGGACGAAGCAGCTCTTCGTAGTGCCGTGCACGGCCGAGCGAACTGCGGTAGATCGGCCGGCGGACTTGGCTTGCGCTCGCGGTCCGTACCGTGCGCGCGGTTTCATAGAAACGCAAACACGTATCGTCCCACTCCAGGCCGCAGAAGGCGACGATACGCCGCGCTTGAGCGGCGACGTCGTCAACAAGATCCTCGTAGCGCACGTCAAGGATCGCATCGGCCGGAAGCACCGTGCGCCAGTGTGTCATCACGCGCTCGTACGCGCGAAAATACGTACCGATCTCGCGCATATCGTATAACCAGCCGAGCTCACCGTCGAAGTTCTGCATGAAACACGAGAGCGCCGTCTCGCGCGGGTCGCGGCGCACGTGTATCATCCGCGCGCGCGGCAGCACGCGTTGGATCAAGCCGGCAAAGCGGTAGTTCATCGTCATCTTGTCGACGATCCGTTTCGCGCCGGGTGCCCGGCGGCGCAGATCGGCGACGTAGCGTCGCCCGAGTTCGCGCAGGCGGTCGGGATCCGCGCAGCGCATGACCTCCGGCGCGAAGGCGCCGTTCACGCCGAGCATCTCGTTCGCATGCATCGCAAAGCGCGGCAGCTCGCCCGCCCCGAACACGCGCGGATGACTGGCGAGAATCTGTTCGACGAGCGTCGTGCCCGAGCGCGGTAAGCCGAATACGAAGACGGGCAGATCGTCGTCCGTCGCGCGGTCATTGGCTGCGCTGAAAAAAGCTCGATCGTAGGTCGTACTGATGCGCGCGAGTGCAGCGAGCGTCTCGCGCTCGTCGTAGCGGACGGACCGGCGACGCGTTGCGTTCGCGATGAACAGATGATCGGCCGCGCGCGCGTAAGCACCGTCCGCGTCGTTGACGATCGCAAGCGCGAAGTGTGACTCCCATCGATCGCGGTCCGTTCTGGCCGCACCGTCGCCGAGCGCCTCGAGCGCGCGGCGGTGAGCGGCACCGAGCGCGGAGGGCCGAATCTTCGCCAGCGCAAGATAGGCGAATGCGTTCTGAGGTGCCGCGTCGATCGCGCGATGGTACGCGTCGATCGCGCGGTCGAGGCGGCCCAGGTCGGTCAGCACGATGCCGGTGCTCGCGAGGACCGTCGCGTCTCCCGATGCCCGCGCGAGCGCTCGTTCGAGCACATCGAGCCCCTCCGAACTCCGTCCATCGGCGGCCAGCGCTTGACCGAGGAGCGTCAGCGCTTCGACCGATTCGGGCAGCAGGGCCACGAGTATTTCGTAGTGGGGAATCGCGGCTTCATGGTTGCCGACGCCGGCGTACAAGCGCCCGAGTTCATACCGTGCTCGGGGGAAGCCGGGCGATCGGGAAACCGCTCGTTCGAGGACGCGTTGGGATTCCGGGAGCGCCCCCGACGCGTGCAGCAACGCACCATAGGCGGTAAGCAGATCGACGCGGTTGGGTGCTGCGGCCAGCGCCCGGCGGGCGTGCTCGACCTGCTGCACAAGGTCGAAGTCGTTCAGCTGCGCCATTCGATCGGCGTTCGGCGGGCGCGCGGACGGGCTCTGCTGCGACGCCTCAGCCGGGCGTAAGCAAACTCAAATACGTCCCTAATCGCGAGCGGCACCATTTCTCAGCCGCGCGACGTTTTATGGAGGAGAACCCGCACTCATCCGAGGTTAAACGAAACGATCATGAAACGGCTACTCTCTGCTCTCGCGCTCGTGCTCCCACTTGCCTTCACGGCGCTGCCCGTGCTCGCGCAAGACGCCCCGTCCTATGCGGTCCAAGCGCCCGCGCCCGTGCAGGACGACGCGCAGATTCGCGGCCGCATCAGCGCCTTCGACGGCGGCTACGCACTGCAACTTACCGATGACAACGGCTACATCGACAACATCCAGCTGCACGAAGGAACGATCATCAACCCGACCGGCCTGACCCTCGCGCCGGGGATGGTCGTGAGCATCCTAGGCTATAACGCCGGATCGTACTTCGCGGCGAACGAGATCGATACGCCCTATACGTTCTACGCCGGCGTGCCCTACTACGCGGGACATCCGTGGAACTATTACGGCCCGTCGATCAGCATCGGCTTCTTCTTCGGGAATGCCGGCTGGTGGCACGGCGCCGCGTTCGCGGGCCCGGTTCGTCCGGTTGGCCCGGCCCGCTTCTACACCAACACGCGGGTGACGACGGTGTATAACGGCGGACACTTCCAAGGCCGCAACTACGTCGCCCCGCCGGAACGCGGCGGCTACCGCGCCCCGGCCGGCCACGTCGCCGCGCCCCGGCCGGCGGTCGACCGCCGCTAACACCGGGCAGCCGGTCGCAAGAAAAGAAGCCTCCGTATCAGCGGGGGCTTCTTTTTTCGCGCCTGCACGCGGCGGTCACTTGACCGTTAGCCGTACCGTACGGTACGATACGACTATGTTGAAGCGTTTGGGCGGAGCGATCGCGACCGCGACGGTCGTTGCTTCCGCGCTCGTGCTGGGCGCCGGGCGCGAGCGCGCAATGGCGACGCCCGTCTTCGCCCAAGCCTACGGGCTGAGCTGTACCGCGTGCCACACCCAAATGCCGGTGCTCAATTCCTTTGGCCGCTACATTCAGCGCACGGGCTACTACGCGATGAATCGCAAGACGCTCAGTCATGCCGTGCCGGTCTTCGTGTTCGATCTCGGCACCGCGTACACGCATCAGGCCGGCCAGCCTCCGGCGTCCGGTCGCATCACGGGTCCCGGCAATACGACGGTCATCCAAGCAAATGGTTATCTCAGCCCCGAGGTGACCTACAAAGTCGAGCAGCTCATTACGGCCGGCGGACGAGCCGGCGTCATGGATCAAATCTGGGTCGCCTATCACAACCTGCTCGATCATCACGGCCATTTGTTCTTCGGCAAACTGGCCGAGCTCAATCTCGATGAGTTCAGCGCGTTCGTGATGGGCGACGTTAACGACGCCGGACAGGGCAGCGTGCCCGATGTCGCCGTCGGCGTCCACGACTACGCACGCGATTACGACGGCGGACGCTGGGGCACGAAATTTGCCTACGTCGCGGGCAAGACCGCCGTCGAGGTTGCGTATTTCGGCAATTCGACGGGCGGGAGTTCTTTTCAAGACGCGTACGACTTCTCGAACGCAACGGATACATCGTTGCAATATAAGGTCGCCTACGCCGATCCGGCTCGGCCGTGGGAGATCGGTGTGCTCGGCGAGTCCGGAACGCTCGGGTTCACGGGCTCCGCGATCGCACCCGGCACGCACCTCGACAACTACACCGTGGTCGCGCCGTACATCGAAAAAGATCCGCGTCCCGGTTCGCCCGGTATCCGGTTGGAATATGCGCGCGCGACCGATAGCGATCCCGGCGATCTGATGCCGGCCACGCCGCTCACCCCCGTGCGCGCGCTCGGAACGACATCGAGCAGTTGGATGATCGGTTCGCTCTCGCAGATGGTCATCGTCAATCGTGGCATGGCGAGTATCACCTACTATCACACGAATCAGGCGCTTAGCGAGATCGGCTTCAGCGGTCTCGTTCAGCCCACCGGGCCTGCAACCGGTGGCGGTCCCGGCTTCTCGTACGCGTTCAACTCGTACGTGCGGATCTATTCAGCCGTCTACGTGACCGAACATCAGCGCCCGACGTTCGCGCTCAAGATGTGGCTCTCGCCGCCCGCATGGTCGCGCCTCAAATGACGACCGTGCGCGGAGCGCTTACGGTCGGACTTCTCGTTGCCGGATTGCTCGGCGCCGCGCGGACGAGCGACGGTGCGATCGTCGCGCCGCCCGCCGGCGATCCGGTCGCAGGCAAAGCAACGTTCACCCAATACTGTTCGATTTGTCACGGTGTTGCGGGTGCGGGCTTCATCGGTCCGCATATCGCCGGCATCGATTGGACCGTTGCCGGCCTGCATGCCATCGTGCGCCACGGCGTCGGCGGTTACGGCGGTATGCCCGCCTTCAACGCGGCGGTCGTTACGGACAAGAACATCGCGGACATCGCCGCATTTCTCGCCGCTCGCTCCGCCCCGCCGGCGTCGCAGGCGTCGACCAGCGCCGCTGCGCCGCCGTCGGCGCTGCCGAGCGCCTCACCCGCCCCGCCGACGGTCGCCGCGCAAGCGGGCACGTCGCAATCGGGCAATCTCGTCCATGGCCGCGCGGTCTACTCGGCAAATTGCGCGGCGTGTCACGGCGCAAACGCCGAAGGCGGCTTCGGCCCGACGCTGCACGGGGAGAAGAACCGCAAGGACATCGCGGCAGCGATCGCCTGGATCAAGAATCCGAAATTGCCGATGCCCAAACTCTACCCGGATCCGCTCAGCGAAAAAGACGTCGACGATGTAGCCGCCTACATCGAATCCCTCTAGCAGGCCTGTGAAAAAATGACGCCGACGTCTCGACACCGCCTATTCCGCCGAAGACTTCGTTGCTCTTCGGTCACAACGCTACGGCGTTGCTCCCTCATCGCGCCTCGCTTCGCCGAAAT
>Ga0116231_10012473_pt1 | contig 12466 bp, 11 predicted proteins | sample S1TSphgellanicum_2_FD_89695 | JGI IMG/M metagenome (GOLD analysis project Ga0116231, IMG submission 89695) | Host-associated microbial communities from peat moss isolated from Minnesota, USA - S1T2_Fd - Sphagnum magellanicum MG | ecosystem: Host-associated > Plants > Peat moss > Unclassified... | reverse complement strand
GAGGAGGGGAGGTTGGGCATGGTCGTGTCCTATTCGGCGGCGATGGCGTGCTTCGCGGCCCGCTCGGCGATCAGTTGGCGGGTGATGGGCAGCAGCGAGCGCCCGTATTCGGCGGCGTCCTCCAGCGGGTCGAAGCCGCGGATCAGGAACGTCGTCACGCCCAGTTCGTGATATTCGAGGAACGCCTCCGCCACCTGGCGCGGCGTGCCCACCAGCGCGGTGGTGTTGCCGCGCGCGCCGGTGGCCGCCGCGATGGCGGTGTAGAGCCGCCCCTCCGGACGGTCGCCCTGCGCGGCGGCGGCCAGCAGCCGCTGCGAGCCGGCGTTCTGCGGCGCGGGGGCGGCCGGCGTGGTGGAGGCACCCATCGGGCCGATACCGCGCGTCTGGCGCACCGTGGCGAGGATGCGCTCGGCCTTCGCCCAGGCGGCGTCCTCGGTCTCGGCCAGGATCGGGCGGAAGGAGAGGCTGAACCGCACATCGTGGCGGCCATGGCGCGCGGCGCTCGCCCGCACCCGCGCGACGATCTCGCGCACCTGCGCCTTGGTCTCGCCCCACAGCGCGTAGACGTCGGCATGCTTGCCCGCTACCTCGATGGCGGCGTCGGACGCGCCGCCGAAATAGATCGGGATGCGCGGCTGCTGCACGGTGCGCACCTCCGGGGAGGCGCCCTCAATATTGTAATAAGTGCCGGCGTGGTTCACCGGCGCCCGCGCGGTCCAGATGCTCTTGAGGATGCTCACATATTCGTCGGTGCGGGCGTAGCGTTCGTCCTTGCCGAGATGGTCGCCGTCACGCTTCTGGTCCGTGTCGTCGCCGCCGGAGATGACATGGATCGCCGCCCGCCCGCCGCTCAGCTGGTCCAGCGTCGCGAAGCCGCGGGCCGCCGTCGTCGGGGCCTGGAAGCCGGGCCGGTGCGCGACGAGGAAGCCGACGCGCTCGGTATGCGCGGCGGCGTGGGTCGCGATCTGGAAACCGTCCGGCCCGTTGCTGTGCCAGCCCACCAGGATGCGGTCGAAGCCGCCGTCGTCATGCGCCTTTGCCGAGGCGCGCACGTAGCCGGGGTCGATGGCCGGCCCGGTCGCGGGATGGATTTCGGATTGCTGGCGCGGCTGGATCATGCCGATGAACTCAAGCGGCTGGGGGAATTCGAGCGTCATGGGAGGGGCTCCTATTGTCCGAGCGCCGCGCGGCCGGCGGCGGTATGGGCGGTGTCGGGTTGCGGCGTGTGGATGCGGGCGCACAGCACGTCCCGCAGATGGCGTTCCAGCGGGTTGGAGCGGGCGAGGCCGTGATTGCCGGTGAGTTCCACCGCGCGTTGCACCGCCTGGATCGCGTTCTCGGCCGCCACCGTCTTGATGAGGTTGCATTCCGTGTCGGCGAGCGGCAGGCCCGCGTCGTGATCCGCCGCCGCCGTGGCGATGAGCCGGCGGTTGGTGGCGAGCAGCGCCTCGATCCCGCCGACCGCCTCCTGCATGCGAGGCAACGTGGCGAGCGGCGCGCCGAGATTGGCCGGCACCCGCTCCCGCAGGAACCGGATCACCCAGTTGCGCGCGGCGGTCGCGACGCCGGTGTAGAGCGCGGCGATGGTCAGCGTGTTCCAGGCCACCTGCATCGGGTCCCGCTTCGCCCATTCGGCTGGAGGGCGGATGTCCACGGCATGGTCGGCTGGGATTTCCACGCCGTTGAACAGCACGTCGTGGCTCCCCGAGGCGCGCAGGCCCAACTGGTCCCAGGTCTCGACGATCCGCACCCCCTCGCTTCGCGCGGGCACCAGGAACATCCCCATCAGCGGCGTGGCGTCGTCGGTGCGGGCGAACACCAGCATCCAGTCCAGGCCCGGCGATCCGGTGGAGTAGATCTTCCGCCCGGTGATCGACCATCCGGTGGCGGTGCGCCGCGCGGTGGTCTCGGGCAGACCGCCGCGCGCCGGCGTGCCGAGCGCGGGCTCCACCCGCAGCGCGTTGATCAGCGAACCGCACAGCCCCGCACTCCGAGCCACCCGGGCGCGCAGATGCTCGGGCCATTTCGCGTTGGTCGATGCGTTGCGGAGGTGAATGAGCTGCATCGCAAGTACCAGCCCGGTGGACGCGCAGCCCTCGCCAATGGTCCCAACCAGCGACACCACCCGAGCGAGCCCGGCATCCTCGCCGCCATCTTCGCGCGGCGCGGTCAGGTTGAGCAGCTTCTCCTCGTGCAGGCGGCGGAAATTCTCGAACGGAAAGCTGCCATCCCGGTCATGGCCGGCCGCGAGCGCGGCGAACTCCGCCACGAGGGCGTGCTCGGGGCTATCCTGGCTAACGGTTCGGAGAATGATCCCGTCCATCACGTGCGTTCCTCAAGCTGCGGAGCCAGTTCGGCGGCGAACGCGCGGTCCCAGAGCGGGGCTACGTCCACCGCATGCGGGAGAACGCCGGCGCGGGCGAAGGTGTCGGCAACCAATTGCTCGGAGGCGACGGCGTCGTCGGTCGCGGCGACGATCCGGCGCGGCTGGCTGACATTGTCCAGCAGGGCGCGAACGACGTGTTCGGGCACGCCAAGCGCCGCCGCCTGCGCTGCGCCATACTCGGCGTGGTGGTCATCGATCCAGCGATAGGCCCCGGCGATGCGGCGCAGCAGATCGATCATCGCGGCGCGTCGCGGCGCATCGGCGAGGGTGTCCGGTGCGGCGTAGCTGAGGTAGTTGCCCGAAAGCACGCCCAGCGCCGTCCGCAACACCCGGGCCCCGGCGTCGCGGGCGATCGGGACCGAGTAGCCATAGATCGCCCAGGCATCCAGCGCGCCGTTGCGGAAAGCGGCCTGCCCGTCGCTGGGGCTGAGATTGACCGGCTGGATGTCCGAGAAACCGAGTCCGACCTCGGCCAGCATTCGGAGCAGATAATAATGTGTGGTGGTGGCGCGCACGTAGCCGACGCGCTTGCCGCGCAGATCGGCGATCGAACGGATCGCCGAATCTTTCGGCACCAGCACGACCTGTTCGTTCACGTCGCCCTTGATGACGGCGACGATCCTCACGCGCGCGCCCGACACGGCGGCGAAGATCGGCGGAATTTCGCTGCCATAGGCAAGGTCGATCGCACCGGCGTTGATCGCCTCCAGCATCAGGTTGCCCGAAGCGAATTCCGACCACGCGATCCGATACGGCGTGTTGTCCAGCCCGGCGAGGCGCAGCACCAGCTGATCGCCCGCCTTGAACTGTGCGACCCGCAGTGTCACGGGCGCCGGCGCGGCCAGGGCGGACGATGCCGCCAGCACAGCGGGCGCGCCGAGAAGCAACCTGCGTGTCAGCGTCATGCGTGCAACTCCAGCTCCGCTGACGCGTCCGGCGCCGCGACACCGAGTTCGCCCAGCAGCCGCGCGCGCAGGGCGGCGAAGCGCGGATCGGCATGGCGTCGCGGGCGGGGCAGGTCGATGGGCACATCCGCCGCGATCCGCCCGCCATCCAGCACCAAAGCGCGGTCGGCGAGCAGCACCGCCTCGTCCACGTCGTGCGTCACCAGCAGCGTGGTGGGGGCATGGGCGCGCCACAACTCGTTGATCAGGCCGTGCATCCGGATGCGCGTCAGCGCGTCCAGCGCGGCGAACGGCTCGTCCAGCAGCAGCAACCGGGGCGAGCGCACCAGCGCCCGCGCCAGCGCCGCCCGCTGCGCCTCGCCGCCGGACAATGTCCCCGGCCACGCATCGAGCCGGTGGGCCAGCCCCACCTCCCGCAACGCCCCCTCGGCCCGCTCGCGCGTGCCCCCGCCGCCAAGCCCGAGGGCCACGTTGCGCCACACGCTCTGCCACGGCAGCAGCCGCGGCTCCTGGAACACCACGGCGGTCGGGTGTGGAACCTCCACAATTGCCGCCTCGGGTGCCGGGTCGAGTCCCGCCAGCGTGCGCAGCAGGGTGGTCTTGCCGGATCCGCTGCGGCCGAGCAGGGCGGTGAACGATCCCGGTGCGAGGGCGATGTCGAGGTTTTGGAGAACCGTCACGTCGCCGAAGCGGCGCGTGAGATGACGGACCTGAACGCCGGATGCGTCAGTCGCGACCCGTGCCTGGCTCATGGCGATCAACCCCGCACCAGCGTCGGCCGCCATGCCAGAGCGCGCCGCTCCACCAGCCGCACCAAGGCATCCGCTCCCAGTCCGAGCAGCGCATACACCAGCAGACCGACCACGATCACATCGGTGCGGAGAAAATCCCGCGCGTCGTTGATCAGGTAGCCGATGCCCGCCGTCGCGTTGATCTGCTCCGCCACCACCAGGCTCAGCCACGCCGACCCCAACGCGTAACGCAATCCGACCAGCGCGGAGGGCAGGGCGCCCGGCAGCACGACGTTGCGGATCAATCCGCGCCGATCCAGGCCAAACACGCGGCCCGCCTCCATCAGCTTCGGATCGACGCCGCGAATGCCGGCAAACAGCGTCAGATAGATCGGGAAGGCCGATCCGAGCCCGACCAGACCGATCTTCGGCGTCTCGCCGATCCCGAACCACAGGATGAACAGCGGCACCAGGGCGAGGAACGGCAGCGTCCGCAGCATCTGCATCGGCGCGTCCACGATTTCCTCGCCGCGCCGCGACAGGCCCGAGACGATCGCCAGCAGACCGCCCGCCGTCACGCCGATCGCCAGACCCGCCGCCACCCGCCCCAGCGAGACGATCAGCTGATACGGCAGGTCCCCGGTGACGATCAGCGCCCAGGCGGAGGCGAGGATGGTGGATGGCGCGGCCAACGTGCGCGCCGAGATCAGACCGGCCATCGATGCCGACTGCCACGCCAGGATCAGCACCAGCGTCGAGGCGAAGCGCCGTGCGCCGGCCATCGAACGCGCCAGCGCGACAAGCCGCGCTCTCGGCGCGAAGCGGGCTCCGGCGAGCCCGTTCGGGCGCCAGGAAAGTTCAGTGGACGTGGACGACATGTGCGAACTCCCGCGTCGCGAAATTCCCGCGCGCGCCGTAAGTGGAAATAAAACCAATTGGTGAGCGGTCAGAGTCGACAGGGGCGCCGGGGCATACCCTCGAGCCAGCACACTAGCCTGATCTGCTGGTTCCGGATCATAGTGGAGAAGCTTCCAACCGCGAATACTTACGGACGTGAAGCTCGTGTCTGTGATGTCTATTGTCAAATAGTATGTTCTGCCGAAAAAACCGGTATCTCTGGGTGGTTGTGCTGCCCGGCCGGCCACAGCGAGTATATCATTTCAGACCGTCCACCGACGCCGCGAAAGGCGCCGGTGTACGCCGAGTTCCTGCGGCTTCCAGGCCACGGCTGTTGTAATTCAGTCACATGCTTCTGCTATCATTGCGTCGACGAGATCGCTGAGTCACCGGAATGGCCCGGCGAACCAGCGTCGTGATATGGTTACGCAAGATATGGGTGCGGCCCGTCCATCTTCCGTGACGCGGGTTCGCGAGCGGAGTGCCTAAACATGGTCCGACTTACTGCTGGAAAGCGCCTGGCGATCAGCATGGCCGTCCTCGCGGCGTTGGTCTTACCGGTTGCGGTGCGCGCGGCGTCTCCAGAGGTTCAGACAGTCGCGGGAAGCGCCGGCTTCTGGTCCCTCCAGCCCCAGCACACGCTGTCGCCCTTGGAGATCGATACCGAGGTGGCGTCGCTCCGCGCCGCCCTGCTCCGCGAGGTTCCGCGCGCGACGCTCTTCACGCCGGATCGTCGCGCCGCCTGGGTCGCGCTCGCCATGGAACAGGCCGGCCGGAGCGATCTGCTTCGCATCGACCGCGCGCAACTCGTCGTGGTCGTCGACCGGAACCCGGCGGTCGAGGAACTCGCCCTTGTCCTGGCGCGGCCGGATGCGCCGTGGGAGGTGCTGGGCGGCGTGAAAGTGTCCACGGGCCAGGCCGGCAGGTTCGACCACTACATCACGCCATCAGGCGTGTTCCTCCACACCGCCGATATTCTCGACTACCGCGCCGAAGGCACGTTCAACGAGAACGGCGTGCGCGGCCTGGGCGTGAAAGGCATGCGCGTGTGGGATTTTGGCTGGCAGATGGCCACAAAAGGCTGGCGCGCGGACGGTGAACGTGGGGAAATCCGGCTGGAGATGCACGCCACGGACCCCGATATGCTGGCCCAGCGCATCGGCCGTACCGCCTCGCAGGGATGCATCCGCATCCCGGACGCGATGAACCGCTTCCTCGATCGCCATGGCGTGCTGGATGCCGACTACGAGCATGCCGCATCGGACGATGCCCGCTATCGGGCCGTGTTGCTGCCCGACCGCCGGCCGACGACCCTGGCCGGTGACGCCATGATCGTGGTGGATTCCTCGGGGCACGGCCGGTAGCGAGGCGTAGCGGCGTACCCTGGACGCGCCAATGCCGCCCATGCCGCGTGTGGCGGCTCTGGTCCTCGCGCTCGGCCTGTCCGCGTGCGGGGCTCCTCGGTCCGCATCGATCTCCCCGCCCCAAGTTCTTGACGACGAGGGTATCCCCCGCGCCCTTGCCGTGCGGGTCTGCCGTCCGGCCGCCACGCGGGGCGCGGCACCGCTCGCGGTGATCAATCACGGCGCGCCCACGCACTCCGAGGACACGCCGCGCATGCAGCCGACCGGATGCGACAGCGAACCGGCGCAATGGTTCACCGCGCGCGGCTTCGTCGTGGTGTTCGCGCTGCGCCGTGGCTTCGGGGCCAGCGGCGGCGCGATCGCCGAGGACAGCGGCACTTGCGAGGCACCTGATTATGTCCATGCCGGAGAGGAGGGCGCGCGCGACATCGCGGCGGTGGTGCGCTGGGCCGAGGCGCTGCCGGGGGTACGCGATGACGCGACGGTGGTCGTCGGCCAGTCCACAGGGGGCTGGGCCTCTCTGGCCTACGCGGGCCGGTCGGATGCGCGCGCGGTCGCGGTGATCAACATGGCGGGCGGCCGCGGCGGGCGGGCGTTCGGCGCGGCCGGCACCTACTGCCATCCCGAACGCCTCGTAGCGGCGGCGGGCGCCTTGGGAGCAGCCGCGCGCCTGCCGACATTGTGGATCTATGCGAGCAACGACAGCTACTTCACGCCCGATCTTGCCACGCGAATGCATGCGGCGTTCAGCGCGTCGGGCGCCCACGCGGTGTTTGTGCAAACCCCGCCGTTCGGTTTCGAGGGCCATCTATTGTTCCATGCGAAAGGTGGCGCTTCGGTTTGGGGGCCTGCGGTCGAGCGCTTTCTGCGCGAGACCTTGCCGGGAAGCGCGATCCCACTCTCCTGAAATAAAACATCACTGGAACGGAACCGTGACCGCAAACCGCCCCAATTTGTTCCATTTCCCAATTGCCGACCGGAGATGGGTTCCTTAAGAATTCTCTTGTTACGTTCGGTATAATGTTCGTCACAACGGCCGTGTCACGTGGCCGCAACAAAGGATTTTGGACATGCGGAGCCTGCCGGGTATTTTGACCGCCACATCGGCATTTGTCGCGCTCGCGGCGAGCTTGGCGGGATGCGCGCAGCCGCCGCTCGGGCCGACCGTGCAGGCGCTCCAGGGGCCGCGGAAATCCTTCGCCGATTTTCAGCAGGACAACAGCTACTGCATGACCTTCGCCCAGTCACAACTCGGCAACGCGGCGAATCAGGCCAATCAGCAGCAGGCCATCGCCACCGTCGGCAACATGGTGCTGGGCGCGGCGGTCGGGGCGCTGACCGGAAGCGGCGCGGCCTATGGCGCTGGCCAGGGACTCCAGACCGGCGCGCAGGCGGGTGCCGATGGTGCCGCGGCAAACTCGGCGACGATGCAACAGCGCTATGACAATTCCTTCGCCCAGTGCATGGTTGCGAAGGGCGAGATCGTGCCGGGCGTGATGCCGGCCGTCGCGGATTACGGGGCGCCTTCCCGTTCCAATTTCGATCCGCTGGTCCGTTCCATCCAGGCCGAGCTGGTCCGAACTGGGTACCTCAGCGGGGGTGTCGACGGCGCGTATGGTCCAATGACCCGCTCGGCCATTCTGTCGTTCGAGCGCGCCAACGGGCTCTCCGTGGACGCGAGCGCGTCGCAGGGATTGCTCGAACATCTTCGTTCGGCGCCGAGCGCGAGTTCCGGGTCGCTTGCCGCGGTCGGCAACCTCGTGCAACCGGTGACCGGGCCCAAGGGCGGCGCACAGCCGGGCCTCGTGCAGCCGATCTCGTCCCCGGCACCCGCCGGCGCCGCGCCGGGAGGCCCCTTGCCCGGTGGCTCTGGCCTCGTCGCGCCCGTGACGGGCGGCGCCAAGTCTCCCTGAGTGCGAAATCTCCCTGAACAATGACGCGACGCCTTGGCGACGTGCTGATCACTGGAGAAGACCGATGTCGATCAGGTTATCGAGAAAGAACTTTTACAAAGCAGGGACCGCGCTGGCCGGCCTGCTCATTCTTGGAACGGTCTGGAGCCGCCCCGTACTCGCCCAGGTGATGCATGCGCCCGCCGAGACATCGGCTCCGTGGGTTCCTCCGGCCCGTCCCGTCGCCGATCCGGCCGTGACGCCAAACGATGCGACGGCGGCATCCACGCCGTCCATCCCGTCCCCATCGCCGGCGGGCAGCGTTGCGCCGACCGACCCGACCTTGGCTGCGGACGCGGCAGCCGAGCCCGCGCCGATGCCGAAGGAGACGGAGTGGGTCGATACCACCCCGCAAACGACGCCCGGCGCCCCGGCCGGTGCTCTCCCGACAGTGGCCGATACCGCCCCTTCTCCGGCTTCTCCGCCCGTGGCCGCTCTCCCGTCCACGCCGCCACCGTCCGCCGCGACGCTTGACGCGATGTTGCCGAAGCCGGTCGTCCCGGCGGTGGCTGACCCCATGGCGCCGCCACCCGGCACGCCTTTGCCCGCCCCCTCCCCGGGATGGCCGGCTCCGCCCGCCGGGAGTGCTGACGGGACGGCGGCAGGAACGGTTGCTCCGAATGTCGCCGATCTTCCGGCGCCGGCGCCGCCCATCCAGATTGCCAATCCGGCGCTTCGCGACACCGCCACGTTGGTCGCGAACGGCAAGGACGTCGTTCTCTACGGCATCGAGGGGCGCAGCGGAGAGGACGCCACGGTCCTGCAAAACTACATCGCCAGCGCGGGCGGCACTTTGACCTGCACACCCGAGGAGGCGGATCGGCATGTCTGCACGCTCCCGGATGGCACTGACATCGCCAAGGTCGCGCTCGTCAACGGCATCGCCAGCTACGCCCTCGGTGGACCGCAGGCGTATAAGGATGAGGAGGAGGACGCACAGAAGGCGCGCCGTGGTCTGTGGGCGGACCTGCCGCCGCTGCCGCCCGAAATCGACCATCCGACGATGCCGAACACCGCGCTGATCCGCTCACCGTCCGGCGACCTCTACAAACTCGATGGCATCGAAGGCGTGACCGGACCGATGGCGGTCACGCTCCAAGGCTATATCGCATCGAATGGCGACAGCGTTCAGTGCGAGCCGCAAGGCCCCGAAACCAACGTGTGTGTCCTGCGGGACGCGACCGACATCGCCAAGGTCGCGCTGGTGAACGGTCTCGCGCGGACTTCGGCGGACGCGTCCAACGAGTACCGGATCGAACAGGACGCGGCGAAGGTCAACCGCCGCGGTATCTGGGCCAATCTGAGCAACGCCGATGTTTCCGCCGCCGGGCAGGACATGGCGCAGCTGCAACTGATCGTCGCGAATGTCGACGTATATGACGACGGTCTGACCATCGTCGACGGCCAGCCGACCTTGCTCGTGGATGGCGCGCCGGTCTTCATGGTGTTCGCTGGCGCCGCTGGCTGGGGCTATTGGGACCACAGCCATAACTGGCACGGCGCGCCGGACCGCTTCGCCCACCGGCTCGACTCGCTTCATCCGCACGGGGCCGGATTGCGGGGCTGGTCCAATCCGCGGGTGCGGGAGGCGATGGCGACCGCTCGTCCTGGGGAGTTCGGTCGCGGCGCTCCCGTCATGCGCAGGGGCGGTCCAGAGGGCCAGCGCGGCGGAGAAATTCGCGGCGGCGAGCCGATGCGAGGCGGTGAACCGATGCGCGGCGGCGTGCGGCCGGATATGCGTGCCGAGCCGCGTGGCGCTGTGCGTCCTGAGATGCGCGGGCCTGTTGCCGGGATGCGGGCTCCGGTCAGCGGCCCGGGGATGGGCGGTGTGCGCCCTGGCATGGGTGGCGTCCGGCCCGGTGTCGGTGGCACGTCGCTCGCGGCGATGCGACCCGGCATGGGCGCACCCGCCATGGGCGGAATGCGACCCGGCATGGGAGCACCCGCGATGGGTGGGATGCGCCCAGGGGGCGCGATGGCGCCTCGGCCGATGCCCGCCGCCGCTCCCCGGCCCGCCCCCGCGCCGGCACGCCCGCCCCATCGATGAGGGATAGATCGTGGGGTGCCGTGTCGTTCGGCATGGCATCCCACGACAACGCGCCAGCGATGCAGTTATTTCGCGCTATGGCCTGACTCGATTCCACGGGCCGGCGCATGCGGACGACGACGGCGAGTGAGATGGCCAGTAGCACCGGTTCAAGTCCAGCCACCTCGTAGGCGATCAAAGGCGAAGTCGAATGCGATCTGTCCGCGACCGCCGACAAGCAAAAGCACGCCACTGAAATTATGTTCAGAAACAGGACCTTGAACAGAGGTCTGCAAGCTGGACCTCTGGATTTTAAGTAGAGGGCCACCGTCCAAAGAACCGCGAAAATCGCGATCCGGATCGTCTGCCACATGCCCTACGCCCTCTTGGAACTTAGAGAGGCAGCCGGACGATCAGGAAAAATCGGAGTTTATTCGCGCGACGTCCCCAGTCGTTGGACGACCGCGAACATCACGGCCTCGAACATCTCGGTGGTCAGCCTTCTGGTCGAGGTGTTGTAGCGAGAGACATGATAGCTGTCGGCAAGCATCAGGCCATCGGGCAGATCATGGATCGCGCCATGCGCGAATCGGATGCGATTCTGTGGCATCCCGAGGGCCCGCAGCACCGCCGCGTGGGCGAGAACACCGAGGGCCAGCACCACGCGCAGATTTGGCAATCCGCGCAATTCGCCCGCCAGATACGCATTGCAGGAGGCGACCTCGGCCGGCACCGGCAGATTGGCGGGCGGCACGCAGCGCACGGCGTTGACGATGCGGCAATTTGCCAGTGTCAATCCGTCAGCCGGGTCGGCGCGATACACGCCGGACGCGAGGCCGAATTTCAGGAGCGTCTCGTACAGCAATACTCCGGCATGGTCGCCCGTGAATGGGCGGCCGGTGCGGTTGGCGCCTTTCACCCCGGGCGCCATGCCGACCACCATCAGGCCGGCGCCAATCGGCCCGAAGCTGGGCACCGGTGCATTGAACCAGTCGGGATTGGCCGCCCGGTTGGCCGCGCGGTAGGCGACGAGGCGCGGGCAACGCGCGCAATCCGCCGCCGGCGCGTCGATCCGCTCCGGTTCCATCGCGCGCATCGCCGCGCCTGCCGCGATCAGGCGGCGTCGGACGAATCGATGTAGGGTTCGGCGGGCGTCGGCCGCAGGGTGGGGCGCGACGGGCGGGGCTCCATCTGGCGGCGGGTGAAGTCCGGCGCGATTTCGGCGAGTTCCAGAAACTGGTCCGCCTGCCGCCGCAACTCGTCGGCGACCATCGGCGGGCTGGTGCGGATGGAGGATACGACAGAGACCCGCACCCCGCGGCGTTGGACCGCCTCGACGAGACGGCGAAAATCGGAGTCGCCGCTGAACAGGATCGCGTGGTCGATCTTGTCGGCGAGTTCGAGCATGTCGATCGCAAGTTCGATGTCCATGTTGCCCTTCACGCGCCGCCGCCCAGCGGCGTCGGTGAACTCCTTCGCGGGCTTGGTCACCAGTGTGTAGCCGTTATAGGCAAGCCAGTCGGTCAGTGGCTTGAGCGGGGAATACTCCTCGGTCTCCAGAACCGCGGAGTAGTAATAGGCCCTGATGACGTGACACTTGCGGCGGAAGAAATCGAGCAGATTGCGGTAATCGACATCGAAGCCGAGGTTGCGGGAGGCAGAGTAAAGATTGGCGCCGTCAATGAAGAGAGCGACGCGCTCCGTTGGCAAAAAGTGCATGTCGGAAAACCTTTCGAGGTAGGTGACGAGGCCGGCTAAAATCCGTCCGGAAGATAATAGACATAATCAGGTCAGCACGTTGCGAAAAGATGAAAAGCTGTGGAGACGTGAAGTTCACGCTGTAGGACATGCTTGGGAGTCTTGCCTGTGATCATCGTTGCAATTGGTGCAAACCTGCCCGGACCCGATGGCAACACGCCCCTGGCGACTTGCTGCAATGCGGTAGAGGCGTTGCGGAGACTTCCCGGTCTGTCGCTTTCCGCCGTGTCGCGCTGGTATGCGACGGCGCCTGTCCCGGCCTCGGCGCAGCCGGACTATATCAACGGCGTTGCTCTGCTTCGGGGGGAGGTTGATCCAGCCGTGCTGTTGACCGTCCTTCAGGCGATCGAGCATGACGCCGGCCGGGTGCGCGGGCGGCCCAACGCTGCGCGCACGCTTGATGTGGATATCGTCGCGATCGGTGACGTGACGCGGGATGCCCCCGAT
>Ga0116231_10012472_pt1 | contig 12466 bp, 8 predicted proteins | sample S1TSphgellanicum_2_FD_89695 | JGI IMG/M metagenome (GOLD analysis project Ga0116231, IMG submission 89695) | Host-associated microbial communities from peat moss isolated from Minnesota, USA - S1T2_Fd - Sphagnum magellanicum MG | ecosystem: Host-associated > Plants > Peat moss > Unclassified... | reverse complement strand
CTTTTCAACATAGAAAAAAAAAAAAAACTCCCTCCCATCCCCCTTCAACATATTAAGAAAAAAACCCTTTACCCCATGTCTTTAGCCATTCCACAATGAAAAAACAAAAATTTGAAAAAAAAAATCGTCCCTTTCCTTTCTTCTTTCCACATGTCAAATGAAGGCAAAAAAAAACATTAACCTCCACGCCCCTCCCCCTCAACACTAAAAAAAAGAAGAAAAAAAATCAACTTGCACCCTTTCCCTCGTCCTTTAATGAATTTGTAAAAAAAATTACCCCCTTCCCCTCCCTAGCCTGTCCACGATGAAAAAAACATTTACAGAAAAAAAATGTACCCTTTCCCCCCTCCTCCTTCCACCTTTTCATATATCTAGGGAAAAAAAAACATTAACCTCCACCCCCACCCTTCAACACTAAAAAAAAGAAGAAAAAAAATTAACTTGCACCCTTTCCCTTGCCCCTTAATGAATTTATAAAAAAATTACCCCCTTCCCCTCCTTAGCCTGTCCACGATGAAAAAAAACATTTTTCCAGAAAAAAAATGTACCCCTTTCCCCCGTCCTTCTTACACCTTTTCATATATCTAGGGAAAAAAAAACATTAACCTTCACGCCCCTCCCCCTCAAAACTAAAAAAAAGAAAAAAAAAATCAGCTTGCACTCTTTCCTTCGTCCCATAATGAATTTGTAAAAAAATTACCCCCTTCCCTTCCCTAGCCTGTCCACGATGAAAAAAATATTTCCAGAAAAAAAATGTACCCGTTTCCCCCCTCCTTCTTGCACCTTTTCATATATCTAGGGAAAAAAAAAAAACATTAACCTTCACCCCCTCCCCCTCAACAATTTAAAAAAAAAAGGAAAAAAATCAAAGTGCATTTTTTCCCCCGTCGCACAATGAATAGAATATAAACCCTGACCTTTCTCAACATTCAAAAGTAATTGTTCAAAGTTACAAGGAGTAAAAAAAAGTCACAAAAAGTCACAAAAACCTTACCCCTTTCAACAATAAAAAGTAAATTACAAAAGTTACAAATAGTAAAAAAAAATTAACAAAAAGTTTAAAAAATCAACAAAAATAGCTAGGCATAACACTAAAATAATTAGGCAGTACAATGTATTTTTCCTGGTCAAACAGCCACCAGCCATTGGCATAACACTCGTTATGCCCGGATTATATAGATAGGTTTTGTAGATATATTTGGCGTTTGGTGGATTTTAGATTTGACTTTTGTAGATTTTTTATAAGATGCCTCTTATTAAAAATACTATAAGTCTTCTTGCAGAACGTATTATAGCAGAGACACATGCATCAATTATTTCACGTCACCCAACTTCTACTTTGAAGCGTTTGTACCTTCGTACACCCCTTGTCAGCACAATACCTATTCCACTAGTTCAGTTTCCTGCTCTTAGTGGACCATGCACTGATTTGTTAAAACATCCTGATATTAATCATTCAGACTTTATAGATCTCGATGCAACTTGTTTCATGATGTTTACCAGGGATTTACCGACATTATTTGGGATTATGGCTCGCACGGCCAATCGAAAGCTGTCGGTGAAGGATCTTCCAGAATTTTATGATTGATTTCATGTCATTTCCAACCACATAGTGGTGAAGGTGTATGCTGGGAGTGATGAGCATGAGAGGGTTGCATTCAAGGATGATTTGACGAATACTTTGTGTTAGGCTTTTGGTATGACATTGATTTGTAGTTTTGATAGTTTAACACTATCACGGAATCAAGTTAATATTCCTATTTCGACCATGGCAGATCCTCTGCATTCTTTAGGTGTCAGAGTATGTCGGGTTTCATTCTTTGGGATGAAGTGGGAGATTCCAGATGCAGAGCCTATGATTCATCGTTTCATACAACGATATCATGCAGAGATGGGTTCTTTTGTTGCAACAGATCAGAATTTTTATTTTCATAATTCAAATGAAGATTATTTTTTAAACAAAATTTTCAGCCTTGTACTCCATTTCAACATTATAATGAACACACCTAGAAATTCAGAGCACCAAAATAATGTCCTTAATAATTTTTTTAGATAATGTCATTCAAAATGTTTTCAAAATTTATGAAATTCATGATTTATTTCCATATTTTGCATAAGCATTAACATCATTTTTATATGATTTTTTTCTTCAAACAAACATACAAATTTGTAAACTAATTATTGTAGGCATATGCTTACATCCATTTGCATTTTGTTCTAACCATTTTACATTGTCACAAAAATCCTTAAAATAACCATGAGGATTTACATTATGAAATAGAATTTGCATTATAATAAATATTTTTTCTTGTTTAACAAAATGTTTAAATCCTTCAAATCTCAAAATGTAACTCACAAAATTGTTTATGTTAAAAATTTTAAGTTTTTTCTTTTAAAAAAAATTGGTGGCAAGTAACCTATTCTTGTGTCAAAATAATAAATTAAAGGTTAGATCATAAATTTGCAAAAAAAATTGTAATTATTTTAAAGATGAACAAAAAAATCAAATTTTGATGTACATGGAGGAAGGAAAACAAAAATTTACATGCATTTGAATTTCCATTTTTTAATTGTGAAATGTACAATTGCTAAATATGATTTAATCTTTTATTTAATATGATCTATAATGATTTCATAGCATGATGGAAATTTTTTTTCACAAAGATTAGAAACCATATAATGAACAATATTACTTCATATCTAAACTAACACATAAAGCACAATTATTTTACATTCCAATTTTGTTTCGATTGCAATAAAATTGATGATAATTTATATAATGTGAATTTAATTAATTTTTCTTAGAATAAAACACGAAATTTTAATGATTATAAACAAATCTTTTAAAATTTTGGGTATTGAAAACATTAAAATTTTGAATTGATCTCATTTTTTTATTTATATAACACTTGGATTATATATAACCATCATAAAAACTATTGTGAACCTGGTGCATAATGCACCCATCGAGCTTCCACTCGCCCGTGCTGGCCCCCCCGCCCTGTCCTTCCCCACCCAGCCCCCACACCGGGCCCCCCCCCTGCCCGTGCTGGCCCCCCTGTTAGTTGAATAATAACTATCACAGAAAACAAAACCCATCAAAAAGAATAAACAAAAGTGTGTAGAATGAAAATATAAATTTTCAAAGCTAATGTTGTTCTAAAGAAAACATGATTCATAATAACTTCATAATATGTTGGAGTAAAAGATAGTAATGAAAAGGAGTAATAAAAACATAAAATCATAAAAGAAGGCATTGTGATCATGCAACTTGAAAACAAAAATAGTTATAATTAAAATTGATTTAATATATTTTGAAATCAAAATTTTATACACCTTTTGTAATCATCAAGACCATTAAAGTTGTATTATGAATTTTTTAAAGATGGATTGATTATTTTCAAAGTTTTGCACTTTAATTCTTGTTTATTTATGTGTTCATAATCATCAAGGTTTTTAAAAATTACCTGAATGAAAATTACAATGGATATTATTATGTGTTTTATGACAAAAAAATTGTTAAAAAATGTGAATCATATTAAAAAACACGATAAGAGTAAATCACATCAACAATTTATTAAACTTTGAAAGAAAACAAAGTTGCTCAATCGATTTCATATATATATATATATATAATTTTTACGATACATAATCAAAATTTTGTTGATTTTTTAATTTATTTTGTATGTTTTATGTTTCATCTCCAAATTAGAGGGTTAGGAAGAATTTATGGATTGACATTTTTTTTAAAGAATTAACATTAAATTTTTTAGAGTGAAAAATTTAAGAATTTCGTGTTTATTGGTTTTAACCTTAGATCTTTGTTTAAGCAATTTTTTTTGTTTGAGATGGAAATATAAATTGGAAGCTTGGATGTAATATATCAATTGTGTGCACAATGATGAACTTTTTTGGTCTCAATAAATTTTATCATTCTAAATACCTCCCACTACCTTGTTGAGTTACTCACTCTCATGATAAACCTTGATAAATTTATGAACTTTTGTTTTGCTTTCATTTATTAAATAAACCTCAAGGATTTTTTTCCTCTCATTATTTGTCTATGTCTTTATAGGTTTGTTGAATTAAACCATGTATAACTTATTTTTGTTCATAAGTTTTTTCGTATTTAATTTTACTGATATTATTTCATTGGACCACTTTAAGGATGTACATATTCACAATAAATATCAAATGATGTCACACAAGATTTAACATTTTCTCATTTCGAAAACATTTTTCAAATATATGTATAAAGTTTAAAGATTTTCACATTTCATTAAATTCCTATTTTTTACAAGTTTTGTATTCTACTTTTTAATGTTACTTTGCATTGTTCTTATAGTGTGAGATCTTTGTAATTAATTGAACTTTATTATGAAAAATATTTGTTATAGTACAAATAACATTTTGTGATCCATTACTGTATTGACATGGTATCTTTTCTTCAAAATTCAATGAATTGAATTTTTCATTATTTATAATGGGAGCACTAACTCTCATTTAAATTTTTTGAAAAGAAATTTTTATGACATTCTCATATTTATTTAAAAATAAACTTACTTAGACATGTATTTAAATGACATTCATATATAAAATGATTAAAAATTTGTTAAATCAAATGGTAACTAGATAGAATTCATCTTATCCACCAGGTTTTTTAAAGTCACAAATTAATTATGTGTTTTTTGTTTTTGTGCATCATTTTAAACTCAAATTTTGATTAATCATTTTTTTCATAAATTAATTTGATTTTGGATTCAAACATATGAATTTGTTTTAATTTTATTTCAAGATTCTCATATATGTTATTAAAAAATGTCATAAGTTTCAAGAAAGAAAAAATCAACTAGTTTTTAAACCCCTAATATTATTTTTAAAACTTAAATGTGTATCATTCATGCAGTGATAATAAATAAATGGACATTTTTTATGCAAAATTTTTTCCTTCCATATGAAATGACTTAATAATGGAAAAAATAAAAATATTTAAAAATATTTTTGATTTAAAATAACACATACAATGAAATTTTGCATATTCTTTAACATGGGTGTAAATAATGTAAATGTCTTTTCATATTTATTTGTATCATATAAAATACTTTACAATATTACATAGAAAATGATACATGTTAATTTTTAAAGTTGAAAATCATGAAGAAAAAATGTAAGAAAATGCAACTTTGCAAATATGTACCATATTAGTTGAAACAATTATTTAATTTTCTGTATCTAACATTTTAAAGAAAAAAATTACAAGTAAATTTTTTTAATCAATGTCATTTTCAATATATTGATATACATATCTTGAAATTTTTTAATCAATCTAATAAATGATAAATATGTAGGAAAAAGTTTCAAAGTAATTGCAACTACTATTTTTACAATGTAAAAATATTCATATTCAACTGTGTTTTGACAAATTTTTATACGTCCCTACTTTTCTTGAAACTTTTGAATATAAGCTTTGATGTAACAATACCCAAAACATTTGAAATTTATTTGAAGATTAACTATAAACATTAAGCCATGATAATTCAATAAAAACTTATGATGAACTTTATTTATTTATTATGTATTAATTACCTTTAATGAAAATCATAAAATAAGTGAATAATCAATTTATGAGTGATTTTGATGTCATTATCATAGCTCCTTTAGTTCAAAATTCATGAATTTTCAAACAAGAAAATAAACAATCTAATATTTTTGAAACAAAATTTTCAACATGAAAATGTTAAATGTCATGAATTGTCAAGTTATGGAACAAAATGATATAAATTCCATTAAAATCTTAAGCAAATTTTGAACATCATAAACAATTAATATTATAAACTTTGCAAAAGTTGTTTGAAATCACTAATAGTGGTTAATCTATTATCACATTTGTTTTATATGAATGTTGAAGTTATCACACATAATTAAAATAAATTTGAAAAAACAACAACGAAACATTCACATTTTTAACACAAGATGTCCATTGTGGCATGTCCTTCTAACATAATTACAAATCTAACATAATTTTTTTGAAAAAGATGATATGGATGTTGTAAAAAAGAACTATTGATCTTAATGACAAAAAAAATCATAAAAAATTACATATAATTCACATGGTGTGAAATCATTGAAACTTGTTTCTATTTCTATATTATTTAATTAAATTGAAAATTATAACAATCATAGTTAAAACGATTGGACCTTTTCGAATTTTGTGTGTATTTTTTCTATTGATTATAACATCCTTAATGTTCACTTTTTACAATACACTCGCCGCATTTGAATTACATTCACATTACAAATATGCCATTCTAACATCCATATTGGTCCAATATAGCTCGACATTGGTCACATAATGAATTATTATTTTACAAAAATATGTTAATAAAATAATGTGTAGAGAATTATGGAAAATCATATGGTTTTGTTAATGATGTATATGAAACTTTTCAAGACTACATTAAAACTATTTCAAAATTGATAATATGGATATAATTTCACAATCCTCAAGTTGGATTCACCATAAGAAATTAAAATTCACACAATTATGAACAATCCTCTATGTTTAACAAAAAAATGGACATTAATTGAACAAAAAATCACTAAAATACAAATATGAAGTAATCCTTTTCATGTCATTTAAGAAATTCAATCTCTTATTGAATAAATTGTAGCACAATGCATACATCATGCATTAGGGTTTAACTCTTGATTTTTTAGCATTCAACCTTAACGATGTAACAAAACATGAGTTAATGTATGTTGATTTGCATAGAATTTGTTTCTGAAAAAATATTTATATTTACTTTCTCCGTAATCAAACAAAAATTGTCAAGTAGATTCCACTATTCGAGAACAAACGGTTTGATAAAGAACAAACGCACAACATAAATTAACAATTGCTTCTTTGAAATTGTATCATATGGACTGTGTAATCATTCAATCTCTGAATACTTCTTCTTTGAAATTATAGTTGTACTCTTCTTTCAAATCACCACATCATATGCCCCATTTGGTTTTACCACATGATTAATCTTGTAAAACAAACATAATTCAAAATGTATTCACAAGGTTAAATTATCACAAAAAAGTTGCTTAAAACTCCTAATATATAAATGAGTGTCAAAACTTGTACACAATTTTCTTATTATTTTTGTGTTCTTTGAAGTTCTATCATTTATCATCAGCAATCAACAATCATTCTCAACGGTCTTATAAGTCATATCGATTCATGAGAATTAACAAACACCATGGTTGTTAAAATCTATTTCATCATTAAGTTTTTGTTCTGAATATTACACTTCTGTAACTTAATAATTTGATGGTAGGATTAATACACTCTATCAACAACCTTAAGGTATAAAGCGGCAAGGCGCATGTGCTATATGCTCCATGACCTCTATGTGCGGCTGGAATTTGTATGCCTTCTTGAGTATTCAACATTTGAGATACTGCAAATCTGAACATCGGCTTCTATCAAGACTTGTAGCTTAGGAACAATCTGATTGAGAATAGAGAATTCACCTAGATTTGTGGCTTCTTGTCGTGCAAGCTGATATTCAAGATCATTATAATGTTGTTTTCGAATGAAGATTACATTCTCTGCAACAGAATAGTTGCATGGTAAGTAGTAGATGTGCAAAACAATGATGGACAAGAAAATTTTGTAATACATAGTAGTTGATGATGTACAGAAGAGAGTGATGACAATGTAAGGCAAGAGTTTGAAGGACATGATAAAGAACTTGAAGATTCTATCTTTGATTAAACTTCCATTGCATGCAAGCAAATTGGGAAGCACAAGGAAGAAAGGAAGGAGGGAAGAATAAGCCCCCACACATGGACAACAGAACCTTATAAACATTTACAAGCTTCTTGCTTGAAAAGAAGTAATGATTCTACAACTATTCATCATCGTCGTTGTCATCTGTGAATATGCATCTCCCATAAATGCTCTATTGCATTCCTCTAGAATTGGGTTTCTCTCACTCAGCTCATTTCTACTTCGTTCCAGGGATAGAGAGATACCAGAAGAAGAAGAATGACATAGTTCTTCTTTGTTTCTACACAATTGACAAATCTTTTTAATGAGAGACTTTTTGGCAGAGATCTGAAGGTGGTTGTTGCACATCATTGGACTCTTCACAAACTGAAGAAGCTGATGATGATGATGCTCCTCTCTCAGAGAGGTAAGCAGCATATGTGAAGATGAAAGAAATGTTGTACCTCTAGAGTTTTGAGAAAAAAGGTTTAGACTGTTTATGGTTTTGAGCTTGGATTGCTGTCTTCAGATCTTGTGAGATGAGCATAGCAGCATTCCATAATGCAACGTACTCCAAGCCTTGAGCCACTGTGAGATCACGAGACTTCAACAGCACTGCCTTTGTTCCCACCACAGCAAGGGGAGACTTGCTGGCAATTTGTTTTGCTAGAGTCTCCACTGCTGCTAGCATCTGTGCTTTTGAGTCATAGACATCTTGTACAAGGCCCATTGATTTAGCCTCCGATCCTGTGAATTTGCGTCCAGTAAGTGCAAGCTCCATGGTGTTTCCATGGCCTATGAGTCTAGGCAAGCGTTGCAGGGTGCCAAGGTCTGCAGTTATGGCTAGATCAACCTCCTTGACAGAGAAAGATGCATCTTTGGTGCAGTATCGCATATCGCAAGCTGTGATCATGTCGATGCCTCCTCCTATGCATGCACCATGGATGGCAGCAATCACAGGTTTGCGACATTCTTCAAACGCCGTGAATGAGGACTGAAGCTCCTTCACATCCCTTCTAAGCTTCTCTCTCTCCCTTCCGACGCATGAGGAGGAGAAGTTGGAGAATTCAGAAGAAGAAGTCTCTTCCCCTGGCAAGCAGATGGAGTATACAAAACTGTTACGGTTCGTTGCTCAAGAGTGTGTTTTTTCTGTTGTTCTAAGAGGGCTTGCAAATCGAACAAGGAGGAAGACAGATCCTGAACCATCAAAGACTCGTGGTGAAAGCCCCTACCTTGTTGTGAAGCTTCTTCACTCTCCCTCTTCTTCGTCTGGTTTCTTCTTCCTCCTCCTCCTCCTCCTCCAGCGATTTGCGCGAAAGTGGAGAGATCGATCCCCGCGCAGAAATGAGCGCCGGAGCCCGTCAGAACGATGACGCGCACATCGGGGTTGCCATCCAGCTTTGCAATTGCAAGAGGCAGACTGCGGAACAGACCCGCACCCAGGGCGTTGAAACGTGTGGGGCGATGGAGACTGAGCCATGCAACGCCGCTGTTGTCATCCGGTCCTTCCACGCGCAATCCCTCCCATTCCTCCTGCTCCGCCATCGCCACCACCCTTGTTGCCTCTTGCAACAAAGCTCGAAAAGGAATGTTTAGGGTTTCAACTGTATGGAATTAAGGTTCAACCTTCTGAAGGTCGTTCTTATTAGGGTTTTGCAACAGAATTGGTGGTTGCCACAGGACTTTCTTAGTCCAATTTCTTGTGGATAGACGTCTTTTTTGAACACATAGGGTAGTGTTTTTCCCAAGGTTTTATTGAGACAAACAATTGCAAAAGTACTGGAATTGTAGTACAGTGCTGTTGTTGTCAGATTGGTATGTGTTTCCAAGGCATTTTCAGTCAACAATTGCAAAAGAACAGATTTGTATAGTGCTGTTCTCAGATGGATGCTCTGTTTGGCATTGGGTAACAGTGAAGAGAGACAGTTTTCATCACAAGGTTGACACAACGTAACATGAAGAGATCAGGTGCACGCTCAGTTTCACAGTGGGTGATGATTAAGAAGAGAGATGATTTTTGTTGCAAGATTCAGACAAAGTAGTTACATGAAGAGATCAGATGGATGCTCAATTTGGCATTGGGTGATGGTGAAGAGAGACAAATTTTGTTGTGAGATTGACAAACTTGTAAGTAACATGAAGAGATTGATCATTTGTGCAGAATGTACAGGAGTGAAGTGAGAAGAAGCAATGGGTGATGAATTGGACCTTATGGCATAATGTATATTCTCCAAAAGAAATCCTGCAATGCAAGGGAATTGATTGAGCTGTCCATAGATACTGAATTTTTGCCTGAATTTTGGTTGGTTTTGCGATCATGGCATTTCCAACAGTCCCAATTGAGACACTGCACAATCGGATGTAATCATCTGTGGGTCACATTTTCAGACTCATCTTCATTATTTGCTTGGGCGATTTGACTCTGAAAATGCAATTGTGATTCCACAATGGATCCTCCAGATTTGAGCCCAACCACCACCGATAGCGATGTCCCCATGATGACATGCTTGGCTACATATACCTCTTTGCTTCTGCCTGTGAGCTGGTTTCTGAGCATCATTCCCAATGTGTGCATTTTGCAGAGCAACACTATGCTTCACCAAATTTGTTTGTTGAAAGGGGGCCAAGAAGAAGAGCTGAGGAGAATGTCCCTGATCGTTAAGCAGTCCTGGAATTTAGAGGGAGGAATTTGGATATAAGATCACTCAACATGGTTGTGCAGCTCTCCAATTCCTTCCACCTTGATGCGAATGGTGTCCCCTGGCTTGAGGTGGCACGGAGGATTGAAGCCAGATCCAACACCTGTTCAGATCAAATATGTTGTGAGTGCCAGTCTGCAAGTGTGTGCTCAAGCACCCATCGCTGTTCAGACTATGTCTAACCAATTTGCTTCACCGACAGAGCCCTCATGTGTATATTCAAGAGCAGAGCATCATTGATTTCAATGATTGTCATCCCCACCCACATTCATGATACTCACCTGCCGGTGTGCCTGTAGCCAATATGTCCCCAGTTTGAAGGGTAATGCCAGCAGATATTGTTGATATCAACCCTGCAATTGGGAATATCATTTCAGATGTTCGACCATCCTGACAAACAACCCTCCATATATATATCAGTGGGTTCTCATTCAGGAATTTCTTCTAGATCATGACAGCTCGAAGAGAACCAAGTGAAAGAACACAGCATTTGAAGTATTTCCCTAACAAAATCATATCTGAATGTGTTCATTTAAGATGTCGATAGGTCCTTGTGCAGGAAGTTTTTGAAGATTTGCAGCCTCTCCAAGAAAACAGTTGAAGCACAGCATTCAAGTGATTCTTTGACAATAGGCAAAGTTGTCCACTTGAGAAGATGATGGGTGAGTTAAATCTTCACATATTCCTCAGATGAGAAAAGGAACAAAGCTAGATTTCACAGTACAATTTGTTTGTTCTGGAGTGTGAGGATACCAAACCTGGCGCAATTCATCATTGACCCAACACTGTATTGCAAGATCCTGACCATCGATTTCAGATGCAGGAACTATCCAGGGTCCCATTGGACAGAATGTGTCGCAGCTTTTGCCCAAGAACCACTGCAAAAGATCAATCAGTTCACTGCAAAATGATTAGACGCAACAGTGCATACAATGCAGAATCTTCATATAACCTTGCTGATTCTGATACAAGTGAGCTACTTCCCAGCTTAATGGTGCAGCTCTTGGGATTGACAGTACCTTGACACCTCTCCATCAATAACTAGTCAAACTTCTCAATGACAATTTTGCATTGGTTAGGGTTAGGTTTAGGGTTTAGGTTCAAAGCTTAAAGGCCTCACTACTTTTTTAAGCACAAACAGTTACCAAGACTGGCTGGTGCAACACTGGTGAAAAAGCTAGAATTCACCTGCCTGCTGGTGACGTTTTTGCACCTCTCTTGCAGTTACATCATTCAGGATGGTATACCTGGCCCAAATCCCTCCTAACCTCTTTTAATTGCACATTGTCAAAATTCACACTTCCTGAACCACACTGATACACTGTTCTGGGGAAGCAAACATTCAGATGATCACCAGTTCCAAACACCTTCTTCACAAAAAGTCTTATGTTGTATGTATCCTCTGATACAATACTTTGCATCAAAGAGGACCAGCAGTGCACTCACCCAAAGATGTGGTCCAGAGCATCTTCCTTTTGGATTCCTCGCCCAGGCTTGCCAATGATCACTGCCAGCTCTGAGAATTGACAAAAACAGGTACAAATGCTCATCTTGAGGATACTCTAAGGAGCACATAAGAGCACAAGTGTTAAGGCAGGAACATAATGCCAGTTTTCCTTCCAGTAATTCATGTTAGCAAAAGGAACTATGTCCTCTGGCAAAAGATGTTCAACTGGTTCAGCAAGTCTGAGTTTTTCCAGTTGCTCATCCAAACATCAGGTTCATTGTCAATGTTCATGTTACATATTCAATGACAGAGAGTGGACATGCCTTGCAGGCTATCTGTGGGCTGACAGGCTTAAACCCTAAACCTGGAACCTAAACCCTAAACCCTAAGCCCATCTGTTCACCCCTTTTGGGTGTGAAGCTTGTCATCCTCATTTACAATTCACACACTCAAAATATTGCAGAGAGAATGAAGGTGAAGGGACCCACCTGCTTCATAGTCCACAAGCTCAGACCATCCATATGGATACTTAATGGCAGCTCCAGGGCCAATGACAGATTG
>Ga0116231_10012470_pt1 | contig 12466 bp, 9 predicted proteins | sample S1TSphgellanicum_2_FD_89695 | JGI IMG/M metagenome (GOLD analysis project Ga0116231, IMG submission 89695) | Host-associated microbial communities from peat moss isolated from Minnesota, USA - S1T2_Fd - Sphagnum magellanicum MG | ecosystem: Host-associated > Plants > Peat moss > Unclassified... | reverse complement strand
CTTACTCCCGAGTCCGGGCCGTGGTGAGTCTTGTGTGTCCAAGTGCCCGTGGCAAGTCCCAACACCAAAGGGTGTCCCGAATGCTAAACTAACCTCTTGTGGTTGGTTTTTGGATGCAGATTCGTGCTTGATCTACTAGTCCATCTTCCTAGTCTAATCCCTGGGCTCCCAACTCGACCCTCTACCCCTTTTTAGAGTTGGAAGCCGGGAGCGTGCCTCCGAGTCTCAACTTCCGCAACTTGACTTTGTGAGACCCTCAAGTGGGTTTCACCCCGTGACTTGGGAGCACGTCAGAGGTGCTTCAAGCCCATGCCGCTTAAGTTCAAACTTTGCAAAATGAACTCGAGTCATTGAAGGCCCAACTTGCTAATTTAAAAAGCAAGTCTTCCCAACCAACTAGTCATGCCTAACCTGTACATGATTCAGGATCACGGGAAGGACCTTTTAGGTCATTCTATGGCCTTTCACATGATGCCATGGTTAGGGAATATGTTTTTTCCAGTGCCCACAATTCTCGTCTCACACCAGAACTTGCCACTTATTTTTGCCCTTCCTACTTCGCGGCACAAACTAGTGTGGCACCCAAAGTTTCTACCACTAGGCAAGTAATTTATACTAATGGATTCGCATTTGGTTTAAGTCTTATTACCAGGGCTAGAGGAGTTTGAGCACTCATGCCACAATTTTTTCATCCTTTCAACACGGAAGAAGAACGCACCTTGTTGGCAAGGGGGGAGGAGACTACTACACCACAAGTTACTAAGGCATCAAATTTTTGTGTCCCAAGAGTACATGTACATTAGGAAAACACACAATTTTCCATTGATTAACTTATGGACTGCTAACTTCAAATGCTTGAAGTGGCGCAAAAATTTGTGAGTACACTGTTGTTTAGTTTTCAAGATTTGAAACTAAGCACCAAGGATATAATTACAGTACTAAAGGATACCTTGAACATTACATCAAGCTCTTTACCAATCCTTGATCCACATGCTACAGGGGTTTCATCCAACACCTTGGAAAAACATTTGATTGGCTCACACGTTACAGATAACATTTGTAATTTGGTCATTAATTCTAACATGGCTAAACTAGTGGGCTCTCTTACCTCTGATTCTACATTCACATATCAAAAGGGAGCTAAGAACACTTCACTTGTGGATTTGTTACTCAGCAAAGGCGTTGTGGATAGCCATTCTCTCCACAAAGTCTCTCACTCATTTCCGAAAGTGATGCCTAATGAAAGAACTTCCATCGCCATTGGAGTTGCCATTATTAACAATACTGAATTAGCAATCTAAGTGGGAGGACATACACCCAGAGTGGTACTTCTTGATACATGTGCCTAATTAGTGATTCTTGGAATTCAATTCGCTAAGAAGATGGGCATGCTTGACTCCAAACTATGGAAATTTATGTGGCAAATTCGCACCGCTAGTGGGAACATAAAGAAGGTATTTCGGAAAAGTTCGGATTTGATTGTATCTAACTTTAATGAAGGTATAGATCAAGAGTTTTACCTACATGTGAGATGTTTAGTCACCAATGCCACAATTACGATGTGCTCATTGGGCAAGAGGCCCTATTTCCATTAGGTTTCACAATTGACAATTAGTTTGAGCATCCGTACTACCGAGTGGATTAGGAGACTGATGACCACCACTTGGGATACACACCCTTTGATTTACATGGGAACTGTAGTCCTATGGCTCACCATTGTATGCTCAAGGAAGCACACACCATTTTCTACATCCAACAAACCAGCCACAAGCTATTGAAAACTTGAGGGTGGTTCCTATGGACATTTAACACGAACTAGAGGTTTTACAGAGGTTCAAAGCAGGCCACAAGCCCTTGGTCAAAGCTCTGTCTAGTTTTGAGAACATGGAGAACCATGGCGAACTAATTAAGTTAATGCTTCGTTAGCTAATCACCTGGACACCACCTAAGGAGGGGATTACATTATTAGAGCTTTTTAATGGTATTGGTATAAGTCTTGAAGCCCTACTATAGTCAGAGATGGTGGTTCGGAGGTATTTCTATGTAGACATTGATCCTATTACAGGGCAAGTGGCGGCATTGAGAATGATGAAGTTCATAACTAGATTTCCACAACAGTTTGCAACCACCGCATGGAAGGCTAGTTTCACTTTCGTGCCTTCTGACATACAACTAATTTAGAAGAAGCATATGGAATTACTTGGCCTCGTGGACCTCATCATTTCATGTTGGGAATGTCAAGGATTTTCAGCGGTTGGATTTGGAGAAGACTTGCATGACACAAGATCCGGTCTTTTCACAAACATGGTATGATTGATCACCTGGGTTCAATCCATTTTTCCTATGTTTGGTTATGTAATTGAAAACACCCCTTTTCAGCTTGACCAGAGGGAGAAAGTCCATGAGCACTATATGTTGGTCAAACATTACCTTGGAGAGCCGCTCCTACTCAATGCGGCACAATGCGGTTTCTATGTGCACCAACTATGTAACTAGTGGACCAACCTTGCACCACTTTTAGTTTTACAATTGGCTCTAAGATACCCCATCAGAACCCCAACCTGCAAGTTTCTCACATATTGGATGATCTGAGCTCCTTCCAACTAGTCCTTGGTTTCCTGCGAACATAATAGGAAAACCAATAGGTGCTTGGCCCACCTTTGTTTCCTTCCCAAGAGCACACGAATTTTAGGGAGATGGACCAGGCTTGATGTATCGTCATGCTTCAGCCGCTTGGTATGAACCAAGCCCAAAAGAAAAAGAAAGGGCTATGGGGTTCCAAACTAGCACTCCTAGTCACAAATTTGAGCGTAATGTTCTACTAGGGAGAGTGGACCTAAACTCCTTTACATGGTTGTTGGTAACCTATGTATTATTTCAAATGTACACAACACTTAACACTGATTCAATTAGCTTGTAGTTATGGCGATGCAATTACATGGCACCTCGACCAAATACACGTGCCTATCTTCAACATTCTACACTTCACTCTTAGTGTTGGGGGGGAGGAGGTACCATGTAATTTGACTCAAGTTGTTTCTGATACACCTAGAGGTACATCAGCTTCTGGAGAAATAATTACAACCTTTTACAAATTTGCGTAATTGGATAGTAGAGAACCCAATACACCAGGTTCTTCAAACACATTTTCCAACTTCATTCCATGTGTTTCCAATTACCCTTTCATTATGGGGAACCAGCTCACCAAAAAGGAGAGAAACCAAGTCACAAACTTGTTAATTAAATATGAAAATGTGTTCGCATTCTCAATGAAAGACTTAGGTAGGTGTAAGACCATGCAGTTCTCTCTAGACCTTATAGATGAAACACCCATCTATTAGAGGAAGCATAAGTTGAGCAAACATGAATGGGAGCTGGTAGATGAAAGATGCAAAGAGCTCCATGAAGCTATTTTCATTTAGCCATCAAGTTCTGATTTCACAGCCACTACAGTAATGCCAACAAAGAAAGATTCAACTGGATTATGGACTAAGAAAAGGATGTGCGGGGATTATAAGCCTTTGAACCTGGTTACACCTTAGGATGATTACCCCATGCCCATCCTTGAAAAACTATTTAATAGCATTAAAGATTCAAACATCTTCGTAATTGTGGATCGAAGGTAAGGCTTCAACCATATTGTGTTTGGTGCAAAGGATCGTAAGAAAATGGCATTCCATGGAAGCAACAAATTGTGGGAATGACTTGTGATGCCTTTTGGATTAAAAAATGCACATGTCATTTTTCAATGAGTCATGGACCAGGTTCTTGAAGGGGTAGATTTTTTGAAGTGCTACATAGATGACGTCTTAGTGCATAGCAAGGGACTTTTATAGCACTTGGTTCATCTTGAGGAGTTATTCAAAAGGTTCCACGAAATCAATATGAAGATGCATCCTAAAAAGTGTGAATTTGCTGTCACCTCAGTAGTTTACCTTGGACACAAAAAATTTGCCAAATGGTATTATGGCTCATTAGGCCAAAGTAGTAGCCATTTTGGAGATGCCCAATCGTATTGATGTTCACACTTCGAGGAGCTTCATCGGACTATGTAATTACTATAGGATTTATGTCTAAGACTTCGGTATTATTACTCATCCTCTCTATGCATTTAAAAAAAAGATGTTGTTTGGACATGGAGTGAAGAGGCTCAAGAAGCTTTTAACACACTCAAGGAAAAACTTTTAGAGTTCCCCATTTTGAAAAGACCTGATTTCAACAAGGTCTTCATTCTACACACTATGGAGTGCTTTTGGTATTGGTGTTATTCTTAACCAACTTGATGAAGAAGGCAAGGAATATGTTATTGCCTATGCATTTCAAAGCAACAACAAGGCTGAAAAAAACCACTTTTCATATGAGGGGGAGTGTCTTACTGTTGTATGGGTCGTCATACATTTCAGGCCCTATTTTTATGGCACCAAGTTCACTTTGTATACCGACCACCAACCTATCAAGTGGTTAATGTCCAACAACAAGCTTATTGGTAAGTTGGTTTGTTGGGCGTTTATACTTAAAGAGTATGAGTTCAAAGTTATTCGCCAACTTGGTATTACACATTAGAATGCGAATACCATGTCGTGGAGACGCCTCACTACCTTTGAAGATTTCTCAGAAGCTAGGCAAAACTTTGACTAAATTCCAATAATACATGTATCTTATGCATCTAATTATCTTACACTACTGTAATGTAACTTGGTTAAGCATCCCATTGTGGATATAAGGGAAGACTTGGACACTCTGAAGTTTCTTCAGCATGGGGAATACCCTCCCCAAGTTACATCAAGTCGTCGGGATTGCATACAACATTGGTCCAAACGCTACTCATGGAAGGTCAATCACCTCATTCGATGTTTACCACAAGGCAACAGAGTGGTTCCTCCACCACATGAACAACCTAGTCTTATTCAAAAGGTACACTAGGAGCTTGGACACTTTGGAGTTAAGCGTACTTATAGCCTATTCGGTCTTCATTACCATTGGAGAGGTATGCTCAAGTCCGAGAGGTCATTGTTAGGTGTAAACAATGTGATAGAATGAGAACTTCCTTCTCTTGATAGCTCACACCTTTTCCATTCCATATTTAGGGCATGTTCTATTGTTGGTCATGTGATTTAACTGGAGAGTTACCACAAACCTTTAGGGGTAATGTCTGCATCATGATTATGATTGAACATTTTTCAAAGTGGGTTGAACTTGTTGCGCTGCCGGACAAGTCATCATACAGCACTAGCTAGGCTTTTTTACAACAAGTCTTAAGTAAGTTTGGGGCTTGTGCTAAGTGTTTTATTGATCAAGGATCAAAATTCAGAAGAGAATTCCAAGACCTACTTGATCATGCTCTCATTGATCATCACCGAACTTCAAAGGATCATCCCTAAGTTAATGGCCTTGTAGAGAGGATGGTTTAGACATGTAAGAAAGGAGTTTAGAAGATTTGCCTCACTGGGAACAAAGAGGATTGGGACCTGGCCCTACTTCATGGGTTATGGGATGTCTAAACACGCCTCTTTGTCTCATTTCTCTCCTTACTTTCTACTTTTTGGGAGACATCCCATTCCACCCTTTTCCATTATTGCTCAAATGGACTAGGTTATGGACTTAGACTCCCCAGCCACTTGGGCTAGGGTCATCACAGAGAGGGTTGCTCTATTCAGGAGGGTTATGCCCATGGCCATGGAGAACTTGTCCATTGCATCACATCAAGACACCTTACGGTATGCACACACATGAGGTGGCAGTTACAAACCTAAGGTGAGACAATTTGATGTTGGTGACTTTGTGTATTTCCAGCAACAACCTAATGATACTCTAGACACTTCTTCCGGTCGCATTATCTTGAGGATTAAGGCGATCAGGCCTTCAGGTTTGTTGGAGTTACAAAGAGTTAATGAATGCACAATTCGAGATCACTCCAAAAATTGTGCGCCCTGCCACCTACCGAAATAAAATCGTACCATCATCACGTCAATTTGGATTCCTCCACTTGACTATCCATGTCAGGTATGTCAAAGGACAGACGATGCTGATCAGATGTTGCTTTGTGATAATTGTAATGGTGGATACCATCTATTCTGCCTCAAGCCGAATCTCACTCAAATTCGCACCAACCTTTGGTAATGTTCATCATGTTCTCCTACAACACCTTGATTTCTATTCAAACCATGCCACGCTTCTCTTGGCTTAGGTCTGAGGGGGGATACATGAAAATTTCATCTCAGCCTCCTCTTGTGCATTGTATATATATGTGCGTGCATCTCTTTTTGGTTGATTAGTTTCTACCTTTGACTAATTTTAGTCTTTTTGTTCAATAAAATTTACCATGGATTTACACCCTTACAACACCGACCATCATGACAGTACACATCATGACACACTTATTTAAGGTTTCCTTTTACTATGAAGACCTTGTAAATATCTCTACAAACCTAAATAGTTGTTTATGTTAATTAAACATTTTTTTTGGCATGTAAAGCTTGTGAGTTGAACTTACATAATGGCTTGGTTTTTGTTTAGGAAATGTGTTTATTTTTTGTAGAATAGCTTTTCATGTTTGTAATAGATTGAGGTAGTTATTTAGTAAGGTGAAAATTGACAATTTACAAAGCTATTGAACTAGGAGGTGTTGTGAATTGGGATTATGATTTTTCTGCCAAGAACCATGGAGAAGGAAAATGGGGAAGGGATTGTTGAGTGGTTTGCAATTAAACTAGGGCTTTTTAATGAAAGGATAGATATCCGCAAAGAGCTCGATGATACACATGCAACCCTTACTGAATGTGAGGCAATGTGGGGAAAGAAAAAGAACCATAATGGCTTCAAGTATGAAATTTGCACAAACCTAGAAATAATTGTTAGAGTTTTGGAGTTGTACCCTCTTGTTTATTAGAAACAAGAAATCATTAACAATAACATTGCTTTGAGTTTTATCAAGGCCTTACTTGTTGAAAGGAAGAAATCAAAGTCAACTACGCATCTTTTGCAAAACATGTGGGAGGCATGGGAACAAGAGTTCATAAGGTTAGACCTTTAGATAGTGAGGGCAAGAAAAAGGTGCTTTCAAATGTGGTTATTGTAGGGGATGGTTCTAAGGAGGGGATGTTACCTCCGGAAGACCAAGTTATGGCCGAACCAGCTACTGCGGAAAAGGAGCTTTCCCCCAAACAACAACATCCTATTGGTTTATAAACTCCTACTGGTATGGAAATTCTAAACCTACATAAAGGAAGTGGTCTATTCAAGAGATATTGGATGTTCAATTTAAAGTAGTTTCTTCTATTCAAAGTGAGCTCAATTCTTTCAAGGCAAAAAAAAACATCCTATAGAACAACACTAAAGCACAACATGGAAAGGTTCAACAATTGAAGGACAACTTGGAAGATGCAATAGGTGGTCAAGGTACAATGAAAGAGGAAATCAAGAAAGTGGATCTAAACTTTTTGTTGTTATAGGTACATTTAATATTGCAAAACTTCTTGGTAAAAATCTACAAATGTTGGGTTAGGGAGGTGGCATTTTGGAGCATACCCAAGGTGAGCGAAAACATGCTCGACAAGATAGAAATATGAGGGTGGAGGTTGTTCTTGAACATGCCTAGGGCCTTCTAATGAAGGCAAAAACAATTTCTGTTAAAGAGAAGGTTGACTTTGGACTTCTATCAAAGAAACATGCATTGGAATTAGAGATTTTAATGTCCTAGAAGGCCTTGGAAAATGCTATAAAGCGGAAAACAAACTTACAAGCTTATGCATCCTATGACATTCAAGTGAAGCTAATCTTTTCTACCCCAAAACCCATGCCACACTACTTAACTTGCACATCTAAGCCTATAACACTTACAATAATCCCATGCCTTATTTGCAAATTATTATTTTCATAATTTTGATATAGTGTAGGCTTCTTATGGTTGTTTATACCATGCATGGTGCATTGGTTTTCAGCTACAGATGTCTCGTAAATGTGGTGCAAAATTCCATCCTAATTAGTGTACCAATTTAGGGTTCCAAATGGTAGAAGAGGAGCCCAAGCCAGAACAAGAAGGTATTCAATCTCACCTAATTCATTTATTGTTCATTTGTTTCATTAATTGATTGTAGTTTAATATAAACTTTAGATCTATCCAAGTGGTGCAAATCAAAAAAGGTTTATGTGTTTTGACAAAGGTTGATGCAGATGAAGCAAAATAGGGTAGCAACTTGGAGCTCAATTGTAAGTCCCCAAAAGTGACTGCCACAATTGAAATTGCTTCCCCTTCATTCCCATCTTTTCTAGAAGTCTTTAAGCATAAGAAATTGAAGCGGATTCAAGTGGTTGAAATTTCATTTGACACATCAAATGATGGTGAGAATGCCCATGAAAAGTAATTACAACATTTCTAGTATGCATAGCTTGTAATTTTGCAGAGACGATCTTGTACATAACTATTTTTGACAACCTTTTGAAAAATACAAAAACATTTTTGACATAATAGGTTGGTAATCAATCTTTGAGCACAAGGTTCTTTTGGACATTAGCTACTTTTGTTGCGTAGCTATAAGCTTGAAATTTTCATCCCTTAATTTTTCGAAACCATTTATAATGGCAAAGTTGTCTTAAAATTTTATAATATTTAATATGTTGTTGTAATTGTTGTTGTAACCTTCTTGATAAATACATGTAAAATATTATATTGTAACCTTCTTGATTACTATGTAGTTTAGATGGTTTTTAAAATGAAAGTGAGGAGCTTGTTATTGTTATGTTATGTTATAACAAATTTGCAAAAACTTCAATCAAAGGGATCAAAGGCTTATATGTAGGTTCATAAATTTTCAACTCATATGCAATCTTAGAATACTTGAAATTTTATATTTAATATATAATCTACTACTATAATCTTCAAATCAATATGCAATTTATGCATTGACCCACGCTATGTTATGTCTCTTAAAGGTTATGTTACTGTGTTTGACAGTCGTATGTTCCACCAGCTCCTTTATTCAATTACATTGACCTCTCTGCACCGGCCCATTTAAAGGCACTACAACAAAGTATGGCCTTTTTGAGGACACTAGAGGAAAATGTACTTTTAGGTAAATGCTTAATTTGTAGATTTGATATGGATGATATCCTGGCAAGTGGGTGCAAAAATTTGCCGATGGACATTCTTGAATCCTTGTGGTTAGACATATGGAAATCCAAAAATCATCCCAAGCATCCCTTTTTACTATATCCAGGACTCAAATATATACCAAAACATATATGAATTGAGCTTTGATTCTTGCCACAATTCAGGCCCTAATGTTGTGTTCCAATATAGCCCAACTATTGATGTGGTAAGGCTAATATTTTTTAGTTGAACATTGTGTGCACAATTTGATGAATATTACAATGCTTCTTTTTGCATCCCAATTTATCATATGCATGTGAAATGGTTAGGACTAGATTGAAAAGCTTGGGTTGATGATGGGGCAAAAGGTAGAATATATCAATCTCATTGCTTGGACTAGACACAAATTTTGATACATTACTTTCAATGTATGACAAGGTGAAACATGGCAACACAATAGTTCTCAATTGTGTTGCATGCAATGACAACAGTTAGAGCAACATCTAATTTGCAATCTTCTTCCTTCCCTTGATAAAGAATCACACATACGTGATTGTGAGTTTTCTTGGCCAGGTCAACTTGTTGATTCTTCTAGAATGACTTCATTAGTTCTTGATAGCTATAGGATATGCTTTGTTTAACCCCTTGTTATAACCTTCTTCAATTCAATATGTAATATATTATGTACATTATAATTTTGTTGATTAGATCTAATTAGATGTTATATTTTTACATGACATATAGACATGGACCATAATTAATTCTTCTAGTTGCCTCATGGTTTCATGTGTGTTGTTGAATTTGTGCCCAGTAAAAGACTTCTTAAGTATGATTAATGAATTGCATCAAATAGACATTTGCTACTCTCATTACAAATAGGTTTAGTCAATTGAATCATGCATTACTTTAAGACAATATAATGTCAAGTAGGTCTTTCTGCTCCAAGGAATTCAACAAGTGACTAAGACCTACAATCTAATCTTGTTCTCCTTTGCAATTCCTAATAAATGGTGGAAAATGTAGAGAGCAAAAGTGAACAAATTAGTAGTTTCTACTTGCTCTACTATTGTAAGTGGCCTTTCAAAGAATTACAACTAAGTATTTTCTAAGGGTACTAATGAAGGGGCATAGGTGCATCATGAATATTGGGAAGGTAGTAAACAAAAAAAATTATTGGTTGATATGTGAACCTGAAGAGCTCTTGGCAGAAGGAGATGCCGAAAGTTCAATGGCTCCAAGAATAGTAATCTGAGACGCTAATTACAACCCTGCAAAGCTTGGATTGCCATCTTTAACATTAGCACTACAACTCAATGGACTTATTGATTGAAAGACAAAATCTACTATCATGAGAAATGAATTTGGAATAAAAAAAAAAAAACGTAGTCCACTTCCAACCAAAGGTTCGTGGAACTCATAAAATTCTGCACGTGAGAACATTTGTAAAACCCATCAATGTCAAAATTGCCATGAAAATGCAAATTACATAATTGAATTGTGCTTTAATCATGCACTTTTATTGCAAATAACTCTAGAATACTTGGTCTATGACAATCAATCAAGGCATACACAAAATGTTGTTTTGTAGTCAAAATTTCACTCTTGACTATCAAGCTTGTTTTACTTCAAAATGTTACCCATATAGCATGTAGGCATATTAAAGTCTAAATTTATAAATTGCCAAATGATCCATATAAAGTGTAGAATGGCCTACTTTCAGTGGATAAATAAAAAACGAAATCCGTTGAGCTTGTACACCTTCAAAGTTGTTCTACTTTGATGCACCCCCAGACTCCTTGATGGATTCAATTGTGAATCCAAATGGAAAGCAACATAAAAGCAAAAAGTCAGGGCACACTCCTTGGCTTGCAGCACTTTGAGTGGTAGAAGGGCGTGCTGGAACTCCGATTAAGGATTAGGAAGAATGACCAGCACTTAATCACTCACTCGGATCTACACAAACCAAACAACAAGTTGGTTAGTGCATAGCTGGAGCACTTTTGGTGTTAAGACGAGCCATGGGCAACTTAGACTCACAAGACTCACCACGGCCCGGACTTGGGGGAAGCCACCACTTTCCTCCTTATAGTATGCTCTATGCCTTTCCACAAGGCCCAAATCCAAATGGCTTTTTGTCTCGGGATTCCCTAATGGGAGTCTCGAAATTGCCAAAGTTGGGACTCTCGCGACTTTGGGGCGCCATAACTTTTTGTGTGCAGACCTCCGATCGAGATGAGGTCTACAGCAAAGTTATAGCCTTCATTGAGAGCTTTCCAGCGGTATGTGGCACGCCACTTGCACGAAAGGAAATTGGGTCGAGTCCTGACTTTTAGTGATTGGGAGTCAAACTATCAATTTGACTCCTGGCCTTTCTTTTGGCCATAACTTGTGTTTTAGATGTCCAAATGGGTGATGCAAGCCCATTTTAGACCTCTATGTTTCAATATCTTTTCAATGATGTAAAGAACTTTTCGATCCATTAGGTTTTGACCCATGCAATCATTTTTTGAACATTCGAGAATCCACCAGGTGACGCACTCCCAATTCCTTGAAGGACTCAAATGTGAATCCAAGTAAAAGACAACGGAAGAGGGAGGAGTTGGGGCACGCTCCTTAGTTCACAACACTTTGAAGGGTAGAGGGGCGTGTTGGAGCTCCAGGATGGGACTAGGAGGAGTTGACAAGCTTCACTCACTCGCACGGGCTTGCACATAACCCACATAAAGTGGTTAGTGCATAGTTGAGGCACCTTTGGTGCTAGGATGAGCCACGGGCAACATGGACACACTAGACTCACCACGGCTCGAACTTCGGGGAAGTCACCACCTTCCCCCTTATAGTATACTATGTGCCTCTCCACGGGGCCCACATCCAAATGGCTTTTTGTCCTGGGACTCTCAAGTCCCAAAACTGCCAAAGTTGGGAGTCCTTTGACTTTGGAGCCCCATAACTTTGCGAGCAGACCTTGGATCGAAGTGCGGTCTAAAGCAAAGTTGTAGATCTTTTCAAGAACCTTTGCAACGGTATGTGGCACGCCACCTGAACGCAAGGAAATCGGGGTGATTCCCGACTTTTAGTGGTCAGGAGTCAAATTGGTAGTTTGACTCCCGACCCTTCTTTTGGCCATAACTTGTGTTTCAGATGTCCAAATGAGCAATGCAAGCCCATTTTAGACATCTACGTTTCAAGAGATTTTCAATGATATAAAGAACGCCACAAGCCATTGAGTTTTGACCCCTGAAATTGCTCTTTGAGGTTTCGGGAGTCCACCGGGACTCCATCTCCCAAAGTGGGAGTTGCCTTGGGAGTGTGAGGGTTCACTCCCTCATACTCCCTCACACTTTCTAACACTCCCGGGAGTATGTGATGTGACTCCCG
>Ga0116231_10012468_pt1 | contig 12467 bp, 5 predicted proteins | sample S1TSphgellanicum_2_FD_89695 | JGI IMG/M metagenome (GOLD analysis project Ga0116231, IMG submission 89695) | Host-associated microbial communities from peat moss isolated from Minnesota, USA - S1T2_Fd - Sphagnum magellanicum MG | ecosystem: Host-associated > Plants > Peat moss > Unclassified... | reverse complement strand
TCATGTGACAAGAACCTTGGAGAGTTCTTAATGTTGTGTTTTGTGTTGTGAGCATTATGTTGTAGTCTCCTTTCAATAAAGGTTTATGTTTGCACTTGAGTAGATCTCCTATTTGTTAACATTACCTTGTTGATCCATATTCAACCAAAGAAAAATTGATCATAGAATAACATTACTACATGTCAGATGCCAATGAACATGACACATTGTTTGTGTAACATTGTTTTGAACTACATTGGGCTCACCTAACATAACATGGCTTGTTCCAAATGAACATATTATGTGGTCTAATGGTTGTGTAGCAAAGTTTAAGTCAAGGAGGACATGGTACCACATGGCTAGGTAAGTTCATTTCCCTTCAATTCCATGTTTTTGTTAGGATGCTTTTGCAAAATTATGATTTTTAATCCATTTTCAAACACTTGCTTGAAGTTGGATCAAATGTAGGGTTCATTGTTGGACTTATGTTTTTATGTTTAAGTACTAGTCAAAAACAAGGGATGCAAGCCATTTGCGACATGATTGTCATATGGTATGGTCCTATTTTGGGTCCTAACATGGGAAGGGAATACTTGATGGTGTTGGGGCTATTTTGAAACAAGAAATCAGGAAGGAACAACTATGAATGGATGGCAAAAAACTTTAATATGTTGTTGATGTGGTTGCAATCTGTCAATGGAAACAAAATCAAGATCAAGTTACATATCCTAATGCAAAGAGGACTATATCTAGATTTTTCCACTTGGTGAAACTTGAAGATGTAGACCATACTACAGTTTAGGATTGTAAAAACATACAAGGTTTTTGATCATTACATTTTGTTTGTTTTATATCTCATAGGGATGTAATTCTTTTGAAGCTACAAAAACTAGCATGCTTATATTTTGAATGCATGGATAATGCAAACTTTATGAAAACAAGACACATGTAGAACCATGGAGACTACACACACTTGAGCCTTTAAATGTAATTCAGCTACAAATTTGTTACCCATTTGATATTTGTTTTCATCCATAAGCTCATATTCCACTCTGTAACCTAGGTAATATTTGCATAATTAGTTTAATGTTGTTTGTTTTTAACAAAATTTGGGTGTCCCATAATTTTCCAAGTATACTTGTGCTAGGACAATTGGTAGGAAGTAGTTGAATTTGTGTAGAGAATGTTCATTAGTTCCATGACATTTGTTATGTTTTATGTACCTTTATTTGGCAGGCTTGTGGAATCATGGCTAACATGCAAGATGGTGGTTATGATTTTGAAGATTATGAGGTGAACCATGATTTGAAAGTGAGGCGTCGAAGGTGGAAGTAGGGGACAATTTTGTAGTCATTGCTAATGAGCCAAAGAATGAAGATCCTTTTTTTGTCATACTATGTGATAAAAGATTACACAGATGTGAAGCTACATTCAAAGATGGTTGGGGGAACGTGTGTATGAAAGTGACATGATCATAAATGGTGTTTGGTGTCAAAAAATGGCAACCTAAAAAGGCCAAACCATTTCATATGTGATTTTGAGGAATTCACCTCCTACCTTTGCCTACTTTCATTTGGTGTTGAAATCAAAATTTGCCATGCTCCCAAGTGCCACTTATAAAGACAATCCCAAGTTCTCCATGCCTTCATATGTGACGGAAATACTAATAGCATTCATTGAGGATAGAGAAACATATGTTCATGAATGAAAATACTATAAAAAACTACACTGATAGGAAGAACTACATTCTATTCCTTGGTGTTTTTTTGTTGTTTTATTGTTGCTTTGATGAATTTAGTTTGCAATTTTGATGTGGTGATAAAATGGGTTCTAAAGTTCTTGCTTTGGGTTCAGCATTTTGATTGGCATTTAGTACTTGTTGTTAGAAAGGAGAGGTAATTGTGTTCCATATGTTGAAAATGTGAAGTAGTAACTATTGATAACTTTCATTATAGAATATTCAAGTTTAGTGACAAGTTAATTTTTATTTTATGTGAAGTCAAATGAGACTATGTAGCAACATTTATAAGTGACAAAGATTCAATTTTTTGATCTAAGTTTATTTTTTGTACTATAGAAAAGGAATAAGTTATTTTGTGGGCAATCCAACTCCTCCCATGTTTACTATAATTTTGAATATGTTCTTGGTTATGTTAGTGACTTTTAACTACTTAAAATTTTGCTAAGTGTATGTGTACATTAAGTTTTAAAGCTGGGCCTGCTACATAAAAAAACCTAATGTTTAATGGTTAAGTAATTCAGTTCTCTTCATCTTTGTTTAGTTATTCCTTATTTAATGCAATTTGGGGTATGAAAAAATGTCTGCAAAGGAAACCCTACTCTTTTCTACAATTATTCATCTATGTAGTTATCAATATACATGGTGATTTTGCAATGTTTTCTTAGACTGCAACTTGTTCCCATCCAAATTGGACCACAAGTATCAAATAATTTGGATAGTGGGTAGTGACTCTTCTATGATGTTGTCCAGGTTGTTTGTCCCATCATAACCTAATACTCCTACTTAAACCATTGGGAGATTAAAGCACTTTAATGATAGGCCATGAAAATGTATGGCTTAATCCCTAATCCCATATTGGATTCCATTTTTAAATCAAATCAACTCCCCTCCTATCCCTTTCCAAATAATCAATTTTTCACATCTTGAAGCACTACTTTCATAGTACCTATAACTTATTAAAACCCCATTCATGCCACATGTGGATAGTTAGAACTAATTGGTGCATGCATGATTAATGATCAGTTATGAATAACTGATGCAACTAATTAATGGTAGGTTTTTTGGTTATTAATTATAAAAGATCATTCCATGAAACTTAACAAATGCTACATATAAATAATAGTAGCTAAGTACTTTGTAAATAATTAACAAGTTTACTTTTAGTTGTTAGCATCTATTAAGGCATAAAATGCACCCAATCTATCTAGAAATAAGAACATACTTTTGTAGACAGTTACTTTGCTTGTGCTTTGTAGTTATAATTGTATAGATTTGGTTGTATTTTGACAACATAATATGCAACATGGTTGAGAGAAAAAAAAAACTCAATTTTGATTACTTTAGTAGAGTGGTTGGTTTACCATATGAGGGATTTGATCCTAGGCATATGGATCTTAAGTATGCTAATGTGGAGGAATGTGAGAAGGTTTGGGAAGTCAGACTTTCTAATAGTCATGGTTTCAAGTACAAAAAACAATGCATAAACCTGAAGGTGCTTTGTTGTGTTGAGGAATTGTGGCCCAAAGTATATCAGAAAGGTGTCATTACTAACAATGAGATTCACTTGTCATTTGCAAAGGGAATCTTGGCTGAACAAAAGGGGTTAAAGGTTTGTTGGGCAACTTTTGTAGCTAAGTTGCAATATCAAGGTTCATAAGCACACAAAATAGGCCAATCTTCTATGTGTAGAAAAAGGACCTAGCTATACATGGAGAGGAAGGCAAAATCAAAAGATATAGGAGGTGAACATACAAATGGGAAAGGAATTGCTGGAAGCACCAATATTGTGGGGGACCTTGTTTTTAAAGGAAGGAAGATTACAGAAGTTGAAAGAAACAAACATCAACTATAAACTGATGGCTCAATGCAAACTTGATAACGGAGGAGGTTCAGATTAACCAGACATCAGATGATATAATGGCATTGCATCACATAAGAGATGAATCTAATCAGACTAGAAACCTAACAAGTGTTGAAGACACAAATGTAGGTATGGAAAACACAAATCAACCTAATTGAGAGGTTTAAGTGAGTAGACTTACAAATGAGCTTAACTCATTTGGGAGTATTGTGTAATTATCTATAGAAGGGGAACTTGAATTGCAAAAGAAAATCTTGGAGTGTGAATCAAAACTAAATAGCTCCAAAGACATCTTGGTTGAAGAGGACACTATATTTTCCAGTCTTGAACATGAGTTTACATGTTTGAATTAGGCAATTCTGGAGTTAGAAAAGTGCTTATAGGTTGCACATAGACAAAGACAAGCATGTGAGGATGAAGATGATAAATATCAACTAGTACACATTACTAATGCAGATTTGAAGGATGTTGAAGATAAACATAAGGAATTACTAGAAGAGCAACAACCATGACTAGGTCAAGTCAACTCATAATTGGAGGTAGTTAATAAGCAAAGGAATCAAGTGAGAGCACTACAACAAGAGTATTTAAGACTATTTGAAACACATTACAAGGCCTTCCCTATAGACAACCTGAAACTTGACAAGATACAGAAACAATTTACAGCATTGCAGGAAACCTTGGAAGAGATCAAAGCACTACTTCTAGTAGTGAAACCATAAGAAGGGAAGAATTAGTTTCAATGGCTAGATGTGTGGGTACTATCATTAGAGATTTTGGTGTAAATAAAATTTTGAATTTAGGTTGAAGACTTTAGTCAGATCGTGTTGATACAATTTTGATGTACATATAGTCTTGACTTCAAGTTGACATTAAACAAGTTGTCCATTCCTTGTCCTTCTACAGAAAGAAATTAACAATTAAGTTAAAACATACAATCCTTCACATTTTGTAACATGTAGTCATTCAAGGTGCAATATCAATAATAAACATACCTCATGTAGAAGTTTTTAATCAATCTCTTAAAATATGAGTTAATTGTGAATTAGGCATCCAACACCCCCACAATAATTTCCCAAAGTGAGTTGATGTTAACAATATTACATCTTGGGCACCATGGATTTGGGCAACATGAATCATGGATGGCTCAAATCCTAAATGTTAAAACAACCTATTTTGAAGCATTGCAAACATAATTTTTAGAGCAAACAACCACACTGAAGGATCAAATACTAAAGCACACATTTTTTACCTTTAATTATTCATCACCTTTTTTTCTTCTAAAAAGCCACAAAAAGTCCTTTGCTCATTCAAATGACACAAGAATAATAATTAATTGTGCAATGGACTTAACATATTCTTCCATGTACATGGCCATATAAATCACCCAAGATGATTATATTTCAAAGTAAACCAAATTGGCTTGGCCTTCCTTCAGAAGCCTATTTCATATGGCAATAAACAATATAATCAATGAAAAAAGAAAAAAGAAACAAAGAAAAGGATAAATCAACAAGTGCTCATCATTTGAGAAATTGACAACCCAAATCCATGTGGTAAGTATAATTATTTGTTTTTTCCATAAACACAATAAATTATAGTTTATACACGACAAACATGTCAAGAAGGAAAAAAACAAAACCCATCACCAAGATAGAAGAATTGAAGGATATTATTGATGACACAAACAACTAGCAAAGTATACAAGGTTTATATGATTTCTCCCCAAGCCCAAAGGCATGATTGATAACCTCAAGTTGCCAATGATTTCACATCACATGCTACTTTGGCTTTTTCTAGCAACAATTGATTTCTTGTTTGACCTACAAACATTGGACCATAGGAACCCTCCCTACTAATTGGATCTTGTGAAAATAATGGGCCTTTCTACAACAACATTAAAGCAAAGTGACAAAATCTAGCTTAATGAGCTAGTTGACTATGTGGACATTTTTCTAACTAAAAGCCCACAAAACATATCAATATAGGTAGCTTATTATTGATCATTAATGAGCCATCCACACTTAAGAACTCTATGTTTAAAAACCAACAAAAACTAATGGGAAAGATTGAAACAATTGTGTGAAAGGCCATAAAAGATTATTTTATTGAAATGACATAGAACTAACACATCTGAGAACAATTACAATTCATAAGCAAGATGTTTGATTAGGTAACCATCATAGTTTGGTTGATGTGTGGGGTTACCCCACACCAATAGCAACTTAGATTGTATGGCCTTTTTCTTACTCACATATGCCAAAACAGTGAAACAACATCAAGGTATTAATCACATGATAAATTATGCATCTTGAATGGGTCAACCAAGTCCAAACAGTTCATAACCAAATTTATGGCTACCACATTTGTCAGATATTGCAATTAAGACACTTCACTAGAATTAGGAAAATGTTACCCACTTGGAGTGTAGATTTGCAAGTCCAAGAGTGGTGCAGCAATGCTCTTTTGTTGAGAACCTCGTCTAGTCATTGTCTTACCCTTCTTAGTTGCATAATTAGCCAGAAAGTCATTTGGAGACCGCTTGTCTTTCCTCTTTTAACTAGTTATCTATTTTTTATCATTTGGATGAATAGGTAAATCTTTATTTGTTGGTCCAGAATTTGTTGTAGGGGCATTAAAAAACATGTCTAGTGACAATTGCTTTTCTTTGGCATTTGGTCTCTTTGTAAGAACGTTAATTATGAACATGCCAAGTTTGGGCACATAGTCTTGGGCTTCATTATCACTTATTACCTACAAACCATTCATCCTTTGATCTACCGGTGCATTGTTCAAATGTTCTTGTACCAGTGTTTGCAATCCTAGAGGTTCTATGGGATGATTTTTATTATCATCAAAGTGTCAAACAACCTCTGTGTTTTCATCTTCCTTGTTCTAAGGTTCACTGCAATCTCGGTCATGATGTTGTCATGGTCATCAAAGAGGTCGACATCAACCAATGCAGAAGTCGGTGTAGTAACTTTGGGTGACACCTTGGGTGAAGTTAAGATGAGTGTAATTGTATTAGGACAGTTTCCAAAACTAGTTGATAGATGCTTGGCATTGATCCCATCCATGGTGTCATCAGATTTTAGCAAGGGAGAACCATTTGAGCCCTTACAATAGAATTAATTATATACATTGCATAACAAGTTTATTAATAAAATGGTAGTGCAAGTGAAATCTACAAACATATATACCATTTGAAGTAGATAACCATAATTGCCCACTAACATTTATAGTTACTCAATGACCTTTTAAAGTTGATGCATTTAACCTACATAGTGCAAGTATAGGTCTAGTAAATAGTGTGATAGTAGCCATTAGGTTAAACTAGTAAGTTAAGGTTCAATAAGTAGAGATTACTTGAAATCAATTCAGTTGTAAGTAACCACTCACTGAAACAAGTAAATTGGGGTTTGGCAAGTAGCCACTCCAAATGAAATAAGTAAAAAAGGCTGGAACAAGTAACCACCCCTTGGAACAAGTAAAGTAAGGTTAAGGATTCAAGTAGACAATAGTTGAATCCAATAAAATAATGTCCACATAGTGTACCAAGTAACCACAAATAAGCTAGGGTCCAATGTTCAAATAGATAGTAGTTGAAACCAATATAATATTGTCCACCAAGTAGCCACAAGTAAGTTATAGTTCAATCCTCAAATAGATAATAGCTAAAATTAAATGAATAATACCCATCAAGTAGCCATAAGTAAGCTAGGGTCCAATGCTCAAGTAGATAGTAATTGAAAACAATATACTCATATCCACCAAGTAGCCATTAATTGACATTAGTTGGGTAATGTCCTTGGCTTGTAACCACTAGTAGCCACCACCTATATCAAGTAAGAATCAAATGTCTAGCAAGTAGCCACTAGCTAAAACAATTAAGCTAACACATTCAACAAGTAGCCTTGATCCATGACACAAGTAAAATGTTTTTGAACAAATAAATTGCTAGTTGAAAATGCAAGGAAGTTACTAGAAACCAAAAAACAATGCCTAGATCAAGTAACCATGCAAATTTAGCACCTATAGACAAGTAACCACCTACCACAACAAGTGTTGACATGTGCAACTTAACATACTTAATAGTTAGATAATGTCCATCAAGTAGTTAGACACAACAACAGTAACACAACAAAAATAAAGAAAACATGTAGCATATAATCAAATCACTCAACAATATATTGCCAAATTCCACCAAATTGTTTGTAGAGTGGCACATTAAAAAAAACAAATGCAATGATTTCACAATATCATTTGTGGCAAGTCAGTGTACACATACCTTACTGACAAATGCCACAAATTAAATGATGTAACACACAATAATGAATTAGCTTCATACAAATTGGCATTTAGGACAAATTATTGAATCATAATTTCAAATTGCATGTGCATTGGCATGTAGAAAAAAATTAGTCTACAATCCATACACCTTAAATAAAGATGATGTAACTTCCAACATATGCTTCAGACCTCAAGTGGAGAGGGATGATTACAAATGCCTCTTGAAATAAATTAAAATCATGGTCATGGGAAATGAAACCCATATTTCTCATTACAAACTTTTTTGAATGGAATCAAACACATTCAGCTTTTGCAAACTAAATTTGCAATTAAAAAATGGATGTCATTAATCCATATGGAAAAAACACTTTGAAGTTTTATTTCAAACATGAAGAAGAGGGTTTTTTTTATCATGACTCAATTGTTTCAAAGTAGCTGGGCATTTTCAAGTGAAATTTTGGGCAATAACATGTTCTTCAAAATCTACATTGGTAAGGCGCACATGGGCTACACACAAGGTAGTTGCAAACATTTTGAAGTGGAACCAATACACCTAGGGTTTGCATTTAATCAATTTAAGTCACAAAATGGATTTACATTTATGAGCGGACCAAATTTTGAGAACCAACTAGAGGTAATATTTATGACACTTGTAAAGTTATGATTTTGACTTGAGGTTACAAAATGGATTCGCATTTGTGCAAATCATATTTCAACCAACTTCAAAAAATTCATGCTTATGTAGTTATGATTTAGACCTAAAAGCCCAGATTTCTTGGGTCATGATTCGAAGAGCATGAACAATGGAAAATAAGAACCTAAAGTGGAGATTGCTGATAGTCACATCTTTTAAAATCTAGTTTCAAAAGGTAATGGTTAAGCCAAAACCTAGTTTTCCACACTCAAAATTTATAGTTACAAAATGGACATGTGCGTTTACATGCGGAGCAAGCTTCAACCAACTATAATGCCCTAAAGACTCACACATCCAACCATATGGTTTAGACATGAGGGCAAGGATTAAATGCATGTATGTTCAAAATCTGACAAGAAAAACAGTTACCAATGGGATGTGTAAAGGCACACTAAACAAAATTCGACCAGCAATTCTTTACTTAAAGAACACCATTTCTAAACTTATGTTTCTAAGAGATAGAAAAGTAGTCATTCAACATAAAATCACAAAGAACCCCAAATGTTAATGCATTCATAATAAGAAATGAAACCATATGGGCCTTTCAAGCAAACACATACACATGGACAACTTGAATCATGTACACCTAAAAGTTCAAAATTATGGTCTATATGAAAAGAAAAACCTTACAAGGTGTGGACACTAATGCTTGTAAACTTGCAGAGGCACTCTTGGTGACTGCATTGCATCCTTTCTCAAGCTTGGGCCTCTTTAACTGGACAGAAGCTTGCCTGGATCCAAAGCTTGTGATCTAATCAAACTCTAATAGTTTCCCCCACATGATAGGCTTGGCACAATGAGGAGCATCAGTTTCCGTATACAACCCCATGTAAAAGCGGTGATATGTGCACCCACATGATGACACAATGATGTTGTTGTAGAAGAAATATAAACCACAAACAGGGCATGCCTCCACAAAAATCACTCCATGACTTCCTAGTAGCATGGTGGTGGGATTATCAATGGGCAATGGGGTGCTAGACACACTTGCACTGTTTGACATTAGATGTATTTGGTGTAGTAAACTTTTTATTTAGATTTTATTGCGGCTTACTTCATGATCAGGCAACTCAACATCAGTAGTTAGATATTCTAATTGTGTCAGTGCTAAGTCATGTTCCTTTTGCCCTTCTTACACCTTCTCACACTCATTTTCAACTAAAAAGTTTTGAAGCTCAAAATTTCACTCAGACTTTTTCAAACTCGCAATTGTTATTGATGCCATGGCCTTGTACTTCTCTAAAGCAATGGGATCAAAAGACATGGTAGAGTCTATACACTTTAAATGGCATACAAAAACCTCCTTGTGAATGTTATCCCTACTTCTACACAACTATGACAGTTTGCTTTCGTCCTTTTCTTAACACTTATTTAGGTGAATTAGAGTTGTCACCTAGGAGTTCACTTCAGATTGGAGATATTCCTTCTTTGCATGCATAGTCGATTTCTTTGGATGGCAGTTTTGCTCTGCACTTTCTGCATTTTCCAACAACTTTTTCATTAGTGCTATTTGGTTTAGTATGAAAACCTTCTATTCTTTCATGCCTTCTAGAAGAAAACACTCATCTTGCCCATCTTTGTCAATAAGGTGCATGTTAGTTTCATAGTCACCTTGTATGGATTGTGTCGTTATAGTTGAATTCAATTTTGGTCTTCCACACAGTGCAGGCCTTGTTGCCCTCTTCAATTGCTGGTGCGTTGTATCACACGCATATTGAGCCTAATTCACTTGAACGCCCTTATGTTGAACCAACTAGCTACATAAAAAAAAAGATGGGTAGTCACCATTTGGGGGAGGATGGGTGTAGACATCTTCATACAACTTGCAAAGTGTTTCACATTCCTCTTTGGTCAAGAACTCACTGATGCTTGCTTTCCATTTGTTTTGCTACCTAACACCAAAAATAAAGGTGAGTTCTTTAAGAGCAACTATAAATGTTGTGATCTCCTTGTAGGGATTTAGACCTTCACAACGTAACCCTAGCCTATTTGCAAAGTCAAAGACTTCCCATACTGATCAATTAAGAGTATGGCTCACCCTTTGAAACTCTTTTTTTTCCCTCTTACTCAGTAGATCATCTTTCACATTTTCATTCTTCAAAGCAAATAGTTTTTTTTTCAAAATCAAGGATGCCATAATGAAAAATGAACAATGAACACTAACAAGGTGAAAAAACTCTGTAGGCCTCAACAAATCACTGTTTGAAACTTTGCACTTGAGCTATCATAATTCTGTAAAAAATTCAAGATAACGAAGCACCAACTAATCATAAGTTCAGAAATATGTGGAAACTCAAACCTAAAGTGCAAGACTAGCAATAGTAGAGTGTGCACAAAGCTTGAGTCGAGTTACTAAGAGTTTGCACTAGGAGTTCGACAATAATGGTGATGGTAGTTGACCCTTACCCTATGGGTGTTTTGATCCCTTATGTTTGTGAGATTTTCGAAACCTAGAAGGTAGGCTAACACTTGCACCCTAACCGCCCCCTAACCCCTAGGTGCTTTTTGAACCTTAGTACATGGATAGTTAATGGGAAAAAATGAACACTCATTTACTTAAATTTTTTTTTTTGGGGTGCAAGGATCAGCAAATGTCTACTTGATTATGCTTTGACCCCAATGCAATAATACTCAAGCACATTACAATTGGATAGGTTTGTTCAAAGAATAAATTTTGGGACATATATGTACTTGAATATGGATTGATTTCAAAAACAAGACAAATGTACATATTAAGTATACATTAAAAAAATTTGTATAGACAAAACATATACAATAGATATATACACATAATTAATATTCATGTAGATTATTTATATATACATGTATGTGTATGACATAATATAGTCCATATGTATAATTCAAATACATGTGTATGTACAATGTCTATATATATGTACACATAAACCTTACACAAACATATACAACATGAGCTGACAACTACGCAAAACTTATAGCTCATATAAATACATGTGTATCTAATGTCTGTATGTACATTATATATACATAATCTACACAACATATTCACATTACATTTGATATGTTGAGAAGTATGCAAAGGCTATAACTAAAATACATATATGTGTATCTAAAGTATTTCAACATGTACAAACAAGACCTACACAACATACATACATGACATTTCACACGTTAATAAGTATGCACAAGTTATTGAGCTCATGTATATTTTATATCTATGTATGTACAAATAGGACCTACATAACATAAATAAATAATATTTCCTATCTTGATTAGTGTGCAAAAGGTATAGCTCAACTACATCCATGTAATGTACACATGTTTAATAGATAGTTATATATGCAAGTGTCTAAATCTATTTCTAATAAATTAAATTTTGTACACACAAATTTGATCAGACATGCAAATCTTCACAAGGCATAGTTCGGTTTATAATTTTGGAAAATTTTGAAATGCATTCCAAAGACCTTGGTAACAAATATTATAAATATATTGATAACAACAAATTAATGCTCTACCTTATTAACTGTTGTTAACAAATAGGAAATCTACTCAAGTGCAAACATAAATCTTTATTGAAAGGAAACTACAACATAATGCTCACAACACAAAGCACATCATCAAGAACTCTCCAAGGTTCTTATCACATGAAATAGAAAAACTTGTGTAATGAAGAAAAGAGAAGCAAACCATCAACACCAAGGTATTTAACTACAAGACCAACCCACAAATAACCAAACTAAAATAAGTAACGAAAGTAATTCAACCTTGTAAAAGTAACCTAGTTACTTTCCTACTCTAGTAACTAATGAAACCTAACTAGTTGAGCTTGAATTCTCAACACTCCCCCTCAAGCTCAAATCCACTTCTAATACACCAAGCATTTTTCGAAACTTCCTTAGCTTGTCTGTACCTAAAGCCTT
>Ga0116231_10012466_pt1 | contig 12468 bp, 4 predicted proteins | sample S1TSphgellanicum_2_FD_89695 | JGI IMG/M metagenome (GOLD analysis project Ga0116231, IMG submission 89695) | Host-associated microbial communities from peat moss isolated from Minnesota, USA - S1T2_Fd - Sphagnum magellanicum MG | ecosystem: Host-associated > Plants > Peat moss > Unclassified... | reverse complement strand
TGGGTGTTGGTGTGTGGTCATGCTCACCTGAAAACACTGGTTTGAGTTTCATTAGGTAGCGAACAGAAGGTGGGTGGGCAGGGGTTGAAAAAGAGGGAAAAAAAAAAAAATTGTAAACAGAATAAATAGTCTGGTGGGGAAAAAAGACAAAAGAAATAGTATTTTAGGATAATTAGAGTGTGAAAAAAGAGAAAAATAAATATACCTAGTAACAATAGGAGAGTAGTATGGTGGAGGGGAGATTTTTTAAGAAAATAGTAGTTTAGGAGAATAGTATGGGAACCAATGAAAAACAAGTACATTAGTGTGGGAAAATGGAGTGGGAAAATTTGAAAAAATAAAATAAAATAGTAGTGTAAGAGAATAGGGTGGGAAAAATGAAAAAAACAAAATAGTACATAGTGCAAAAAAATAGGATGGGAAAAAATGACATAAATATAGTAGTATTGGAGAATGAGGGGGGAAAACTTGTAAAAAATAATAGCAAACATAGGAGAATAGGGTGCAAAAATTTACAAATTAAAAAAAAAAATACCATACAAGGAAAGGGTCCAAGGAGAGAGGGGTCTTGGGTGAACCAGCACCCAGCTTGGTACTATGGTAAAAAAATCCCAAAATCCATTTAATTGTTTTCTAAATATTACAAATATCCCATGCTTAGACTAAATCTGGGGTGTTTGAGTAATTCAAATCTAACCTTTTTTGTGCTTAATATGGCCACTAAGAGGCCTCACTCAAGTACCCAGGTGCTAGGGTGAAGGTACTAGGGTGGGTGCCACCAGTTCAATGTGGCCCGGAAGGGGGGGGGCCTCGTCTTCCGGAACCGAGGGAACAGGCACAAATGGAATGCCCCACCCTGCAATTTGAAGAACACCCTTAATTTTTGGCCTTTATGGTGTAAATAATTTGACAAACTCCCTATACCCGAGACACACCACATGTTATTGTTTTGCCGGTAAGACGCCATCCTCTATAACTAAAGGATTGTAACCATAAGCTTATTACTTTCGAGCTCCATGGATGTTTAAAATGACCCCAATAGCCAAATCTTCATTCAAGTTTCACACACAAATATAGAGCATTCTTATTGGGAACTTCATTACGTTAGGGGAAAAAGACATACCCAAAAGCAAGCAAATCCAAAAGTTAAGCTCCATAAGATTTTCACACTTGTGAATGTATTTTTTAAAATGAGAGTTCTTAATAATACCTTCCCGATTTGCTTTGGTCTTGGGGTTGGTTATTTTCTCACCAAGGGTTGTTGTTGGTGTGGTGGTGGTTCTCCTTATGTGAGAGATGCTTGGTGCGTGGTGGTGAGAGTTTTAGGGAGTTAGATTTTATTTGGGACGCGCTTTCACTTTCCTTGGTTGGTTGACAAATTGTGGTGGAATGAACCACAATGAATGACGCCATGTTCATCGGAAAAGCCAATGGTTTATGAGGCCCAATGTTTGATGATTTTTTTTTGGCTGTCGACTCGGTCTACTCTCGTGCTTGGAAATGTCTCCGCAATTCTATTGCTTTGGTGTTGCAATTTCCGTGGATGTCAAAAGTGTTGACTCAAGACTAAGCCCTTTGTGAATTTACCTCCATTTCCTTTTGGCAATTTGTGTACGGGCACTTACAATTTTTTACTTGTGTTCTTGTTTGTGAACACTTTTTATTCAAAATAAATAAATTCATAGGCAGTGCCCATTTTTTCTTTGCAATTTTACACTATCATGTAAGAATCGATATATTATATTCCACGAGAAAAAAAGAGGTAAATAAGATCAACCATAAACATGCAAACTCTTAGTGCTCCACATGGAGGAACAATCTTGGCCCAAATTTTTCTTTGGTATTTGTGAGACCTCTGCCAGTGCAATTTCTCACTCCTTGTTGCGGAGTGGAGCTTGTAAAAAACTAACTAGTAGTCATCTCTCTTGCAACTTCTTTGATTGGATTGTTTTCATCTACAAAGTACTTGGTGACTCCCCCTTTACCTTCTCATGCAAAACATGTGTTCTTGCAAAGTTTGTTACAATTTTTCTTTGCAACACTATATCCGTAGTGTAGAAAATGATATTACATTACCAAAGAAAAGGTGTATAAGACCCACCATATGTCAAGGAAGGCCTATTGTGAGGGCATTACACCTTGGAATTTAAGCTCCATCTTCGGTTCCTAGGTTGTGATGCCATGACAAATAGGGCCTTCCCCGGGACATAAACATAAACTAAATAGGGACCTCAACAATTCAAATAATAATTTTAATGTGTTTGAAATTTCCTTAAATCAAATTCTTCCATGTCCATCAATCTCTTGATTTTATTTTTCTTGTAAAGAAAAAGTGAGTTATGATGAAACAAATATTGGCTCCTTATAAGTTTTAATTTTTTCATTATTTATGAGCAAAATAATAGGAGATTTGTGCAGGCCCTAAATATTTTCCAAAATATTCCCACATATATATATGTGTGTGTGTTCAAAACTAGCAAAAGGAAAAATAAAGCAAGGGAAGAGGTTGGTCAGATTTAGCCTAGTTGGAAGAAAAATAAAATAAAAAATAATTAAATGAAAGGGACAAGGTACCAAGCAAGGTGACAACAGCCATAGGTCATAATGTACCACTAGTGTTGAATATAGTGTACTTGGGGTGCTAGAGTGCCAATCTCCAATTTATTTCCTTGTGATGTGCCATTGTGGCTTACACTCATGCTAGCATTCAATTCCCAATTGTCATTTGCACGGCATATTTTACTTACTCAAAAAATTAACCCGAGTGAAAATCATGAATTCCATAATCGCGAATCTACCCAATGGAGTGGCAAATCACAAATTCCACAATTGCCAATCCACCCAATGGATTGGAAATCACCAAATTCCACCACAAATTGTGAATGTGGTTTAACCCAATGGAGTAAACATGAAGAGTGGTCACAAGCTCCCCCACTATGGAAGATCATTACCAATTTCTTCCCCCATGGATTTAAGAAGTAGATGAAATTGACATTAAAAAAATGCTTTGCACACACACACACACACACACCCGCAATTTGAGTGCAAGTTGGACAAACAACAAGGCATCACGGCACTATGCATGAAAAAGAAAGAAATGGACCAAAAAAAAATGATTAATGGAACAACTCAAGGGAGTAAGTAATAAGACAAAATCTCGACCGTTGGGAGTTAAAAAATACTTTGTAAATACATCCCCACCCAAATGGCCATTGGATTGATTGCAACAACTTATTCATTTTGGTACCCTCACTTGAGGAGTCTGGGGCGCATATCAAGCAGCCAACAACTTGTTGTTGTGGTACATACATTACATTACATTACATACTCTTGTGCGGCAATTTAGCCGTGCACTTTCAATTGGGAATGACGCCACGACATGGCGTAAGGATGGGGTACTTGCTTACATATGCTGCACTGGATATAACAAACAAAAACTTACAAAGTAGATTCAAATTTGGTACCTACCGAGTGAGTTAAAAGAAGAAAATTATTTTTACCATGATGACATCATCATGACAACTAGTAAAAATTTTGGAATCTATTTGCCGGGGTGTTGTCTGCACTCCTCCAAATAATAATGTTACATGGTTCAAAGTAAATTTTTTTCTACCATATTATTAACAGATTTTAAGGTTTGCCAAATAATTTTAGGGTTAACCCTAATTTTTTTTGTATATTTACAAATTTTTATTAGTAACATTAAACCCTAAACCCTAACTTTTTACAATCTTTTTTAAAAAATTGCACAATAGCATCCATATGGTTAAACATTCACAACAAGAAGCAAAAGCAAGGATCTAATAACTTTTTGTAAAATTGTTTGAAGTTTGTTACAAAAGATGTCTTTCACATTCAAAGAAATAATCATACAAAGTTCTCACTTATTTTGGATATTTTGAAGTGCAATCTTCTCAAATTATTTTTCAATCTTTTTCTTCATCATCACAATTTTCCCCTTACAAATATGAGTTTGATTCATAGCATTTAATTACATCAATTGTGTAATGATTCTTTAGTAGGTACTAGAGGAAACATTCATCAACCCTAAGACCCCCCTAAAAATGTTGTAGGAATATTGTTATGATTTTGGAGTGTTACAATTATCTCTAGTGTTTTACATGTTTTTATCATTAATGTTTTATGAATCATAAACCTAAACTCTAAAGTGTGTTGAAAAAATCTCTTCATGACCATTATTTTGTATTTCTCACAAAGCATTTAATATTGGCATTTTTTTCGGGGAGGGGGAGGGAGAGGGGGGGGGATGAGTTTTTGCATTGTGGAGATAATGTTTTTTTTGGAAAATGTGGAAAAATTGCCAAACTTTCAAAACCACAAAAATTGGGGGAAAAAAAAAAACAAAAAAAAAACCATGCTTGTCATAAATGAGTTTATATTTAAATCAATAATTTTTTTTTGACAAGTCACACATTATTTTGTTGGATTTCACATGTTTTAATACTAGTATTTCAATCAAAAACCTAAATCCTAGCTTGATGAAGAAATCTTGTTTTGGACAATTTTTTTAATGAATATGTTATACATAAAATTGATAATTGTTTTTTGCAATTGATGTATTTGAACCTTGTCACATTCCTCCTTGTAATTTTCTTGGGGAAATGATATTTTTTAATTGTTTGCATTTGGACCTATTCTAACATTATATTTGTTTCACCGACCCACACTTCTTGTAAGGGCTAAAAAGGATAGTGCATGTTGGCAAAGCTTATATTTCATAGTACGAACAACAACTCCTGACTGACTCTCCGCCCCACCCCCGCTCCCCACACCAAACATCATGCCTCGTCTCATCTGGCCTGGCCTGTTTGCTTGCCATCGCTTATGGAGCAAGGCCAAAATGATGTGCTCGGTCTGGTGCACACCACCTAATGATGGCCGAAATGGATCACACATTGAATGAGCGCACACACACAGCACTGTATCGGCAGATAATGCAGTAATAATACAATGGATATGATCTTGTTTTCGTTTGGGGCGGAAGAAAAAAAAAAGAGAAATCGGTATTCATTCATTTGCTCATACACTTTGCTATCTTCGGCTGACAATAATAAATCATTCCAAACAACATTGTTCCGTTCCTTTTTCACTCTCTAGAAAAGGTTGAAAAAAAATATCATGTGAATTGAGTGTACAACATGACCTCAAGAACCACATCCATTTGTACTATATGAATTTAATGATCCCAATTAGGGCTTTTCTTTCACTTTTGTAATTTTCTTAAAATTTGGCAAGTTTTTCCCCTTAACTAGCAAGACTAGTCAAATTTACACTAAAGGAACAAAATTTTCAAAATTTCCTCAATTTTTTTGTTAAAATTAATAAAATAATTTGTCCCAAAAAAAAACTTATCCCAATTCCCAATTATTTAAATTATATTTAACCAAATAGAAAAAAATGAATCGAAATATCCCAATCAATGTTTTTTTTTTGTCTTTTTTGGAGAATCGTTTTTTTTGGTTTTTTTTTCGTTTTGAACCAAAATTTGAGAGCTTTGGGGAATTGATTTTTGATATAAATTTGACTAATTCAGCCAGTTTTTTGGAAAAAATAATTCCCCAATTTTTTGGTGTCACAAAATTGAAAAGAAAAACCCTAGTCCCAATAGCTTGCATCCAAGTAATTGTAAAATATGGTTGCAAGTCATTGTGACTAGGGTTTCCACATTGCTTGCATTCATGTAATAGAAAAATATGAATTTGAAATTCCCAAGATTGATGGTTTTTGTTCCAATTTTGTGATGTAGAAAAAATGATGATAATTTTGAAGAAAATTTAGTGAAAGTTGGCTATAAAAAAGATAAGAAAATAAAAATATATTAAAGTATGGTTTCATATTCTTAGCTACTTATTAGAACTTACTATAATAACATGGCAATTTGGAGTTTTTTTTCTCTCAAAATTTGACAAATTTGGGGCAATTTTTTTCATGAAAAATCATTTGCATAATGGGTTGGAATCACATTTTTCAGGTTGAATTTTGGCTAAAATTCTCCAAAAAAGAAATCACCAATCATAATTGCTTGAGCTCATGCACTAGAAAAAATATGAATTGAAATCATCCCAATTGCTTGCCCCCATGTAGTGCCAAAATAAGAATTGAAATTATCTTAGTCACTTAGTGCTCATGTAGTAGTAGTACTAAGTACTAACTTACATGTAAAGAATAAATGTGCGGTTTAAAATTTTTTAACAAAAAGATTTGAGTTTAAAACTTTTAAACATCTTTTCTCAAAGTTTTTGGGTGACAAATTTTTCTGTTGTAGTCGTCCTATGTTGTGTGGACAATTGATTATTACTAGTCCTATGTCGGAGGATGGCGATCGATCAATCGCCATTGAAGGCATGATGTCTTTCGGGGACAATTGAAGCTGATGAGTTGCTGATGCTTGTTACGGCCCCATCCCATCAGACTTGTTTCTTGCATGTTGCATATGGGAAGCGACAAAGTGTGTTTACTATATGCTTGTAAGATCCTAGGGTTAGGGTTATACTAAGATTATAGTAGCCGAAAACATAACTCATTTTCAAAGGTGGAGAGTGATGACCCACCCCCAATAAACAAAGGGCAAAAGACCTGATTAAAGGTGGATTAAAGTAGGGTCTTTAAGAGTTTGTGATCTAAACTATATTATTATTATTATTATTACATTTGTTTTTCTTTCTAGTGAAGGAATAGAGAGTACTTGTAAGTTGTGTGAGGAAGTACTACTATGTAGTGTAATGTACTATGTAGGCCTTTTTCAACACTGAGTAATTAATTACTAGGGTTGGGTCAAAAGTCAAGTCTACTAGCTAGTTGGGAGTTTTGGGTTCAAATCAAAGTAAATTAGTCAAAGTACATAGGAAAAAATTGGAGACAAAGATCGATTAATTATCAAGTAATTAGTCAAAGTACGTAGGAAAAATTGGAGACGAAGATCAATTAACAATTGCCATTATTAATGTTTTTATACGAACATTACAAGCTAACTTGAACTTACCCATACTAGAGGGAAAAGAAGGTTTGAACCTTTGTGTGTATGTTTGTAGTTTTGTGAAAAGAATACTTTGACAAAAGCATCCCATGTCTTTTACAACCCTAAAAAAGATGGAGTGAGAGAACCTTTGAGCTATATAGGTTATGACTTATGCGTAGGGATGACGCCAAAGAGATGGGGTTTGTTCACCTGTCAAAATTGTCAATATACTTGACAGGCACCAGTAGCAGTTCCCGTAGTCCTAGTTAGTGCGCCAAACGAGAACATTACGATCATGGCGCCTCGGTTATAACTCTCTAAACTTGTTGCAGGGACCTTACCCGATTATTAGGGTTTCAGTATGTAGTCGTGAAACCCTTTTTAACCATACCCTCGACCCGGCCTGGCCCCCTTAGTCTCCAGATCTTGAGTGTCAAAGCGTCTCAACCACAAATGTGGTTAGGTTTTCTTAAGCTTCAGAAATTAACTCCGAAGCCATCTTTAATTCACACTTTTTGACCCTTAATTTTCAACCCTCAAATCTCAAAGCATCAACTCTTACCATGGTTATCTGGTGAACTTAAGCTTTGCCTTAGTCATTGTTAATTGTGTACCTAAAAATGAACCGAGTGGAAAACCGGCATCCTTGGCCCCAAAACAAGTTTTAGGCTAGAAGGATGAGTTCAAGTGTAAAGCAAATTTTAAGGAGGATTATCAAGTTTGAAAAATTCAGAAATAAAATATGAGTATAATCTTATCCAACACAAACCATGGTTAAAAGTAGTATTTTAGACCCTGCATTTGTAGGTTTTATTTATTTATTTATTTATTTGGGAAGCTGTATTTTAAAGGCAAGGAAAATTTCTAAAAACACCAAAAGCCTCAAGGTCTATGGGTTTCAAGGGGTGGGTGGAAGACTAATCAAGCCAAGGACAACACAAACATGAAATGAAATGCCTTCTTACAAACCAAGGTTAATTAACCACCCTCCTAACCCATCGAGTTCTTTGTTCATTTTATCTTTATTAGTGTCAAACCCAAGGTTTTGTAGGTAGAAAATAATTTGGAAAATTGAGAACACCATAGGTACCACAATAGAATAGAGGAACCGTATGTCTACAAGTGACACTCGAGATGAGACATTTTGTCAACATGGATAAAAGACAATTTGGAGAACCATCAATTTTTGTCAACACCCGAAAGGCGTTTCCCCCTAGAAATGGATAACTTGGATGAATTGAAAACTTACAAAAAATGAATATGGAGAATATGTATATATATATATATATATATATGATATTTGTTTTTTGTCAACACTCAAAAAGTCGCTTATTGTAGAAATGGATAATTTGAATGAATTAAATTTAAAAAATAGATTGGAAGATATTTACAATCGGCATCAACAACAAAAGACTAGACATAAATATGCAAGAGGGAGGGGGAGTGAGGGTTTTGTGATAGCGGTTTTCAATATTACCACAAAATGACCAATGAGGGAAGTGTTGTTGTAATATGTGTATTGAAAAACATAGATTGACTTTGTTTGTTGAAAGAGGATAAAAGTATGGGAAACCATGCTGCAACATGTTCCTTGAGGGAGCACTTAGTAAGTGTACAACTATACTTTGAAACTTTCACGTGGACCCGTGAGAGAGTGAGCTAATGAAGGCAAAAATGATGATAACCCACCCAAAGGACATGACATGGTGACAAACAAATGGAGCTAAAATTTCCCATCACCTCCTTTCTTTCCCAAAAAAGCATTCGAATTTGAAAACTTTCCAAGTTTCAACCACTCATGAATGACAAAACCCCAACACTACGACTACTTACGCAATAAGTTACATAGGATTGGCCAAAATCAAAGCAACCACAAACAATAAGTATTGCGAAACCCTAAACAAAACTCTAAGCAAAACCCTAAGTTAGGTGCCATGTTTTTCAACTATGGACAAATTTTCTTTTGAGGGAGATTCATTGACAACAAGTAGAAGTAGCATGGAAGTCACCTTCATGATGTGAGTGAGTCTTGTATCATACTTCAAATTGCATAAGATGTTTGTTGAATAATCACACATACTAAATGCCTAATATCACATGGTTTAACATCATGATGGGTTAGGAAGATGGATTCAGTTATAGTTAAGCCAATTGTAATTCTCCCAATGCTAAGTTACATTTTGCCCTAGAGGAAATACAAGTAACTTAATTTAATTCCCAGGTCAAGAAACCCAACTCTTGAACAATTTATAGGTAGGTGCCTATTCCCCCCCCCTTTTTCCCCAACAACCATGTTTCTTGCCTTTACCTATCTTGACCTTTTGTTGCCAGCTTTTAGGGGAGGGGAAGAAGAAGTAAGGGTGATGAGAATGGGGGCCCCTTGGAGTGTCTTGGCTTGGACTTTTTTTTGTTGCACTTCTTTTTTTTTTCTTTTTTTTTCACCCCCCTTTTTAAATTAATTTTTAGGGAAATTATTTTAAGGTACCAGCAATTTTCTAAACATGCAAACTTTTGGAGTGAGCCAGCATCATGTTGTCAACATTATTGTGTCTATTGACATACCTATTGGCATGGTGTGAATATGGAATGCTCCAACAAATTCATTAGAAAGTTTTTTCTCTTAGGTAAGGAAAAATGAACTCTCATTTAGTTCTCTTTAGGTTTCTTTTAAAAACATTTGTTGGGTTTTCTCAAAAAGGCTTGTTTGTACATATATAGATAAGGGTTATAGCATAAGTGTAGAATATATATATATATATATATATATATATATATATATAGAAAATATATGAGGTCTACTATGAAGTAGGTTTGTGCCTAGTTTTAGGGGGGTGTTGGGGGAAGCGCCTATGTGACCAATGAATTTTTTAGAATGGGAGCCTTTGAATTGTTTGAAGGAGTTCATTTCCATAAAAATGGCACTTCAATGTTGTAATGGCCTCATAAGGTTGTGCCAAGTTGTGAAGAAGAAAAGAACCAAGGTTAATGAAATTGTGTGAATCCATCTCAATCTCTTTGTAGTGTTTTAAAAAGTTTTAAAACAGTAGTTAGTGGCCTTAGTGAACTAGTACTTGAATGTTGCATGTGGCTCATGCAAAAGGCATGCAAAGTGCAAAAGATACTTTAAAAAAGAGTTGTGAACTTTCTTTCAGCACATCCTCCTAGCCTACTATTATGGATTTTGGATCAAGAGAAGGCAAGGCACACAAACCCATTCAATTTTTTGTTTTGTGTAAGCACCCTAACATATATACATTTTCAACTTTGCAACTTGTTCTTCATACTTTTACTACCTTCTGGCACACATTATGAGCTAGGTTGTGTTACAAGAGCATTTTCTAGTTGACATACTGTAATGTGTCACTAAAAGCATCACCAACTCCAATGAACTGAGCATTGAAATAAATTGTTGCCTGTAGTACTGGGGTTTACTGTTTTTTTTGCTGCAAATGTTCTTAAGGAAAGGTACTTTGCTTTTCTGGTGCAAAATCTCCAAAGATTGGGAGTTTCTGGCATCCCGTGACTCGTCTTCTCCTCCTTCTCCTCCTTCATATTAGGTAGTCAGCTTTGACAAAATCCAGATGCAACTTGGATATGTGTGTTGTGTGGTGGGACAAATCCAAAATTGGGATGGGAGTGAGTCGCTTCTTATTATTGGTTTTGTGCACATGGAACCAACCAACACACCTATTCCATATACTTTTTTTTGGCAAAAATGGAACCCATCGGGTGTATGGGTTAGGTTATTCTCCTTCGTCTTCAAAATCCTTACAAACCAAACCCCCTCTCCTATGACCTTCATATCACACAATATTGTAACAATGAACGTGATTATTTCTTACCATCGCTACCTTATTTTGGGGGACAATACCATACCATTTGTGGCTTTTGCACCCCCAATAAGACGTCACCAAATAATTATCACTTGTAGCTGAGTCTCTTTGAGGTTTCCAATATTCAATTCCCTTGCTTGCTAGGTCGTGATTGATGACCAAGCTTCTTTGTTGTTGTAATGGCCATTATGCCATTTGGTTGTAGATTGCACATTTAAACCTTTGTGAGATTGGAGACATGGTAACCCTATCAATAAGGGGTCTTTTTTTTTGAGGTGGGTTTTGTTGTGTTTGCAACTTTCCCTCATTGGCAAAAATTACACATAGAGTCGGCCTTTCTATTGGATTTAATTTGTGACATGCTTTTCACAATCAAGAAGTTGATTAGGCTAGTGAAGGGAAGCAATTTTTAGCTAGGATTGCACCCAAAAGACCAAGTATCTTTATACAAGTAAATATGCAACATGGATAAAAAGAAGAATTAAAAAAACAAATAAATTTAGGTTTTAGATATTAAGAAAGGCTAAAAGAAAATCAAGTTTCCAAGTTGAGCACCTAATTTGGAGAACAAAACATGACAACACTTTTCACTCATATAAGGAGGTAGCTATAGCACACACATTTGTACTACCCATCGATCATCTTGGCCATTTCAAAAGAGTACCCTTTCTTTGCACACTACAAAAGGTTATCATCAAAGGTGTTTAGTTTAGTTTAATGATTGTAGACTTTGGTGTTAAATTTTCCAAATGCCTAAAAGAGTAGGCTAGTGCAACATGTAAGAATGGCAATAATGTATATATGTCTACCTATTCATAATGTAATGAATTTTTTTCAATTACCTAAAACTTTATGGTTAAAATGTTTTTTTTTATCAAAGAGTTGGATGCATTTTGTTGAACATGAAAGTTAATATTTTTGAATATTTTGCAAACCCTAATAACATATTAATAATCATTAAAAACACCAAGAAGGTAGATGATAACACATTTTGAATTGAATTTTGTGGTAGTCAGGCAAATGGGAAATGACCGAAACACGCTTTTCTTCAAGATGAAGTCTCAAACTCACAATATTGGTATTCCATTCCCTTGAAGTGCGAGCTCTCTCCTTGGAGTTTGATCCCGCAAAAATCGAAGAATTAATCACACCCATGAGGTAGCAAGCTTGTTAGAGAATTTTCGTACCAAAACAACATTGCCAACAAAACAAGGTCAATTTGAAGTTTGAGTTGAACTCCCTAGAAAATATAGTTTAAAAAATTAAAAAATCCCGGACTTGGTATTTGGGGGGGGGTTGGGGGGGGTAGATGAACAAGGTAAGGCTTCACAAAGAAGAAGGGTTGTACATAATTGGGGGAAAAAGAGGGTGGAAAAACAAATCCCACCATGTTTATACTACCAAACACAAACTCCTTCAATCATTTTTCATTTAAAAATTATTACACCTTCGTATACCCAAAGGGATGAACTAAAACTTGGGTTACACTCCGACATTCATTTGTGAGCACCACCATGAGAGTTCAAATGAATTTCACAAGTTGACCTAAAGACATGAATGGGTTCTTCAATTATATTATTATGTAACAATTGTGGGATTTGAACTCAAGACCACTTGTGCGAGGCCCACAACAAGGCCCACAACGAATTCAACTGC
>Ga0116231_10012465_pt1 | contig 12469 bp, 11 predicted proteins | sample S1TSphgellanicum_2_FD_89695 | JGI IMG/M metagenome (GOLD analysis project Ga0116231, IMG submission 89695) | Host-associated microbial communities from peat moss isolated from Minnesota, USA - S1T2_Fd - Sphagnum magellanicum MG | ecosystem: Host-associated > Plants > Peat moss > Unclassified... | reverse complement strand
CTTATAATAATGAAGAAAAACCCTACTTGAAAAAGAATGAGGTGTATCTTCTTTCTCCAAACTTCAAACTTGCATCCAAATAAACAAAAATATAAAAGTGAAAAAAAAACACTTTATTTTTATTATACAAAATAATAATAAAAAAACACATTAAAAAAAAGAAAAAAAATTTCTAAAAAAAACTAAAACATGAACCAAGTTTAAAGAAACTAAGGGACTTCACAGTGCTCGAAGGTCATAGGTACCCATTAGTACTCTATAATGAATCTAAACACAATATCCTTGCCTTGGTAGGCAAAGGCCAAGAACAAACCCCTAAGGCCAACAAACCCCTGGTGGTCCCTTTTGACTGCCCAAAGGAAAAGCTGTTGGAAGAGAGCTGTTGTGATAATAAGACAGAATTCAAACCACTCTCTCAGAACTCAGTCAAAAAATCAGTTTGGGTGTTGTGAGATTGGGTGCTCTGTGTGTGTGTGTGTGTGTGTGAGAGAGAGAGAGAGAGAGAGAGAGAGAGAGAGCAGTAGGAGAAGTCTGGAGGAGAATAGTTACATTTGCAGTTGTCTGTTGTCAGTCGAAGGAGTTTCTTGTCAGCAAGAGTTTCAAGTAAAATCTCCAAAAGAGCATTTGTTGGGTGTTGTAAGATTGGCGTTTGAGAGAGAGAGAGAGAGAGCTTAAGGTTGGGTCTTTATACTTCAGAGAAGAGCAAATGGGTAGTAGCAGCTTGTTGTCAGCTGGGAGATGTGGGGTGGTACTATTGCAGGTGATTTTTGTGCTCAGCTGTTGCTGCTGCTGCATGGGAGTAAGAGGAGACAAGAACGTGGCTTTCAGTCCCTGTGATGATACCACAGTTGAGAAGGGAGATGGATTCACGTTTGGATTGCTTATCGGTAGCAACGCTTCCTTCTTCTCCCAGAGCAGAAACTATGTCCAGCAGCTGTCTCCTTGCAACGCCGTCAACTCGCATAGCAGCAGCAGCAGCAGCTTGTACTCCAATCGCTTGTCCGTGTTTCGCCCCAAAGTAGATGAGATTTCACTGCTCGTTGTGAACTACACCGAACTGAATCCTGTGAGTATTCTTCATTCGCTTTTCTTGCTTTCTTCCTGTTCTTCTTCTGCTGCTCCCCTTAGAAACAGGGTTTGGATATGGCGGGTAGCTCAACAGTCGCAATCAGCCACCTGCATCATGTTTTAGCGCCACCACCTTTCGTGCTGCAGCTCCTGTTTGTTTCTGAGTCTTCTTTGCTTGTATGTAGGGCACATCTTGTTGCCGACCCTAGCTCATATAGTAGTCGGTTGTAGTGCCACTCCTGTTATGCTTGTGGCACCTTGACAGACAGCAGCTCTTTTGTCACTCGTATTTCTCCAACAACTTTTCTTCTTCTGCAATGCTGTGCTGCAGAGCTTGACTGGTATCATGTTGAGAGCTACATTGATTGCTCTAGTCAATGCATTTCTTGATGGTGGACAAATGTGGAAGAGTACTTGTCTGTCATGCTATCCATCTAGGTTTTCCATCTTCACACCTTGTTCTGTGCAATTGTTTTGGCAGGAAAACTTTTCGGGTGGAAGTTTTGCTGTTGTTTATGCAGGGAGCAAGTTTGCAGCTGTTTCATCCCCCAAATTTGTAGCCAACTCCAGCTACCACATCACCAGCCTATCAATGGTATTGCTCCTTTCTAACTTGCAGCTTGGATGCCATTTCTTGCCTGACTTTTTCTGGGCTGCCTTGTGTGAAGCAGAAACTAGGTTTTGGTGCCTGGATCAACTTGTTGTTGCTCCATGTCTGGGGCTTGCTCTCTTGATGAACTTATCATCACCGAAACCTAGTGGTGTTTGGGTTGAGGATTCATGTGGAGAATTGCCGAGCAATGTGACATGGAAGAAATGCATTCTCAGCCTGTGGATGATGAGTAGGACTTGAAGAAATGAAAATCACAAAGTTACATGTGTGCAGGTGCTGGAGTTTGACACAGGTAGACTTAAAACCCCGATATGGAAGAGTGATGGATGCCAAGCGTGTCAAGGAGTCTCTCCCTTTGTCTGTGTGAATGGAGAGTGTGCAATTCGAAGTCAAGATTGCAAACGATCTGGAGGTGTACAGGACTGCAGTCTTAGCATCCAACTCACATGGGCAGGCACAGATCGGCGATACCAAGTTTTCAATTCATGGTATCAGATAAACAGTCTGGGCCAGTACTCTCTCTATAAGCTCTACACAAGTCTCAAGGACAGCCTTACCAAGCAGTACAACTCCATTTTTCATTGAGTTGTAACAAAGGCTTATGATGCTGTTTTTCTCAACACAAAGACTTTGCTGCAAGCCTTGTGACCATATAAACCATACAAACTTGTGTGTTTTGGGGGATAATGAGGGGAAGAAAGCAAGCTAGGGAGAAGCAAACCAACTGGCTTGTAACTTTTGAGTGCTCAGGTGTGAATCGGTTGATGTTTCTCAACTACACATCATATCAGCAACAAGGAAGGATGCAACCATGAGGAGATTTTGTCACCCAATTGACAAATTGTGTTCTATCAGGGAGTTAAGGCTAGACAAAGCTCACTCCTGAGAGGTGACCACTTCACTCTACTCTTTGAAGTCTAGTTGGGGTGCATTGGCAACAGAATGTGTGGGTTGAGATGCATGCAGTTTACGCTTCTGTCCATACATTAAGACATTCACTATCATTTTCTCTCTATCTTTTTGGGTAGCTATCTGCTGGGTATTCAGCCATCAGCAATTGTGAATTCTGGAACTATTGCTTGGCATGAATTGACATTTGTAAGGCTGCTTGTTTCTCAAGTGTGCTGTATTTTCATGCTTCAAGCCTGCACCCATGTTTGGTTGAGATAGGTCAATTATTCTAGCAAACTTTATCATCGGTTAAAGTGGTAAGAGGCATCCTTGAGGGACATGGCTCAAACTTCAGAAAGCTTGGCGTGCAGTTTGTGCCTATTTAGTACCATGGAATGGACCACATAGGAAGGTGTGGAGCAATCTGGTGGTGCGAGATGCTGTTGGGTGGTAAGGGGTTCTACTGGGGCCTGGTTCCAGAATGTAAACATGGATCTCCAATTCCCATACCTATTGTGTTTGCGACTGTTGATTCACATCACAAGTGGAACTCTGCACAATCAAAAGTGGAACCAGCAGGTGATGATATCCCATCTAGGAAAAACCTAAAGATGCAGCTGAACAAGACACCAAAACCAGTTACATAATAGAGATATCCGTGAAGTCAGGAAAAGACAGCACCAGTACCCTGAGTTTGGTCATACACAGGGTGAGATTCAAACAAAACCTGCAAAAAAGTACATTAGCATTCAAGTGGGGGTGAAAGTCAGGAAACCGTCAATTTTTATGGTTTCCTAAGTTTCACCCGTGTCTTTCCTTTTTTCCTGAGCGCCTCCACTGCTTCTACATATATTTTCACTGTTCCTAACTGTACAAACTACTATAAGTAGTCTCGAACTTTGTGCATTAAATGCTGAGTTTCAGCATTTCATACCGAGATTTTATAAAATGTCTTTACCAGTTTTTAAACAAAACACAATTTAACAAAGAGAAAGTGTGAAAGTGCTTCTTTATTATAGAGGAGGACATGAGGACACCTTACATGGTGCAAGAGGGGTCTCTGTTATGTTGGGGGTGGCACATTACGATTTGTAAGGTGAGGCTGCCTCCTCTTGTTTCCCGCTGTTTCTTTGTTTGAAATTTTACACACAACATAATGCTGGGTGGTACCTAAGTTTTAGAGCATTCCCAGAATTCAGGGCCAAGAGCCTTAAATTTCAAAACATCCCCATCCTAGGGCCCTTAAACATGCATGTCATAAGCCTGAGGGCTTAGCTACTACATCCTCTTTCAAGCCATAAGGTGTGGCGAATGTAGGTCTCAGAAGCCCCATTGTGGTCCACTTGGGTTTCCCATGCTTGGGCCCCAAGGAAGGTCTTAGAAAGCCCCAAGGTTTCCCCTAAATCTCTTATGCTCCAAGTCATTTTACAATCTCTGGCCCCAAGGTTTTTCCTAAACCTCTTTTGCTCCAAGTGGTTTCACAGTCTTGGGCCCCAAGGAAGGCCTTTTTGAAAGCTCCTAGGGTTGTCCCTGAACCTCTTTGTCTCCATACCTAGACAAGTGCAATTTCAGAGAGAGAGTGGGAGAGAGTGAGGCAGACAACCCGCGCGCACTTCCTCCTGTTGCTGTGCAGCAGCAGCAGCATCCATGGCGGCCTCTTGGGATTCACATCCGGTTATGATGTCTGCTGTTGCATCCCTTGCATCTGCATCCTTCTGCAATTCTTCTGTTGCAGCGGTCTCTGCAGGGAGTTTGGAGTTTCGCTCGTTGGAAGCTTAAACCCTAAATTAGGAAGTTCTGGATTTTGAGAGTGTTCTGGTCGACAGGCTTCTTCTTCTCTTCTTCTTCTTTCTAGTGTAGGAGATTCTGAGGAATGGCAGGAATGGTGGGGCATGAGGTGGAGGCGAGGCGATGGCTTCGCTGTGCTGTGTGGCAAGCACCGATGTCATCTTTTGTATGGCTACTCTGGGAATCTCTCTTCTCGAAAGGAACCTCCTCCAGCTACTTTGGATTGGTCCCTTCTTTGTGGACGTGCTTGCGCTTTCTCATCTTCCAAGCTGCACAGCACTTGTTTCTTCTCGGGGAGATTCTGGTCACGTCTCCTCAAGAGAAATCGGTGGTGTCTCCCAAGGATTTGGTCTCAAGGATATTAAAGCTTACTTGGAAAGCAGTCATCGGCTCGCCTCTCGATGGAGACGCTTCCAGGGAGCTCTATTTCAAAATCAACGCCACAAGAGATTACATTCTCTTCACATTTCTGTGTGGACTTTCGGGCTTCATGTCGCTGTTCTCTCTCACCAGCGCAACTTTGCCGATGAAGACACTGGGGGGATGGTATGGCATGGGATTGCGAGGAGCAGTTCTTGGTGTTCTGTATGCACTTTTGCATTCCTATCAAAAGAATAGTGTACTCTCATTCCCTATCATTCAGGTCAGAACTTCTGCACTGCAATATAGCACAACAACACTGTTCTTTGCTCTCTTGTAATCTAAACCCTAAACCCTCAACCCTCAAATCATGTAAACCTTGGTGGACAGGTTGGTGATTGATTGTTGTATATCATCTCCTCTCATCTCTCTCTTGCAAATTTGCAACACACTATCCCTGATCAGGTGATTCAAGAAAGTCACTGTGCATCTAGCTTTGAATATTCCCCTAGATGAAATGATTACCAACAATGTTGCTGATTTGCTTGCCAATTTTTACTGCAGAGAGGTCTCTTCTTCAGTTTCAAAATGGGCATTCGGCAAATATTGGCAAAAAGTGTGAAATTAGCTCTGGCAGCAGCACCTGTGGCAGAGCTTTTTGTTTGTGTGTGCAGCTATTCGAAGAACTCTATTCTTATTATGCACATGAGGCAGATGCTGTGGCTTCAGTTTGTGTTTGTAGCTGGAGCTTTTTTTACAACTCTTTGCTGGGAGCTGTGCAATCATTTGATTCAGGTACAGTGGTGGTAAAGACCAGACTTTTGCTCATAAATGTCCAAAGGTATTTGGGGAATTCATGACACAACAATCAGGATCCAACCAAACAAGTACAATGGTCGATCCCTGGTTTTCCTCTCTGGAAGCCTTTGCAGCTGTTCTGGAAACTGCAAAGTTGTTTTACTGAGTACTGTGTTTGTTCCCCTCACTTATGTTGCTTCATGACAGGGTTGCAGCATCTGAAGTCATTTTCATATTCTAAACTCCTTCCATAGTTGCACATGGGCAGACAAAAGAGCAAAGTTGGATTGTTTTAGGTATAGGGTTTAGGGTTTAGTCTCATATCCAAGGAGCTTGAGATGATGGTTTGATGTACTATTGTAGGTGATCCACACACAGCGGCATTCTTTTGCACCACCTCTGGGCTCATCTGCAGCTGAATCCCAACCAAGTGAAACTTTACTGATGGTATTGGAGGAGTCAGCAAGTGGATCACTGTCTCAACACCTTGCCTACCTTGACCTTTGCAATGTTGCTGAAAGCAATGTGGACTCATGGCGGAGAGCTGCCTTTTTTGAGGAGACAGGAGAAACGTACAAGAGAGTAATCGGAGCGTGTTTGAGGCCACTTGACAATCTTTCATCAAGGCTTGCTAAGGGTCTTGAGATCTTTGAATCAGATAGATCAGGGGACTTCTTGAGGCAACAATTGCAAGTACCTGGGGTAGACAACAAAGGGTTTCAAAGCGGCATTGTAAAGGATGTTTTCAGAGACTTTCAGGTTTGTTTATGCTCCCATCTATTAGTCAATTTAATTCCCATCACTAAAAATTTCCTTGTGTAGTGCCCACATGATGGCCCATGTCAGATATTGTTGAGTTATTATGAACGTCTTTCATTACAGACTTCCAGAGTTGTTGATCAATCTTACATCTGATTTTGATATGACTCCTCAATTCAGGGCACATTAGGTGAATGTTTACTCTGTACAGGCCAAGTTTTGGAGACTGTAAAAATTGGAGGTCTAACAGATTGTCCCCTGCAGGATGTCCTTTGGGATGGTCTAGACTAAATTAAGGGAACATAAGTCAAGCAACCAGAACCAGATGTGGCATGTTTTCAGCAATCCAATGTATGGCAACTGATTATCTTGGTGAACTTTTTGGCTGGAGAGTTGTATCTCAGTGTGCTCAAATGAGAGGAAGCTGCTGACTATCAACTCTTCATTTTGGCCTCCTCAGGGTTCTTCTTGTGCAGAGCACAGTGTTAAACTTCCTGCAATTGTGGGTTCATAATGCATAACAAGTTTCCTCCATCTGTTTTGCAGCTTTGCACCTTGTGTGCAAGAACTGCGGTGTCTCTCATGGCATGTTCACGTCTTGAGGACCGATATGGGGTTGCCCAATTAAGTGGATCCAACATACTTGTACTTTCAAGCCTGCTGTCATGCCTCCTTGCTGTAGAGGTCTACCTTGGGCGTCGCAGCAGTGTTAAAGGCATTGGTATTGTGGGTCCAAACAGCATTAAGTGGACTGTTCCATCAAGAGGGACTTCAACAGAAGTTACACATTGGAAGGGCTTCCCATTTGGAAAGGGCTCAGCAATGCATAGGAAGGCCTATGCCCTTGCTGATGTTCTCCGAACAGCGATTTACCAAATTGTTTCTGTTTTTGGTGAAGAGATGGTTGTAGGCAACTCCATGAGTGGGAAAGGCTTTGCCATTGCAGAACGGGATTGGCTAAGTCAGAAAAACCCATTGTATGGGACTCAAGAAATGCACTTACAGAAGCTTAGCATGTTTCTAGAATATCGAGCATAGATAGCTTCCTCTATGAATGTGCAGGCAAGTAGACAGATACGAATCCTCTGTGCAGAGGTGAGGGACTTGGAATTTTTTTGTTGAGTGTTGATTGCAAATTTTGGTATGGATATCCTAAATTGTGCCATCTATTTGGGGTTTCTGTAAAGAGAACTAGTTTTAGGATTGTAATCATTGGGTAAGTCTGGAATGGCAAAAAATGTCAAATTGTGTCTTTTTGCTCTGCATATTTGAGAATTGAAAATTCACATTGTTCATAGTTGCGACATGCATCTCGTGAGGTTTTTTCTATGCATGTAAAGTTTTGCAGTTATTGATTTCATCAAAATTTCCAACTTCATAATTGAACAAGTAGGAAGTTTGAAATTTTCTAATGTTATTGAATGGAGTGTTGACTTTATAACATTATGATTGTCAATTCTATTCAGGTTGCCTTAAATTGAGGGCTTGAATAAGGTTCTCAATATGCATGATGATATATTAATGGGCATTGTGTGAAGTAATGTAGGTGCTTGGCTAGATCACTTTTGTTGAAATCTTGAGTAAAATGCAATCAAGTTATTGTTGGATGCTTTGAGCCAAACCTGTGTCACAAGATATTTCAAGGTAGATAGTCTGGAGTTTTACTTGTGAATAGAATGCAATTATAGCAGATCCACCTTGACCTACAATTGAGCTTGGAGAATATAAGGGATTGGAGAATTCATAAAACTGCTTGTTTGTGAATTTCAGTGCAAGTTTAGACTCTTTGTGCAGAAATAGACTTGTGCAGAGAGCTAGATTGCACTTACAGGATTAACTTTGAGTTGGTCATGAAATGTACATCTCTCTCAATGTATCACTATATTTGAAGCATTTGTTGCAAATTGAAATCTTTGAGGTATGCAAAGAGTTTTTACCATAAATACCGCTTCGATCAGTTTGAAAATGGATTAGTTCTCTATTTGCTACATGTTTTTTTAATGAATACTAAGTAATGGGTAAAACATTCAACAAAGTATGGTAAACAGATTTCTTAAGCATCTTCTAAATTCCTTAAGACGCACCAAAAAAAGGATAATTGGGCAAACTAAACCACAAAGAGTCACTAGTCCTTGATCCGCAATCTTCTTGACAAGTAAGCCAGTTGCAAGCTCTGTGTAGGACACACACTTCTCTAGTACTGCACATTCACAAGGAAAGGAGGCACACACTCTAATGTTTCTGTAGTATTTACAACTGTGAAACAACAGATTAGAGGAGCATGTGAGCACCACTGATGTAGATGATATAGAAATTTCATGATCTGTTTCAAAGGACCAGTTGTTTCCCAGTAGACTGACTGTGATGAGCTATTGCTAAGCTTCAAGAATTTGTATTAACTGCTAATGGTTTGCAATTGTTAACTGAAGCACCAGCAGCACCAGCAGCAAGAGCTGGTAGTTCTGCTTCAAGCTCTCATACAGCTGACACTTTTGTACCCTTCACAATACTCACAGGCTGCTTCAGCAGATTTGCAGTCTTCAGCAGCAGCCCAAGCTTGATAAAGTTGCAGCTAGATACTAGATTTGCAAGCCTTGTCCTGGAAGCTTGATGAAGGTGCTGCTAGATGATGGATTTGCAAGCCTTTTCGTGCAAGGTTGATGAAGTTTCAGCTAGATAATGGATTTACACACCTTGTCCTGCAAGCTTGATGAAGTTGCAGCTACTAGGTATGGATTTGCAAGCAGTCTTGACCTGCAAAGCTTGATGAAGTTGCAGCTACTAGATATGGATTTACATGCCTTGTCCTGCAAACTTGATGAAGGTGCAGCTACTAGATATGGATTTACAAGCCTTGTCCTGCAATCCTGATGAAGTTGCAGTTACTAGAAATGGATTTACAAGCCTTGTTCTGCAAGCTCGATGAAGTTGCAGCTACTAGATATGGATCTGCAAGCAGTCATGTCTGGCAAGCTTGATGAAGTTGCAGCTACTAGATATGGATTTGCAAGCATTCAGGTCCTGCAAGCTTGATGAAGTTGCAGCTAGATATGGATTTGCAAACCTTGTCCTGCAAGCTTGATGAAGTTGCAGCTACTAGATATGGATTTCCCAGCTTGTCCTGCAAGCTTGACCACGGCCTTGTTACTGTTGTTGTTGTTGTTGTTGTTGCTGCTGCTGCTGTTTTCCTTGTTTTTTGTTTTCAAGAATCCGACCCACAAGGGCAACCTGATGAGTCTCCCAATTCTACAATTCAAGGCTCGAGTGTCGAGTCCAATGACAAAGCAGCTGCTGGGTTGAGTCTGTTGATCCGGCATACAGGACTTCACGACTCTTGTAGAAGGACCATTCCATAGAGGCAGAGGGATAAGCTTGCTAACCTTCGCGAGCACTTCCACCACTTCACTCATGCTCGGCTGCTGCTGCTGCTGCTTCAAGCTGCTGCTGGAGCGGCTTGTAGACGTTGGTCGAAGCAAACAGCGAGCAGCAATGGTTGCCATGTGGTTCAAAGCCGGGATGCACAAGGGCGGGGGAAGGCGAATCCGAGGATCGCAGATGGCCAAAGTGTTTCCCTGCTTGATCAGTGGCAAGGCCCAGTCGATGAGACTAGATAAACTGCAATCCGGATTCTGCGACATCGCGTTCTTCCCAGTAATGATCTCCAACAAGAGCACGCCGAAGCTCAACACATCGGTCTCAAGCGTCCTGAAAACAGTTGCAGCAGATCCGCTGCTGCTGCTGCCGCCGCTGCACTGATCTGCGGTACAGCTTCTGCAGTTAGACTTATGATCGCAGCAGCTTTCAGCAGCAGGCTCACAGCTCATGCTCTCAGGGATGGAAGACAAATGGGTTTTTCGCGGACTCGGAACTGCAGCTGCTGCTGCAACTAGTAAATCTTCTTCTGCGTCTTGCAATACATGGCGAGCAAATCCGAACTCCCCGAGTCTTGCATTCCAGTTTCGATCTATGAACACGTTCATTGCGCGTATGTTGCGGTGCACAATTGGAGGAGAAGAAGAGTGAAGAGCACGGAGAGCTTTCGCGGTCTGAAGAGCGAGATGAACGCGAAGGGGCCAGCTTAACAAAGTGGTCCTCGACGGCGGCGCGGGACGACTGTGATGCTCCTCGACATCGCTGCTGCTTGTGGTATGAAGCTGTGAATGCAAGCTCGCGTTCTCCATAAACTCCACCACCAAGAGCTTCACCTTTCCGGCTGCATCTTGGTTGTATCCCAGCAAGTTCACTAGTCGTCTACTGAAAACTTTGGTGAGAATCTCCACTTCGTTCTCGAATGCGTCTTCATCCTGTTGCCACAAGATCGACCGCCGTCGTCCTGCTGCTGTAAGCTCAAGGGTGGACGATATCGACGGCCTCTTCACTGTCACTACCCTTCCATCGCTCAATCTTCCCTTATACAGTTCGCCATGGCAGCTGGATGTGCCTATCCGATTGGCCTCCGCAAAGCCTCCTGTTGCTGCCTCCAGATCCTTGTATTTGAACAACTCAAGCTTCTTCTTCACACTAGACTTTTTCTTTGAGGCCGGGCACTGCAGCTCTGCAGCACAGGAAGAAGTCGAACTTTTCATGAAATCACTCGCGGTGACTAACTGGCCAGAAGAATTCGCTTTACATGAAATACCCATGTATCCGAATTTCACCGATCACTGCAGCAACAGCATGAGCCACACATGCAACTCAATTCTCGAGCTTGATCTTCTCTCATTCACCAGCGATCATTCGAACGCGTCAGCTACAACAGCATCCGAACTTCACAAGGCAGCTAGCTACCCATCAAGCTGATGATAATCGAGATACGACTCACTCCGCATCTGCTAAGCCACCTACAAGAAACTAACTACCTGCAGTTCTGCATTCTCAAATCAACAAAAGCTCATGTCGGAAAATCTCTCCTACAACTGCTGCTTCCCTCCTTAATGCAGCTCCGCTAATTCCCCAAGCCTACTACTACTACTACTACTACTGCGTCGAAGGATTGTTGTGTGCCGCTGCTGCTGCTGCTGCTGATGATGATGATGATGATGATGATTCTTCTTCTTCTTCTTCATCAGAGAAACAGTCCCTTTGTTGGGACCTCCTCTTCTTCTTCCTCCTCCTCCTCCTCCTCCTCTTCTTCTTCATGTGCAGCACTTTCTTCCTTCCTCCCTTCCTTCCTACACGACAAGAGTAATGCAACAGCGATTCCACACTCCACCGAAAGTGCCTCCTTACTCCTTACCTGCCTACCTACTGACCTACCTACCTACCCATTCTTCTTACCTACCTACCTACCCACCAAGCTCCTGCCAGTGTTGGGAGGGTATTTGATTTTACTGATAACCGTCAGTTCAGTTCCCGACCTTCAAAAAAAGAATGGGTCAGAATCGCAGAGGAAGTCGGTTTCTGCTGTTTTGAAAGGAAAAAACATAAGGGGAAAAAAAAAACAAAACAAAACAAAACAAAACAAAAGAGGGAGAGAATTTAAGAACTGCCCGTTCTCGTCATTTCAGACTTACCAGTTTCGGGCAGGTATTTAATATTTTTCTGATAACCGTCAGTTCCGGGGAGAAAAAGGAGGAGGGAGAGAATCTAAGAACTGCCCATTGTGGTCATTTCAGACTCACCAGTTTTGGGCGGGTATTTTATTTTTATGATAACCGTCACTTCTGAATTTTTTTTTAAAAAAAAATTAAAAAAGGAGGTTCATAATTACAGAACAGTTGGTTATCCTGTTTTTGAAAGGAAAAAAAAAAAGAAAGAAAAGAAAAAAGAAGGAGAGAATCTAAGAACCGGTCATTTCAGACCTACCAGTGTGGTTGGGTGGGTATTTGATTTTGTTGATAACCATGAGTATTTCAGAATATTCTCAGAATCTCACAGAGTAGTAACATAGTCTGTTCTGATTTATTGGGGGGGTGGGGAAAAAAAAAAGTATCAAAGAAATTCCGAGCAGTTCTGGATTTTAGAGGAATGATGGAGGCGGAATTTGAATTATGTAAACGCCGTAACTTGTCATCCTTCAACTCAAAGTTTCATCATTTCCACTAACTTGAGCATATGATATAATAGCATATAATATGCAACTCAAGCTTCTTTTTTTTTTTTTTTTTTTTGGGGAAATTTTGCCAATTTTTTTTTATAAAGAAATTGGGAAATTTTTTGTTATTTTTTTAAAATTTTAAATTTGATGAATTT
>Ga0116231_10012464_pt1 | contig 12470 bp, 7 predicted proteins | sample S1TSphgellanicum_2_FD_89695 | JGI IMG/M metagenome (GOLD analysis project Ga0116231, IMG submission 89695) | Host-associated microbial communities from peat moss isolated from Minnesota, USA - S1T2_Fd - Sphagnum magellanicum MG | ecosystem: Host-associated > Plants > Peat moss > Unclassified... | reverse complement strand
GGTGGCGGAGAGGCCGTCGGCGATCACGAAAACGGCGTCATAAGAACCGCGCTCAAGAGCTCCCAAACAGTCACGATGCATTTTGCGGCCCAAGTCAGGGCGGCGCAGATAAATTTCTCGATTGTCGGCTTCGCTGCGCACCTGAATAACGGGCGCAGAGATTTGGGCGGCAAGGGCATCGGTGTCCAACCTCGTATGCACGGCGTCGCGCGCCATGGCGTGCGCCAGTTGAAAATCCAGCACGTCCTGCGTCGCCATCGCATCCCCGGCGCGGGCCAGGCCGATGCGGGCGCGGGTGGTGGTGCGCAGTTTCGCCCAGGGGTCGAGGGCGATCTCAGGCGGCATCGGTGCCGATCATGCGGTGCAGAATTTTCGGCTCCGGCACCCGCATGCGCCCGGCGCGGTCCAAAAAGTCCATTTTCTCCAACCAGATTTCGAATTCCGGCGCCGGCCGCACCCCGAAATTGGTGCGCAGATACAGCAGGTCATGATAACTCAGGCTTTGATAATTCAGCATCACGTCATCCGCCCCCGGCACGGTGATCACGAACGTCACGCCGGCCGCGGTCAGCAGCGTCATCAGCGTGTCCATGTCGTCCTGGTCGGCTTCGGCGTGGTTGGTGTAGCAGACGTCGCAGCCCATCGGCACGCCCAGCAGCTTGCCGCAGAAATGGTCCTCCAGCCCCGCCCGGATAATCTGCTTGCCGTCGTAAAGATATTCCGGCCCGATAAACCCCACCACCGTGTTCACCAGCAGCGGTTTGAACGCCCGCGCCACCGCGTAGGCCCGCGCCTCGATGGTCTGCTGGTCGATCCCGAAATGCGCGTCGGCGGACAGGGCCGCGCCCTGGCCGGTCTCAAAATACATCAAATCGGTGCCGATCGTGCCGCGGTTCAGCGCCAGCGCGGCGTCCTGCGCCTCGGCCAGAATGCCCAGGTTGATGCCAAACCCTTTGTTCGCGGCTTCCGAGCCGGCGATGGACTGAAACACCAAATCCACCGCGCCGCCGCGGTTCATCACCTCGATCACGTTGGTCACATGCGTCAGCACGCAGGTCTGGGTGGGAATGCCGTAGCGCTGCCGCATGCCGTCCAGCATGTCCAGCAGCGCCAGACAGTTGGGCACATTGTCGGTGGCGGGGTTGATGCCGATGACGGCATCCCCGGTGCCGTAGAGCAGCCCGTCCAGCGTGCTGGCGGCGATGCCGCGCAGATCGTCGGTGGGGTGGTTGGGCTGCAGGCGTGTGGAGAGCCGGCCGGGCAGCCCCACGGTGTTGCGGAATTTTTTCACCACCGAGCATTTGCGCGCCACCGCGATAAGGTCCTGGTTGCGCATGAGTTTCGACACGGCGGCCGTCATTTCCGGCGTCAGGCCGGGCGCGAGGGCGGCGAGGGCAGGGGTGTCGGCCTCGTAGGACAGCAGCCAGTCCCGGAAACCGCCGACGGTCAGGTGAGAGATTTTGGAGAACGCGGCGGCGTCATGGCTGTCAAAAATCAGCCTTGTGACCTCGTCCTCCTCATACGGAATCAGCGCCTCGTTCAAAAACGTTTTCAGCGGCAAATTCGCCAGCACGGTTTTGGCGGCGACGCGGGTGGCGTCGGTGGGCGCCGCCAGGCCCGCCAGTTCGTCGCCCGAACGCCGCGGCGAGGCATAGGCCAAAACCTGTTTCAGATCGGCAAACCGGTACGTCTCACCGGCAAGGGTGGTGGCAAACTGGGGCATGGCGCCATAGAACGGCGTATCTTACCGCGGCGCAACAGAAATTATTTTCGGGAACGTCAGGCGTAGGTATCCACCGCCGATTTGGCGGTGGCGGCGGTCTGTTTGGCCGGCGGGCTGATCGTGATGGTGGAAATGACGGCGCCGCTGGCGTTGGCCACGGTGATGGTGACGGCGCCGCTGCCGGTGGTGGTGGTCGTGGTGGTGTCCCCGGTGGCGGCGGAGCTGGTAGTGACCTTGCTGACGATTTTTGCGGAGGACGAGCCCGATGAGACCGCCGTGCTGGTCGCGGTGCCGTGCGGCGCGGCGGCGACGATGGCGGCGATGGAGGCGTTGAGCGAGGCGGAGCCGGTGCTGGCGACGGAGGCGGTCATTTTGAAGTCTCCTAAACTTCGGAACGCCGCCCATTCTGCGTCCCGGCGGTTAGCGCGGAATGAACAAAGCGCTTCTTTCTTCCGCCGCGGCCCTGCGCTAGACCCACCGGATGAACGAAATTCTGAAAAACACTTTTCGGTCCGGCCCCGACGGAAGCGGCCGCTTCGGCGAATTCGGCGGCCGGTTTGTCGCCGAAACCCTGATGCCCCTGATCCTGGAGCTGGAAACCGCCTACGAAGCGGCGAAGGCGGACCCGGCCTATCAGTCCGAAATCGCCTATTACCTAAAACATTATGTCGGCCGGCCGAGCGCCCTGTGGTTCGCGGAGCGCCTCACCAGGGAACTCGGCGGCGCGAAAATATATTTTAAGCGCGACGAGCTGAACCACACCGGCGCGCACAAAATCAACAACTGCATCGGCCAAATTCTCCTCGCCCGCCGCATGGGCAAAACCCGCATCATCGCCGAAACCGGCGCCGGCCAGCACGGCGTCGCCACCGCCACCGTCTGCGCCCTCTTCGGCCTGCCCTGCACCATCTACATGGGCGCCACGGACGTGGAGCGCCAGAAACCCAACGTGTTTCGCATGAAGCTCCTTGGCGCCGAAGTGGTGCCCGTCACCTCCGGCGCCGCCACGCTGAAGGACGCGATGAACGACGCCATGCGCGACTGGGTCGCGAACGTCCGCGACACTTTTTATATCATCGGCACCGCCGCCGGCCCGCACCCCTATCCCGCCATGGTCCGGGATTTTCAGTGCGTCATCGGCGAGGAAGCAAAAACCCAGCTGCGGGAGGCCGAGGGCCGCCTGCCGGACGTGGCCATCGCCGCCATCGGCGGCGGCAGCAACGCCATCGGCCTGTTCCACCCGTTCCTGGACGATTCCTCGGTCCGCCTGATCGGCGTCGAAGCCGCCGGCCACGGGCTGGATTCCGGCGCTCACGCCGCCAGTTTAAGCCGCGGCCGCCCCGGCGTGCTGCACGGCAACCGCACCTTCCTGTTGCAGGACGAAGACGGCCAGATCCAGGAAGCCCATTCCATCTCCGCCGGCCTGGACTATCCCGGCATCGGCCCGGAACATGCCTGGCTGCACGATATCGGCCGCGTCGAATACGTCTCGGCCACCGACGACGAGGCGCTGGCCGCCTTCCAGCTCTGCACCCGTACCGAAGGCATCATTCCGGCGCTCGAACCCGCCCACGCTTTGGCGCATGTCACGAAAATCGCCCCGGACATGCCGGCGGAACAAATCATCCTGATGAACCTGTGCGGCCGCGGCGACAAAGACATCTTTACCGTCGCTAAACATCTGGGCTTCGCGCTTTGAGCCGCATCGCCTCAGTCTTCGAGCGCCTTAAAACCGAAAACCGCGCCGCCCTCATCCCCTTCGTCGAGGCCTTCGACCCGGACCAAAAAACCACCCTCGCTTTGCTCACCGGCATGGCCGAAAACGGCGCCGACCTCATCGAAATCGGCGTCCCCTTCACCGACCCGATGGCCGACGGCCCCACCATCCAGGCCGCCGGCCGCCGCGCGCTCACCGCCGGCGCCACCCTGCGCGGCGTCCTCGCCCTCGTCCGCGACTTCCGGCGCGAAAACACCACCACCCCGCTCGTCCTCATGGGCTATCTCAACCCCTTCCTCGCCTACGGCATCGCCCCCTTCTGCCGGGACGCCGCCGAAGCCGGCATCGACGGCCTCATCGTCGTGGACCTGCCCACCGAGGAAGCCGGCCTGCTGCTCCCCGATGCCGCGGCCCACAACCTGGACGTCATCCGCCTCGTCGCCCCCACCACCACCGACGAACGCCTGCCAAAAGTCCTCGCCGGCTCCTCCGGCTTCGTCTATTACGTCAGCATAACGGGTATCACCGGCACCCGCACCGCCACCGCCGAAGACCTGGCGCGGGACATCCCCCGCATCCGCCGCCACACCAGCCTGCCCATCGCCGTCGGCTTCGGCGTCCGCACGCCCGCCCAGGCCGCCACCGTCGCGCGCCACGCGGATGCCGCCATTGTCGCGTCCGCGCTGATCGAAACTTTGTGCACGGGCGGCGTGCAAGGGGTGCTGGATGACGTCAAGGCGCTGGCTGAAGGGATTCAGAAAGCAGCGCTTTTTTAAAAAAAAGCGCGCAAAAAATTTTGCTCCTGGGGGCGTTGGCGCAGGGATTGCCGTTAATCGCCTCCGGAGGAGGCGATTAACGGCAATCCTGGCGCCAGCGCCCCCAGGCCCAGTAATTTTTCGTTAAGCTCAAATCTTTAAGCCGATTCATCAGGAGTTCCGGGGACGTCTCCCAGAATTCGTCTGTTGGAGTTGGCAAAGCATGCCCGCAGCCCCGTTGCCGCAAAACGACCAGGCCCGTCTGGCGGCCATGCGCGATCTCGCGGACCTCGATGCCTCCCCCAGCCCGGAGCTGGACGCCATGGCCAGGGCGGCCTCCCTGGTCTGCGGCGTGCCCATCGCGCTGGTCAGCCTGGTCGATGAAAACCGGCAATTTTTCAAGGCCAGGATTGGGCTGCCTGTTAGCGAGACGCCGCGCGAAATGGCGTTTTGCGGCTATGCCATTCTGGGGGACGATCCGCTGGACGTGCCGGACGCCCTGGCCGATCCGCGCTTCGCGGACAACCCGCTGGTGCTGGGCGCGCCCTTTATCCGCGCCTATCTGGGCGCGCCGCTGGTGCTCTCCGACGGCCACAAGGCCGGCACGCTCTGCGCGATCGACGTTCAGCCGCGGCAGTTCACCCCGCTGCAGCACGCGGTCCTGACGGAGCTGGCGACCGCCTGCGCCCGCACGCTGGAAAAAGGCCGCACGATCCAACTGGTGCAGGAGACCGCCCGGCATTTGCGCGCCAATGAGGAATTGCTGGACCAGACCGGCAAGCTGGCCGGCGTCGGCGGCTCGTCGCTCGACCTGATCACCGGCAAGCTGATCTGGACCGCCGAAACCTACCGCATCTACGGCGTGCCGCCGGATTACGAGCCCACGCTGGAAGCCGTCATCGGCCTTTTCGCGCCGGAATCCCAGCCGGAGCTGCGCGCCGCCTATGAACGCGTGCTGCGCGAAGGCGGCGGCTACGACCTGGAACTGGCGCTGATTACCCCGGAGGGACAGCGGCGCTGGGTGCGCGTCAAGACCGACGCCGTCATGCGCGACGGCAAGCCGGTCCGCATCAACGGCGCGATCCAGGACATCACCCAAAGGGTCGAACGAAGGCGCGCGCTGGAAGAGGCGGAGGAGCGTCTGCGCCTGGCCACCGATGGCGGACAGATCGGCATCTGGGATTGGAATTTCGAAACCGGGGAGACGTTCTGGTCGCCCCGGCAGTTCCGGCTATTCGGCATGGCGCCGCAAGAGGGCCTGGTCTCCTACAAGCTCTGGGAGCACATGATTCACCCGGACGACAAGGAACGCACCCAAAAACTGGTGCGCGAGACGCTGGCCAGCGTCGGCTCCTATGAGAACGAATACCGCGTGGTCTGGGCCGATGGCAGCGTGCATGTTCTGCGCTCCGCCGCCCGCGCGACGGTCGATAAGTCCGGGCGGCCGCTGCGGCTCTCCGGCGTCAGTTGGGACGTAACGCCCGCCAGGGAAATGTCGGAGAAGCTGGCGCACCAGCACAAGCTGCTGCGCGTCACGCTGCAATCGATCGGCGACGGCGTGATCACCACCGATTCCTGCGGGCGCATCGCCTGGATGAACCCGGTGGCCGAAAACCTCACCGGCTGGACCGCGGCCGAGGCGCAGGGGCGTCCGCTGCCGGACGTGTTTCACATCGTCAACGAGGAGACGCGCGAACCGGCGCCAAACCCGGTGACCACCTGCCTGGCCGAAGGCCGCCTGGTGGGCCTGGCCAACCACACCGTGCTGATCTCCCGCTCCGGCGAGGAATTCGGCATCGAGGATTCCGCCTCGCCCATCCTGGGCGATGCCGGCGAAATGCTCGGCGTGGTGCTGGTGTTCCACGACGTCACCACGCAGCGCCTGCTGTCCGGTGAAATGACCTACCGCGCCACGCATGATTCGCTCACCGGCCTGCTCAACCGCGCCGAGTTCGAGGTGCGGCTGCGCCACACGCTGCACACCGCGCAGGCCGACCGCAAACAGAGCGTGATGCTGTATATCGACCTCGACGAGTTCAAGCTGGTCAACGATTCCTGCGGCCACGACGCCGGCGACCAGTTGCTGCGCCAGGTGGCGCGGCTGCTGGGCGAACTGGTGCGCGGCAGCGACGCGGTGGCGCGCCTGGGCGGCGACGAATTCGCCGTGCTGCTGGACCGCTGCACGGTGGACCGCGCGGTGCCGCTGGCGCAAAAAATCTGCGAGCGGATGGAGGATTTCCGGTTCACCCATGGCGATAAGCGGTTCCGCGTCGGCGCCAGCATCGGCCTGGTGCCGGTGGATGAACGCTGGCCGGAAATCGCCGGCATCATGCAGGCGGCGGACGCGTCCTGCTACGCCGCCAAGGAAGCCGGCCGCAACCGCGTGCATCACTGGTCCGACGACGACAAGGCGATGAACGCGCGCCATGGCGAAATGAAATGGGCGGCGCGGCTGGAGCAGGTGCTGGACGAAAACAGTTTCGTGCTGTTCGCGCAGCGCATTCATGGGCTGCAGAGCCTGCAAGCGGCCAAACCGCCCGGCATCCACGCCGAAGTGCTGCTGCGCATGGTCGGCGCCGACAAATCGCTCAGCCTGCCCGGCGCCTTCCTGCCGGCGGCGGAGCGTTTTCACATGATCACGCGCATCGATAAATGGGTGCTGGACCACGCCATCGCCTGGATGGCGGCGGTGCCGGCGCTGGAGACCATCGACATGCTCTCGGTCAACATCTCCGGCCAGTCGGTCGGCGACGCCGCCTTCCAGAACTGGGCGATCAGCCGGCTGACGCAGGCAGGCCCGCGGATTTGCCGCAGGCTGTGCCTGGAAATTACCGAAACCGCGGTGGTGACCTGCCTGACCGACGCGGCTTTGTTCATCGAGCAGGTGCGCCAGATCGGCCTGCGCGTGGCGCTCGACGATTTCGGCGCCGGTGCCTCCTCATTCGGCTACCTCAAATCCCTGCATGTCGATTATCTGAAAATCGACGGCCAGTTCGTGCGCGACCTGATTTCCGATCCGCTGGACGAGGTGGCGGTGCGCAGCTTCACCGACGTCGCCGGCGTGGTCGGCATGCTGACGATCGCGGAGTTTGTGGATAGCGATGAGGTGTTAGAAAAACTGCGGACGATGGGCGTGGACTACGCGCAAGGCTATCTGGTCCACAAACCCGCGCCGATCGACGAATTGCTGACCCACGAGGCGCCGAGACAGGCCAGGGACGCGGTGCTTTATGAGAGCGTGATCGGGTCGGGGTGAGTTGGAAAAGGTAAGGAAAGACTTCTTTTTCTGAAGAAAAAGAAGCAAAAAGACTTTGCTCCTGGGGGCGTGGGGACGGGGATTGCCGTTAATCGCCACCAAAGGTGGCGATTAACGGCAATCCCCGTCCCACCGCCCCCAGGACCAAAAGTTTTTTGGTTACTTTTTTTCAAAAAAGTAACTCCTTACCTTCCCCCTTCCCCGCCTTTGTTCGACCCCGTTTCTGTCCAGCGCCGGTAACTTTTCGTTAAGCTCAAATCTTTAATCGAGACGGACAGGATTTGACGGACCTTACCAAAAAATCCGCTGGAGTCGGGAAAGCATGTCTGCAGCCGCGTTGCCCAAAGATGAACAGCCTGGTCCGTCAGCCGCGTGGGATTTTGACATGCTGGACACCCACCCATGCGCCGCGCTGGACACCATCACCCGCGCCGCCGCGCTGGCCTGCCGCGTGCCGGTCGCGCTGGTCAGCCTGGCGGACGGCCATCGGCACAGGATCAAAGCCCATATCGGCCTGGACGGCGTGACGCAGACGCGGCGCCTGCTGGCGTATTGCGCGCGTGCGATTCTGTCGGACGGCATTTATGAGGCCGCCGATGCCGCCGGCCCGGACGGCCTGGCGAAAACCTCGGCGCTGGCGGGCGATTCCGCCATCCGCGCCTATGCCGGCGCGCCCATCATCCTGGACGATGGCAGCCGGGCCGGCACCCTCTCCGTGGTCGGGCGTCTTCCGCGCCCTCTATCCGCGCCGCAGCGCGGCGTGCTGACCGCGCTGGCGCGCACGGCCGCGCTGGCGCTCGGGCAGTGGCGCATCGCGCGGCTGCAGGACAGCACCGAAAAGCGCCTGCGCGAAAGCCAGGAATTTTTGGCCCGCACGGGGGAGCTTGCCGGCGTCGGCGGCTGGTCGCTGGACTTGGTCACCGGCAAGCTGACCTGGACGGACGAAATCTTCCGCATCTATGGGCTGCCGCCGGATCGCGAACCGCGGCTCGATGCCGTCATCGGCCTGTACCAGCCGGCGGCGCGGCCGGTGATCCGCGCCGCGATCGAAAACGCCAAGCGCACCGGCGAAGCCTGGGACCATGAACTGCCCTTGGTGCGGGAAGATGGCCAGCCGGTCTGGGTGCGCTCCATCGCCAGGGCGACCCTGCTTCATGGCAAACCGGTGAAACTGACCGGCGCGCTGCAGGACATCACCGAACGCGTCAACCGGGTGCGGGCGCTGCAGGAATCTCAGGAACGCGCGGCGCTGGCGATGGATAGCGGCAAGATCGGCATCTGGGACTGGGACGTCACGACCGGCGAGAAGACCTGGAGCCCGCTGATGTTTCAGCTCTACGGCCTGCCGCCGGATCGCATCCCGCTGACGATCGCGGAATGGGCCGCCAGGCTGCACCCGGATGACCGTGAACGCGCCACCCAGGCCCTGCGCGACGGGCTCACCGGCCGGGCGCAGTATTGCGTCGAATTCCGCGTGGTCTGGGACGACGGCAGCGTGCATCATCTGCGCGCCGCCGGCAGCGTCACGCGCGACGCCGACGGGCGCGCGACCCATTTGACCGGCGCCAACTGGGACGTCACCGAATCTCACGAGCTGACGCGCAAACTTGCGCATCAGCACGAAGTCCTGCTGGTCACCCTGCAATCCATCGGCGACGGCGTCATCACCACCGACGCGGCCGGGCTGACCGCCTGGATGAACCCGGTGGCCGAGCGCATGACGGGCTGGACCACGGCGCAGGCGCAGGGCCACCCCTTGAGCGACGTGCTCCACATCATCAACGAGGAGACGCGCGAAGCCGCGCCGAGCCCGCTGGAGCGCGCCGCCGCGTCTTCCGGCGCGGCCGCCGGCCCGGCCTCCCCGGCGATCCGCACCATCCTCGTCTCCCGCTCCGGCGAGGAATTCGGGATCGAGGAATCCGCCTCCCCCATGCGCAGCGCCTCGGGTGAGGCGCTCGGCTTTGTGCTGGTGTTCCGTGACGTGACGGCGCAGCGCCGGCTGAGCGGCGAAATGACCTTCCGCGCCACGCATGATTCGCTGACCGGCCTGCTGAACCGCGGCGAATTCGAAACCCGGCTGCGCCACACGCTGCACACCGCGCAGGCCGACCGCAAGCAGAGCGTCATGCTGTTCATCGACCTCGACGAGTTCAAGCTGGTGAACGACACCTGCGGGCACGACGCCGGCGACCAGTTGCTGCGCCAGGTGGCGCGGCTGCTGGGGGAGCTGGTGCGCGGCAGCGATTCGGTGGCGCGCCTGGGCGGCGACGAATTCGCCGTGCTGCTGGACCGCTGCACGGTGGAACAGGCCGAACCGCTGGCGCGCAAGATCTGCGAACGGATGGAGGATTACCGCTTCACCCATAACGGCAGGCGGTTTCGCATCGGCGCCAGCATCGGCCTGGTGCCGGTGGATGAGCGCTGGCCGGAAATCAACGGCATCATGCAGGCGGCCGATGCGTCCTGCTACGCCGCCAAGGAAAACGGCCGCAACCGCGTGCATCTGTGGTCCGACACCGACCAGGCGATGAACGCGCGGCATGGCGAAATGAAATGGGCGACGCGCCTGGCGGAGGCGCTGGATGAGAACCGTTTCCTGCTCTACGCGCAGCGCATCGAGGGCCTGCAGCGCATCGCCAGCGCCCGGCCGGCCGGCATTCATGCGGAGGTGCTGCTGCGCAAGGTCGCCAGGGACGGCACAATGTCCCTGCCCGGCGCCTTCCTGCCGGCGGCGGAGCGGTTTCACATCATTTCGCGCGTGGACCGGTGGGTGCTGGACCACGTGATCGCCTGGATGACGGGGATCCCGCTGCTGGAATCCCTTGAGATGCTGTCGGTCAATCTCTCCGGCCAGTCGGTCGGCGACGCGGCGTTTCATCACTGGGCGATGGGCCGCCTGGCGGCCGCCGGGCCGGCGATTTGTCATAGGCTGTGCCTGGAAATCACCGAAACCGCGGCGGTGACGAACCTGACGGACGCGGCGCGTTTCATCGAGCGCGTGCGGGAGCTGGGGGTGCGGGTGGCGCTGGACGATTTTGGCGCCGGCGCGTCGTCGTTCGGCTATCTCAAGACGCTGCCGGTGGATTTTCTAAAAATCGACGGCCAGTTCGTGCGCGACCTGGTCTCCGACCCGCTGGACCAGGCCGCGGTGCGCAGCTTTACCGACGTCGCCCGCGTGGCGGGGATGCGCACCATCGCGGAATTTGTCGATAACCATGCGGTGATGGAGAGACTGCGCGCGATGGGCGTGGATTACGCGCAAGGCTATCTGATCCACAAACCGGCGCCGATCGACGATCTGCTGTCCTGCGCCTTGCCAAAGCAAGAGAAGGAAGCAGTCGCGTAGGGTGGGGTGCTCTTCCGCACCCCACCTCTTTCGCACGCATTCGCCCTAACACCGCATGTTGCCGCCGTTAGGGTGATACCGGGGGGGTGGGGTGCGGAAGAGCACCCCACCCTACGCCGCTGACTTCACACAACCCAACCACGCTTAACCGCCGCCGCTATGCCTTCATCAACAAAAACACGCCCTGCTCGCCAAACAAATTCGCCAGCATCACGCTGCGGCGCCATGGCGTTTGTGTGCCGGTCTCACTTGCCGCCTGCCAGGATTCGATACGATAATGATCCGCCGCGCATAGCGCGAAAAAATCCTGGATCGTGCAGGGGTGAATATTCGGCGTCTCATACCATGGCCGCGACCATGTCTTCGTCATCGGCATCCGCCCGGTCAGCAGCAATTGCAGCCGCAGGCTCCAATGCCCGAAGTTTGGAAAACTGACGATCGCATGCGTGCCGATGCGCAGCATCTGCCGCAGCACCTCGCGCGGCTTTTCCACCGCCTGCAAGGTGCGCGACAAAATCACATAGTCGAAGGCATTATCAGGGTAATTCGCAAGGTCCGAGTCCGCGTCCCCCTGCATGACCGAAAGCCCGTTGGTGACCGCCAGCGTGACCTCCGCCATGTCGATTTCCAGCCCGCGCGCGTCGCATTTCTTGGTTTTGGAAAGATGCGCGATCAGCGCCCCGTCGCCGCAGCCGATGTCCAACACGCGCGCATTCTCCCCCACCATGCCGGCGATCAGGTGCAGATCGACGCGCATGTTTTTGGCGACGTACTGGATGGGTGAGATACGGTTCATGCGAGCTGCGCGTGCTCTGCGCACCCCGCCAAAAATCCGGCGAGGGTTTTATGAAAATCCGGCTCGTCCAGCAGAAACGCGTCGTGCCCCTTGTCGGACACAACCTCCAGAAAACTCACATTCGCCGCCACATGGTTCAGCGCGCGGGCGATGGCGCGGGATTGCGCGGTCGGGAACAGCCAGTCGCTGGAAAATGAAACCAGCAGGAACCGGGTTTTCGTGCCCTTGAACGCGCCGGCCAGGTTGCCGCCAAAATCCGCGGCCAGGTCGAACAAATCCATCGCGCGCGTGATCGTCAGGTAGGAATTCGCGTCGAACCGCCTCACAAACGACGAGCCCTGGTGCTCGAGATAGGATTCTACTTCAAAACGGTCTCCCAGCAGCGTCAAATCCGTCGCCGTCTGCAGCCGGCGGCCGAATTTTCGGGTCAGCGCGGCCTCCGAAACATAGGTGATATGCGCCGTCATCCGCGCCACCGCCAGCCCTCGGGCGGGGATGACATTCTCCGCCCAATACCGGCCGCCATAAAAAAACGGGTCCGCCGCGATCGCCTGCCGGCCGATTTCATGAAACGCGATGTTCTGCGCCGAATGATACGCCGCCGCCGCCACCGGCACGCAGGCAAAAACCTTCTCCGGGTACAAAGCCGCCCAGGCCAGCGCCTGCATCCCGCCCATCGACCCGCCAATCACCGCGAACAGTTTCTCAATCCCCAGATGCGCCACCAGCCGCGCCTGCGCCCGCACCATGTCCTGGATCGTCACCGCCGGAAAATCGGTGCCCCACACCTCCTCCGGCCGGTCGTCATGCGGGCTGCGCGGCCCGGTCGAGCCCATGCAGCCGCCCAGCACGTTGGCGCAGATCACGTAATATTTCC
>Ga0116231_10012463_pt1 | contig 12470 bp, 11 predicted proteins | sample S1TSphgellanicum_2_FD_89695 | JGI IMG/M metagenome (GOLD analysis project Ga0116231, IMG submission 89695) | Host-associated microbial communities from peat moss isolated from Minnesota, USA - S1T2_Fd - Sphagnum magellanicum MG | ecosystem: Host-associated > Plants > Peat moss > Unclassified... | reverse complement strand
GGCGAGGAATGGCTGTTCTACAAGACCTTCCCCATCGACGTCGCGATCTTCCGCGGCACCACGGCGGACGAGAACGGCAACGTCACGGTCGAGGACGAGGGCATGGTGTTCGAAATCCGGTCCCTGGCCCAGGCGGCGAAAAATAGCGGCGGAATCGTCATCGCCGAGGTCGCGCATCTCGCCAAGGTGGGCAGCCTGAACCCGCGTTTGATCGCGGTGCCGGGCGTGCTGGTGGATCATGTGCTGTTGTCCGGCGCCGATAACCATTGGCAGTCGGCCGGCACGCGCTTCGATCCAGCCTTCACCGGCGTGCTGCGGGTGCCGATGGCCGGCATGGCGCCGATGGCCCTGAACGAACGGGCCATCATAGCCCGAAGGGCGGCGATGGAGCTGACACCCGGCTGCAACGTCAATCTCGGCATCGGTGTGCCGGGCGGCATCGCCGATGTGGCCGAGGAGGAGGGCGTGGCGGACATGATCACGCTGACCTCGGAATCCGGCACGATCGGCGGCGTGCCGGCCGGGGGCCATGATTTCGGCCTGTCGCGCAACGCGGAAGCCTATGTCGATATGGCCTCGCAGTTCGACTGGTATAGCGGGGGCGCGCTCGATCTGGCCTTCGAGGGCGCCGCCGAGGTCGATGCGCATGGCAACGTCAACGTCAGCAAGTTCAACGGCATGTTCGTGGGCTGCGGCGGGTTCATCGACATCACCCAGCATGCCCGCAAGGTCGTCTATTGCGGCACGTTCACCGCCGGCGGCCTGAAGATCGCCGTGTCGGACGGAAAGCTTTCGATCCCGCGCGAGGGCAAGGTGCGCAAATATATCGAGGCGGTGGAGCAGGTGACGTTCAGCGGGGCCTACGCGACGAAAATGCGCCAGAAGGTGCTGTTCGTCACCGAGCGCGCGGTGTTCGAGTTGCAGGACGGGCAGCTGACCCTGATTGAGATCGCGCCGGGCATCGATCTCAACAAGGATATTCTCGCGCACATGGCGTTCGCGCCACGGATCTCGCCGACGCTCAAGCCGATGCTCGCGGAGATCTTCCGCCCAACATGGGGCGGCCTGCGGGCTTTGATCGATGCCAAGGCGGTGCCACTGGTGAAAGCTGCGGCGTAAGCCTCAGCAGATCCGCGGCAAGGGGTCGTCCTCCAGCTCCTCCAGCAGCCGCTCCCCGCCAAGTTCTGTATGCAGAACGACGCAGGGTCGGCCGGTTTCGATCCGGCCGACGATCGCGGCGCGCTCACCCTCCGGCAGGGCGCGCCACGCGGCCAGCAGCGCCGGCGCGTGGTCAGGGTCGACGACCGCGACCACGCGGCCCTCGCAGGCGAGATAGAGCGGGTCATAGCCTAGCATGTCGCAGATGCCGCGCACCTCCTCGCGCAGCGGCAACGCCGCCTCGTCGAGCACCACGCGCAGCCCGGTCGCCTGGCTGATCTCGTTGGCGACGGTGGCGAGGCCGCCACGCGTCGGGTCGCGCATGAACCGCAGCCCAGCGACGCCGAGGGCCGCGCCGGTGAAGGCCAGCACGCTGCCGCTGTCCGAGCGCAAAACGCCCTGAAGGCCGAAATCGTTGCGCGCCAGCAGGATCGCGGTGCCATGGTCGCCGACCGGGCCGCTGACCACGAGGCGGTCGCCGGTCCTGATCCGGGGCATCCCAAGCTCCACGCCCGGCGCGCGCGTGCCGATGCCGCTCGCGGAGATATATAGCCCGCCGCCCTGGCCGCGCGGCAGAACCTTGGTGTCGCCCGCCACCACAGACACGCCACAGGCGCGGGCCGCCTCGCCGATACTGGCGGCAATGCGCGCCAGCGTCGCGATCTCGAACCCCTCCTCGATCAGGAAGCTCAGCGTGAGCCAGTGCGGCACCCCGCCGCTGACGGCGAGGTCGTTCACCGTGCCATGCACCGCGAGCGAGCCGATATCGCCGCCGGGAAATTCGAGCGGATCGACGATGAACCCGTCGGTGGTAACCAGCAGCGCGCCATCGGCCGGCGGCAGCGTGGCCGCGTCGGCTTCGATGTCGAGCGTGGGGTTGGCGAAATGGCGGGCGAACACGTCGCGCACCAGCTCGCGCATCATCCGGCCGCCATTGCCATGAGCGAGGCCGATGCGGTCATGCGGTTCGGTCATGATGTCAGAGCGCCGCCGCCGCCTCGACGACCTGTCCGAAGCTCAGGCCGCCATCGTTGCAGGGAATGTCGCGCGGCAGGTAAGCGCGAAAGCCGGCCGCCTCCAGCGCGCCGAGGGTGGCTTCGCTCAGGCGGCGGTTCTGGAACACGCCACCGCCCAGCCCAACGGCGAAATCGCCATGCTCCCGCCGGATCGCCTCCGCCTGCGCCAGCAGCGCGCGGGCGAGGCTGGCGTGGAAGGCTGCCGCACGGCTAGCTCGCGGGCAGCCGGGTTCAAGAAGCATTCCGACGAGCGGCGCCCAGTCGGTCTGCCACGCGCCGTCGGCCCGGCGCTGCAAAGGCAAGTCCACGGCTTGGCTCTTACCGGTGGCGGCGGCTTCGACCGCCATGGGGCCCTCGCCTTCATGGCCGGCATGCTGCACCAGCCCCAGCAACGACGCGGCGGCATCGAACAGCCGCCCGACCGACGATGTGGCCGGGCAGTTCAGCCGGCGTTGCCACGCCGCTTGCGCGAGGTTTGAGTCGATCCGGGGCGGTTCCCAATCCAGACCGGTATCCCAGGCCAGGGCGGCGGCGGAACGCCAGGGTTCGCGGGCCGCCTTCTCGCCGCCGGGCGGGAAAAAGGGGCGGAACGTCGCGACACGCCGCCAGTCGCCCGGGCACCCCAACAGGGCCTCGCCGCCCCAAAGCGTGCCGTCCGGTCCCAGCCCGCTAGCGTCCCAGGTGAAGCACAGCCAGCGCGATTCCTCGGCGAATTCGCCGGCGATCGCCGCGGCGTGGGCGTGGTGGTGGAAGATCTCGATGACGCGCATGCCGTTCTGTCGGCGGGCCCACCTGGCGCCGGTGCAGCCGGGATGGGCGTCGCACAGAAGCGTTTCCACGCGGACCCCGTGCAGGCGCTGCATGGCCGAGGCCGTCGCTTCCAGCAGATCGAGCGCGCTTGGGCTGTCGAGGTCGCCGATATGCGGCGAGATGACCGCGCTGGCGCCGAACCCCAGGGTTAGCGTGGCCTTCATCTGTCCCCCCAGGGCCAGCACCGGCTGAGGCAGGGCACGCGGCAGGCTTCTCGCCAGCGGCGCGCCGCCGCGCCCCAGGCGCAGCGGCCGGCCATGGCCGGCAATGACCCTCACCACACCGTCATCCGCCGGGCGCAGAATAGGGCGGTCATGATGCAGGAACGCATCGGCGATCGGCTCCAGCCTCCGCTCCGCCTCATCGGGTTCGGTCATGACCGGTTGGCCGCTGACATTGCCCGACGTGGCCACCACCGGGCCGCCGAAGCCGCCCAGGAGCAGTTCGTGCAGCGGCGTGTAGGGCAGAAAGGCGCCCAGTTCGCGCAAGCCCGGCGCGAGGGCGGGGGAGAGGAAGCGGCCGGCGAGCAGCGGCACCAGCACGATCGGGCGATCAGGCGCGGCGAGGCTCTCCGCCTCCGCCGCGTCGGGGGCGCAGAACACGCGCAGCCGGGCCAGCCCGTCACGTCCCGCGCGGGGGAACATCACCGCCAGCGGCTTGGTCGGCCGCCGCTTTCGGGCGCGCAGGCAGCGCACCGCCGCGTCATTGGCCGCATCGCACAGCAGATGGTAGCCGCCGAGGCCGCGCACCGCCAAAATCGCGCCGTCCCGCAGCACGGCGATGGCGCGCGCCAGCGCCGGCTCGTTTCCCGCCACAAGGCGCGATCCGCTGCGGAAGCGCAATCGCGGGCCGCAATCCGCGCATGCCGTCACCTGGGCATGGAAGCGCCGGTCCGTCGGGTCGTCGTGGTCACGCTGGCAGGGCCCGCAGAGCGGAAATCCCGCCATGGCGGTGGTCCGCCGGTCGAACGGGAATGCGCCCGCGATGGTGTAGCGCGGGCCGCATTGGGTGCAGGCGATGAACGGGTAGCGGAAGCGGCGGGACGCGGGGTTCAGCAATTCCGCGAGGCACGCGGCGCACACCGACTGGTCGGCCAGTATCTCCGCCGCCGGCATGGCGGAGGCCGGGGTGTCGAGGCTGGGGAGGATGCGGAACCCGCTCTCCCCCGGCGGCGCGCAGGCCTCCGCCGAAACCAGTTCCGGCCGCGCGATCGGCGGATGTTCGCGGAGCAGCCGGGAGAGGAACATGGCTGCCTCGTCGGCATCACCGTTGGCCACGATCTCGACCTGCCCGCCGAGATTGCGCACCGACCCGCTCAGGCCGAGTTCGCTGGCCAGGGTGAACACGAACGGGCGGAAGCCGACGCCCTGGATCCGGCCGCCGATCAGCCAGCGCCGTCCGCCCGGGCCGGCATCATAAGGCAAGCGCCGGCTCCGCGCGCTGGCCGCTGGACCACCAGATGCGGCAGGCGCCCTCGTCGGACACCATGCATGGCCCAACCGGGTTGCGCGGCGTGCAGGCTCGCCCATACAGGCGGCATTCGAGCGGCGAGATGCGGCCCATCACCACGCGGGCGCAGTCGCAGCCGGGCGGCATCTCCCCCGCGCGCCGCCGTGCGCCGTTGGCACGGTCCGGAAACAGCAGCCGCGCATCGTGGTCGGTCCATTTCGGCTTGAGGCCGAATCCCGATCGGGGGATCACGCCAATGCCGCGCCAGGCGCTGTCGATGTCGTCGAACTGGTCCGCCATGCGGGCCTGGGCATGCGCGTTCCCCTCCGGTCGGACCGTGGCCGTGTAGCAATTGTCCAGCCCCGGGCGCCCCGCGCCGATCTGGCGCAGCACCGCGTGGAGGGCCGCCAGGATCGACTCCGCGGTGAATCCGGCCACGGCGGTGGGTATGGCGTGACGCGCCGCCACGAAGCGCCATTCCTCCGCCCCCATCACGGTGGCGACATGGCCCGGCGCGATCAGCGCGTCGAAATTGGCGTCCCCGCTCTCGAGCAGCATGGCCACGGCAGGCCAGGTCCGCCGCAGCGCCGGCAGCAGGCTGAGGTTGGCCGGTATCCCCTCCGCCAGCATCCCCGCCACCGGGGCCGCCGTTGTCTCGAAGCCGGCGGCGAAGAACACCACCGCGCGGTCCGGATGCGCGCGGGCGATCGCCACGGCATCCTGCGGCGAGGCGATGGCGCGGACATCCGCCCCTGCCGCGCGCGCCTCAGCCAAGGATCGTATGTCCCCGCGGGCGACGTTGGCGGGCACGCGCAGCATGTCGCCGAACGCGACGACGATGGGCCCGCTGATCGCGATCCGGATAGCGTCGAGGATGTCCTCTTCGGGGCAAACGCAGACCGGGCAACCCGGCCCCGGGATCAGCGTGATGTCCTTCGGCAGCACGCCGCGCAGGCCCGCCATCCCGATGGTTCGTTCATGGCCGCCGCAAACGTTGAGAACGCGGACAGACCGGGGCAGGCCGAGCGCGCGGATCCGCTCCAGCCATAGCGCCGCCTCAGCCATGCGGAATGTGTTCGTGTGCGTGGCCATGCATGCGCGATGACGCGGCCACATGGCGGCGGGCGCCGACGGCGCTCGCCAGCCAGGCAGACCATGCCGCGAGGCCCGCGCCGGATCGCGCCGAAACCTCGAACACGGGGGTGTCGTTTCCAAGGTCGACCACGTGGCGTCGCGCGGCGGCGGGGTCGAAATCGCCGACGGCGTCGAGCAGGTCAAGCTTGGTCAGCAGAACGAGGTCAGCCTTGCGGAACATGACCGGATATTTCTCGGGCTTGTCGTCGCCCTCCGTCACCGCCAGCAGCACGACGTTGCGATGTTGACCGAGATCGAAGCAAGCCGGGCAGACCAGGTTGCCGACATTCTCGATGAACAGCACATCGATCGACGCGAGATCGAGTTCGTGCAGCGCGGCATGGACCATCTCCGCGTTCAGATGGCAGGCATTCCCGGTGGTGATCTGCACCGCCGGCGCCCCGGCCGCGCGGATGCGGCGCGCATCGTTCTCGGTCTCCAGATCGCCCTCGATCACGCCAAAGGACAGGACATCGCCCAGCGCCTTTATCGTTTCCTCCAGCAGCCGCGTCTTCCCGCTGCCCGGAGAGGACATCAGATTGACGACGAACACGCCGGCCGCATCGAAATGCGCGCGGTTATGCGCCGCGACATGGTCATTCGCCACTAGCAGCGCCTGGTTGACGTCGATCGACATGCCCTCGCGCGCCACGGCCCTGGCCCCTCCCCTTGCGGGAGGGGCCAGGGGAGGAGTGCCAGCGCAACCCGGGTCGGTCATTGTCTCGGCCGGTATGACGTGGAAATGGTCGGTGCCGCCGGCGCATCCGCAGACCTCACACATCCTCCAACTCCATTTTGTTCGATTCAAGCAAATCGAAGCTTTCGAGACGCATCTCGTCTCCGCTCATCAGCGTGACCCGCCATGTCCCGCACCCGGCGCAGACCAGACGGTTCGGCGGCGTTTCGGATGTGAGGCCGCAGGCACGACAGAACACGGTTACGACGATGTCGTCGATGCAAAGTTCGGCGTTTTCGCAAGCTGTGCCGCTCGCCACGACAGGGAAGGCGCGCTTCACCAATGCAGGCTCGACACCTGAAAGCGGACCGATGCGCAGCTTGATACGGCTAATTTCGCTCCCGCTATGCGCGGCGGCGACGACCAGAACCTGTTGTAAAATTGACTCGCAGACAGCCAGTTCATGCAACGGCCCGCCCCTGCTCCGGTGTGTCCAGCGCGGCGCCGATCTGGTCGAACAACTCCCAACTCTCGCTGGCATCGTCCGCCGAGATAATCTGCAGGGCGTAACCGACGTGAACGAGGACATGGTCGCCGACGGCGACATCCAAGCCATCTAATAGTGTGAGGCTGACATCGCGCCGCACGCCTCTTGCCTCGCAGCGCGCCATGTGTCCCTGAATGCTGACAATTCGCATCGGCACCGCCAAGCACATCCGAAACGCCCCCGCACATCCGTCATCGTAAACGATAGTGGAGCCTACGCGCTCCGCCGGGCAGCTTCGGAATCTACGCATGCGGCCGGGAACGATGGGTAGTTTCCGATCCTGTCGGCGCGCGCGTGCGATCGTTAGGGTCGACTTCGATGGATCGTAAGCAAGAAGCGACGGCGACGTCCAAGCCCGAGTGCATCCTGGTGCTTCAGGGGGGCGGCGCGATGGGCGCCTACCACATCGGCGCCCTCCAGGCGCTGGGCGAACATGATTTCGAGCCTGACTGGGTCTGCGGCATCTCCATGGGCGCGATCAACGGCGCCATCATCGCGGGCAATGAGCCCGAGGACCGCATGACCAGGCTTGCCGCGTTCTGGGAGGCCATTTCCAGGCCATCCATGTTTCCGCCGTTTGGCGACACCGCCTCCCGCAGCTGGCGGCATGTGCTGAGTTTCGCGCAGACGCTCGAATTCGGTCAGCCCAATTTTTTCACGCCGCGCCTGCTCAACCCATTTTTCGCGCAACCCGGCGTGGCCGCGACGAGCTTCTATGACACCGCGCCGCTGTACGAAACGCTTGCCGGCATGGTCGATTTCGACCGCCTGAACGCCAACAAGACTCGCCTGTCCGTTGGTGCGACGAATGTCGAAACCGGCAAGCTGACCTTCTTCGACACCAAGAATATGGCGGGACGCTTCGGTCCCGAACACGTGGTCGCCAGCAGTTCGCTGCCGCCGGGTTTCCCGGCCACGGTGATCGATGGCGGCAGCTACTGGGACGGCGGCTGCGTGTCCAACTCGCCGCTCCGCGCGGTGCTGAGCGATCTGCCCTACGGGCACGCGGTCGTGTTCGTTATCGATCTCTGGAGCGCAAGCGGCACCGCGCCAGACACCATGGAAGCCGTCGCGTGGCGTGCCAAACAGATCCGCTACGCAAGCGCTACGCCTGACCATGTCGAGGCGCTGGCGGCGAAAGTGCAGCTCCGCCGCGCGCAGGCCCTGCTCGGACACGATATCGCCCGCGCCGCACCGTTACGGCTGGATATCGTCCATATCGTCTACCACCCGGCCGATGACCAGATCCCCTCCAGCGACGCCGAATTCTCGCGCGGCTCGATCGCCGCGCGGCATGCGTCGGGTTTGGCGGACATGCGCCGTGCGCTGGCGGAACGGCCATGGCATCGGCGGGAAGACCCCCACCATCTCGGCTGCATGGTCCATCGCGTCACGCATGATGGCGTTTGCACGATGACGTAAGTCCAGGCCGAGTTATATTCCCATATAGTTCCGTTACGACTTCCGATCTGCCTCGGCCTGCCGTCTATCGGGTAAGATCGCTTCTTGAACCGGGAGACCGATGAGCGTCGTCGGCTTATCGAGGTAACGCTTGACCATGTATCCGCACCACAAAAGCAGAGCGGGCATGATGACGAACATCAGCAGCAGGGCGGCGAACAAAGCCAGCATCGTGAATTAGCTCTCCGTCTCGGACAGGCCGCCGTCTCTTCCAAGACGCCGAGCACGGGTGACATGGGCCGTCGACACGGTTTGCATAGGCGCGCGGTGCAATGTAGGGCGCAGCTAACGCGTCAAACACAGTGCCCCGGACGCGATCGCGAAGCCCAGCACCAGCAGCCGCATGATCCCGGGATCGAGGCGGCGGTGCAGCGTGCGGCTGACGGCGGCGCCCGCGATGATGAACGGGAACAGCGCCGCCGCCGATGATATGTCCCACGGGGAAATGTGGCCGAGGCATGCCAGGAGGCCCAGCGACAGGATTTCACCGACCAGGAAGCAGCCCGCCATCGTCGACCGCAGAGTGGCCGCCGGATGGTGCTGATAGACCAGCGCCAGCGGTGGTCCGCCGATGCCGGTGGCGGTCTCGGTGATGCCGGTCACCAGCCCAGCGATGGCGAAAGCGCCGCGTCCGGGGTTGAAATGCGGCGCGGCGAGCGAGGCCAGCGCGGCGGCGATCGTGGTGATGCCGACGAACCTCGTCAGGCTCGGGCCCGAGATGGCGGCGACCACGGCGAGGCCGAGCAGCGTGCCGCCGACCCGGCCCAGCGTGATCCAGCCGGCGCCGAACCAGTCCAGCGCGCTCCGCTCCCGCAACATCACCAGCAGGTTCAGCGGGAGCATCATCACCATCACCCCGGCCGGAATGAGGGACGGGACCAGCAGCGCCAGCAACGGGCCGAGGATCAGCGCGAAGCCCATCCCGACCGCGCCCTGGATGAAGGCCGCGACGAGCGCGGTCAGCGACAGCGCGGCGAAGGCGACCCAGCTCATGCCCGCTTGCTCATGCTGGCCTGCTCACGGGCGCGCCGCGCGATGCGCCAGCGAGGTCGGATGAATTCGCTGGATCGGGGCGGCGGCGATGGCCGCGCCAACCCGTCCGCACACTTCGCGCATCAGCGCCCGCGCGTCCCAGTCCGTCGGCCAGCCCTCCCACAACCGCAGTTGGCCGGCGACGAATACAGCCTCGATCTGGTCGCGGTTGCCGAAGCGCACCAGCTCCCAGACGAGATCGGTGGAGGGAACGAATTCGGGAACATCGAGATCTACGAGCAGGAAATCAGCCTCCAGACCAGTTTCGATCGCGCCGGTGACGCCCCCCAATCCGATCGCGGCGGCGCTTTCGTGCAGCGCATGGTCCAGCCATTGCCAGCCGGCCCCGCTGGAGAAATCTCCCATGGCGATGCCGAAGGCCAGACGCTGCGTCGCCTCGGCCGCATCGACCAGACGGAACGCGTCCGACCGGGTTCCATCGGTGCCCAGGCCGAAGCGGATGCCGAGTTCGGCCATCAGCAGCGCCGGGGCGGTGGCGTTGCCCTTCCACTGCGTGGCAACGGGATTGTAGGCGACCGCCGTGTCGGTGCGGCGCAGCAGCATCAGTTCCGTGGGCGTCACGAGGGTCGCATGCGCCAGCAGCGTCTGTGGACCCAGCGCGCCGGCGTGATGCAGATGCTCGATCGGCCGCAGTCCTCGCTGCATGAGCGAGCGCTCGACGGCAACCAGATGCTCGTTCACATGGGTCTGGAATACCGCGCCGGCCTCGGCGCACAGGGCGGCGGCGCCACGCAACATCGTATCGGTGGCGACCTCGGGGATCGACACCGCGAGCGAGGGATGGATCAGGCCGCCTCGGGGCCAAGCGGCGAGATGGGCGGTGGCCTCGCGGAGCAGTGCCGCGGTGTCGGCTCCGTCGAAATCGTTGCAGATAAACCCCAGCACGCAGCGCAGCCCAACCGCCTGGGCGGCGGCAGCCACGCCGGGCGCCCCGCCTGGTGCCCGCGTGCCTGCGTCCACCACGGTGGTGAACCCTCCGCGCAGGGCCTCCAGCGCGCCCAGCCGCGAGGCGAGCTGGACCAGTTCGGCGTCCATGCTGCCCTCAAGCGGCACCCAGATCCGGCGAAAAATCTCCGATGGCTCGCCGAACGCGATCGCCTTGCCGAAGGCCTGCGTCAGGTGGTGGTGGGCGTCGATGAAGCCGGGCATCAGCAGGCGATAGGGCAGCGCGACCGGGGTGAGGTGGGGACACGCGGCAATCACTGTCTCGGTCGGCCCTATGGCGCGGAACCGGCCGTCCGCGATATGGACCGCGTGGCCGCTCACCGGTCCGTCACGCAGCAACAGCCGGTCAGGGAGCAGCAGCAACTCGCCGGCGCACAGGGCGGCCGGGATGTCAGTCGGCATGGCTGGCGTCGAGTTGTTCGCGATCCGCCACGGCGTGGCGCGGGCCGGTGTGCTGGAACAGCAGATTGCAAAGCACGGCGACGATGGTGCCCATCGCCAGCCCGTTGCCGAGGATGATCTGCGTGGCAGCGGGGAACTGGCTGTACAGCCCCGGCACCAGGATCGGCAGCAAACCGACCGACAGCGCCGCGGCCAGCGTGAACATCTGGCCCGGCGCGTGGAGATCGACTCGGCGCAGCATGTCCACCCCCATGGTGCCGATGATGGCGAACACGATGATCGCGGTCCCGCCCACCACGGGCCCGGGAATGGCGTTCGCCAGACGGCCGAACGGGGCGAACAGTGCGGCGGCGATCAGCAGCAGTCCGGCCACGGCGGTCACGTAGCGCGAGCGAATGCCGGTGGCGCGAACGATGCCGATATTCTCGCCGCTGGTGATGATCAGCGAGGTGCCGAGGCAGCCGCCCACCAGCGACATCAGCGCGTCGGCGCGGATCGTGCGCGGCACGTCGCGCCGCGCGGTCTCGCCGCGCCCGACGATCTCGCCGATGGCGACGGTCTGGCTGGTCGCCTCGGCCATGGAGATCGCGCTGAAGATCAGCAGCGGCACCGTCGCCACCACGTCGAAACGCGGCCAGCCGAAGGGGAACAGGCCGGGGAGGCTGAGGACCGGGCCGGGCAGCACCGCGCCGAGATGCATCGCCCGCGTGCCGGCGGCAAGCGCCGCGCCGGCCAGCAGCCCCAGCAGCACGGCCAGTTGGCCGAACATCCCGGGCAGCACGCGCACGAACAGCACCGTCACGGCGATCGTCGCCATCGCGAGGCCGATATTCGTCGGATCGGCGAAACCGGGCGTGCCGGGCCGGCCGGTGATGATGCCGCCGTAGATGCCGACCAGGTTCACCGCGACGAGGATCAGCATCGTTCCGATCACCACGCGGGGAAAGAACCGCAGGCAGCGGGAGAAGACCGGCAGCAGCGCGAAGTAGAACAGGCCGGTGAGCAGCACGGCGCCCACGGCGGTCCGCAAATCCGTCTGCCGCGCGACGGTCAGGAAGATCACCACCGGCGCGCCGCCCGGCAGCATGATGAACGGCAGCCGCGCGCCGAACCCGAACGGACCGAATGATTGCAGCAGCGTGCCCAGGCCGGAGACGAGGAAGGTCGCGCTGATCAGATTGATGCGCAGCTCGTCGGACAGGTTCAGCGCCTGGCTGACCAGAAAGGCCGCGGTGATCGGCGAGGCCGCCATGACAAGCACGTGCTGAAGACCGAAAAGGAGCATCCGGCGCGGCGGCAGCACCTCATCGACGGCGTTGGCTGCGGCGGCCATACAGGCAAACTCCTTTCGTCACCGTGACCGACGGTAAACGGCGCACTGGACCGCCGCCAATTGACTCTAAGGCCTTTGCGGGCCGGCCGGGACGCCTGTAGGACCGTTGGAGGATCAGCGGAGGCGGAGGCCATGGAACAGGTTCTGGGATTGCGGCCGTTCGTGCCGACAAAGGATGTGGACCTGTCGCGGCGCTTCTACGAGGCGCTGGGCTTCGTCGCGACCCATCGCGACGCGACGGTCACCATCCTGAAACTCGAAAGCTTCAGCTTCATCCTGCAGAACTTCTATGTGCGCGAATTCGCCGAGAACCTGATGATCCAGATGCTGGTGCGCAACGCCGATGCCTGGTGGCAGCGCGTCACGGCAGCGGACCTGCCCGCCGCGTTCGGGGTAAAGGAACCGCGCGCGCCGGCGATGCAGGCATGGGGGATGAAGGTCGGCTTCCTGTTCGATCCCGCCGGCGTGCTGTGGCACGTGGCGGAG
>Ga0116231_10012462_pt1 | contig 12471 bp, 9 predicted proteins | sample S1TSphgellanicum_2_FD_89695 | JGI IMG/M metagenome (GOLD analysis project Ga0116231, IMG submission 89695) | Host-associated microbial communities from peat moss isolated from Minnesota, USA - S1T2_Fd - Sphagnum magellanicum MG | ecosystem: Host-associated > Plants > Peat moss > Unclassified... | reverse complement strand
TTCCCTCTTTTTTGTCTGTTTTTAGTTGTTTTTTTTTTTCAGAAAAAATAAGAAATTGTTTTTTTTAATTTTTTATTTTAAAAAGAAAAGTTTATTTTCATTTTTAGGGTTTTTTTTTTTTTTTTTAATGAAATCTTTGGTATGAACTGGATACTAATTTTTTTGGATTTTAAAACCCACTGATTATGATCATTTTCAGAAAAAGATTTAAGCCAGTCCGGTTCTATCTTCACGGACCATGACACAAAACTAAACTTTTTGTAATATTAGTTTGTTCAATTAGTACACATAATTCAAAATAGAGATTATATAGTATTAATTATGTACAATCAATAAATGCAATAACTTACTTAAATGTAAGATAAGCTTATCCTTTGTAAAACAATATTACTTATGTAAGTAAAGAACTGCTTAAATCTGGACACCACACCCACTTTTAAATTCTAATTCAATTTTGAAAAGAGTCTGATTCCCAGGTTATGTTCCAATGATGGTCCCAAGAAATCATGGAAACTCCTGTCCAAAGACCTTCCAACTTGACCTCTAACTTAAACATGAACCTACCTAAATCCAAGAACTTGCTTGGAGGAATCCACTACTGGGGCAATTACATCTTAAGATCTGACATGCTGTTTCTTTGTTGCGTTGGGGAGGCACTCCAGTCAGCATATTACAGTCTCAACCTTGAGCTCTGCCCTTGGTTCCAACATTCTGAGTGCAGCTCCTCTTCCTATACAAAGTTAGAATGGCAAAAATTTGTCACCACTGTTCATTGGTTGTGATATGGGCAGAAAGGGCTCGTTGGTAAGTACTAAGCACTTTAAATTCCTCTTTGGATTACTTGAGGAAAAAGACATTTGTAATAACAGGGTTGAATTTTAATTTAGTCCTGCAGGCTTCAGAGTTCTCTAGATGTTTTTTTTAAAAGCGTTTTTAATTTAACTTCTTAACTTATGGAAAGTGGCGAGTTTTGTTTCTACAAACCATAATTTGCACTTTGATAATACATTTTTTCCAAGTTTTTTGCAATCTTGTTTTTTGCAGAATAGTGAAATTTCATCACAAAAAAACTACACTGATTTTGTATTGTGATCTTCTTGTTTTCATGCAGGAGGGGAAATTTTCACGCCTGTATTTGTGTGTATTTTGAAAGGTTTTGTTTGTACACCTGTTTTGAGAAAGCAATCATGTATGCATTCCAACCAAAAACAGGTATATTTTCACATGCATTAATTGAGGTATCATGATTGCTTTCCATTAAGGCCAATTGTTAGAGGCCATCAAAATTTTCATCAAGATGTGCTGTTAGAAAGGTCAAAACTAGTGTTGGCCGCTTCTTCCCTTTTGAAAGAATCTCAGGTCCCCATTTTAACATTATAAAAATGTTTTGGTTAATTGAGACTGGTTCTTTAAATTTTGAAATTTGTAGTTTTGATTTTTTTAAATAATTTTTTTCAAGTTCAAGAACCTTCAAGTCTAGCTCAAAAATAAGGTCTAATTGCATAACAAAGTTAGAGTATGGAGTTTTACAACAAGTTGAAACTGACAATTGTGAAGGTATCAAGTTTTACAATAAATTAAAATCGATCATTTATCTATAAAGTTCAGCTTACTTCCTGGTTTTTCAAACAAAATTAATGGGCTTACCATAAGAATTGAAACTTGTTTTGAAGAATTAATTTTCAAGATTTCAATTCCTGATTCTAACAAAAGGCAAGTTTTACCATCCTTATCCCAGGTCTACCAAAAGGTTTCGAGGTCGGGCCCAGGTCACAAGAACCTGAACCACCTGACTTTAACATTCCAGACCAGAGAACTGGTCAAACCGTGGTGTCTTGTCGTCACTTGGATGATACTAAAATAGATCGCTACAAAATAAGGAGGAGAGTCTAGAGATAATTTCTATATTTTCACTGTACTTATAGCGATCTCAGAGCTTTATCTGAAGACAAACTCTACTTCTGCCTTGAAGTATAGGGGTACATAAAAACATTACTATCTATTTTAAACAGTTTGCCTAATCTATTCAAATAAACACGCTGCACGGTGTTTTGTTTTCTCCTTTGGTAGCAAATTTTCTCAATCTGTCGATTTTTTTTCAAAACATTGAAAACTATTTTTGATTATGAAGGGCTTAGTTTTGGGGGCCAATCGTTGAGTTTTAAAAAATTGGAAAAGAGTTTGCCAGATCTTGACCTAGGTATGTCACAAAATATGTAAGAATGCCTGAATTTTTGAAAAAAATAATATGAAAAAGTGTCTCCATCATTTAATGGCTGATCACCATTCACTCAACATCAGAAAACCAAAAAAGATGCCTGCATGCATACTTTGAGAAAAACAGCAGAATTTGTCAGTTTAAAATACAGCTCGTTGTAGGAAATAAAGATTACACACATTTGATCTTATCACAGAATTTACTGTGAATTTCCCAACCTGGTTCAAACTTCAAAGTGAGCGTAAAGATAATAGTAGGTTCAGAATACAATAGCTACTTACCCTTGGCCAGGGTGAACCAGCACCTGCACTGGAACCTTCGCCTTCTTGAGTGAGGGCCATTGCAGATTATAATTAACCTGTGAAATGTTAAATTTGAACCCCGAGGTCCTTATTTAGTTTAAAGATGGGATATTAAAAATGTTTAGAAGTAATTCAAGAAAGATTAGGGTTTTTACCATGATACCAGTGTAGTTGCTGGTTCACTCATGGGTCATCAACTCTCTGCCTGGATTGGTGTGTTTAAAAAATTTCTTATTAGGGTACTGATTGGTAGCTCTTTGGTGGATAATTTGGTAATTGAAAACAGGTCAGAGTGAAGTAGCACTTACATCAGTGCATCGTCAAGTGCATCAGTGCACCATCCACTTGATGCACGTTATGACTCAGTTTTGGATGAACTTCAATAGAGTGAATATCGGGTTTCACCTTGGTAACCCATGCTGCAAGAAGTAGGTCATTTACATAAATATATAGGTACAAAAATAGGTAAGTACTCTATAAGTCAATGCTTTTTACATAGGTAAGGGCTGTTTTTGCTATCTACCTACTAACAGCCTGCATGTGAGTTGTTAGTATGTAGCAAAAACAAACAACCCAACCAACTACTAATGTCATTATGACTCAGTTGTGGATGAACATCAACTGAGTTAATATCTTGTTTCACCTTGGTAACTCATGCAGTAAGAAGTGGTTTCTATATATAGGCAGGGAGGAAAATAGGTAGGAAAGTAGGTAGGAAAGTACTCTGTAAGTAGATAGTTTTTACAGAGGTAATGGCTGTTTTTATTACCTACCTACTAACAGCCTGCTTGTGGGTTGTTAGTAGGTGGGAACGCAACTTGGCCAACTACAAGGTTAACAAGGGAACTGGAACCCAACAGAAATTTTTTTCCTGGGTTAGCTAGGGAACTGAAAACCAACAGAAAACTGTTTCCTGACTCCTCACCATCCATCCTTCGTGGTCTGCTGGTGGAGCTGGTTCACTCTGGCCGTGAAAGCAGGGGTTCTGTTTCTGTCTCGTCTTCGAGTTCCCTCGCAGCAACCCCTAGTCACCTCCAGAAGGAAACCCTCCCTACCCTCGATCGCATCCTCCAGGCCTCACCCGCCTGCCTAGATTTCACCATAAAAGCTGCTTGCTCACGACCTGCTTTCACAACATTCCTTCTCTGATCTTCTGTTGCCGGGGCCTCCGCTGTCGACTCTCTGCTTGCTTTCGTTTCTCACCTAGCTAGCTGCTCCTGCCTGCAGACCGTGCAGTCTTAGATTCTTCTGGGGTTTTCTCTCGCTGTCGCTCTCTCTACTGGATTCTCTACTACCCTGGAGCATGTCTGCCGTGGTTGTAGGTGTGTGTTGTACGTGAAACATTAGACCTGTCAGTAGGTGTGACAATCCGTTCCTGTATGTGTACTTGTGTTTTGGACAACGGCAGAGATTAGAGGCAGTTCATGTCCGTTGCTTCGTGCTCGAACGCATCATGTGAATTCTTTTGTTCCATCTCTTGAGCTCTGTGCGTTCTTCCGAACCACACACATAGCGGCGAGCTTCGTGCGATCCGGCTTTGGAGGAACTGGTGAAGGTCGTTTTCTCCTAAGATACCGTCGCATCGATGATCGATAGGGATGGGTAAGGAGTGGTCGGTGACAACGAGAGAGAGCACGCTCGAATTCATGTATACAGAAATTTGTATACCTGTGTTCATGCGTGTTCTCTCCCGCTGTCACTCGCTGTTCTTTTGCAATTCTACTGTTTTTTTCTTGCCGGTTACTACTCTTTGATCAACCCTTTGTGCTTAACGATCATCCGTGAATTTCGGTGAATCCTATACAGAAAACCCCTTCAAGCACTTTTGGTGAGCTTGTGCCGTTTGGAACTTTAGCGCTTGTTCAGGTCTGCTCACCGTTACTCGAGCAATGCGTGACATCCTTGTCGGTCGATCTTTCTCCCGGTCATCCATTGTGGTTTTCTTGTTGTACTGGCCAGACCCAGAGTTACTGTGGATCATCCAGGTCGTTTCAGGTTCACCAGTAGTGGCGAGCACTGCGATAATCTGGAACTACTGACTGGCATCGCGTCGCTTGTGCTCCTTGCACTGTGGCATGCGCGGTATGAGAATTGAGCCAGGCACATCCGGAAAGTCTGACCTACAATTTTGGTGAGTAACATGCCTTGCTAACTACAGGATGCTGTAGGTTTAGCCGTTTCCTTCTTTCCTGATTGCAGTTCCTTGGAAGCTTGACAACGATGTTGACCAATTACTAGAAACTCTACAAGATGTAAGCTCTATGCATATGGCTTTTTCTCTGGAAGTTGTGATGACATATTGAGTTTATAACCCTATGCTTTAGTATGGACTTGTTCAAGAATGGTTCGTTCACGTGTATCGATGTGTGAATACATATTCTTCCATTTGCTAACCGTTTGCCATATGTGTTGTTGAAATTTTCTTTCATACTGTTCCATCGCATGACGCTGCTAGCAGCAGCCAAACGTGTCAACGCTAAACGACCTTATGATCTCCTTCAAGCGGAGTCCTAAGTTTAACTTAAAGCACCCCTGGCCGTGATGGCCAACCTCAATAGTGTTGGTAAATTTGGTTGTCGGACAGCTTGGCATGGCCTCTTGCCAATGACTGGATTGGACTTGCGTGTAGTAAATAAACAATCTTTGCATGTAGTTAATATGCAAGAGTTCGTAAGTCCAGCTAGCTTCCAGGCAGTTAGATCTAGCAACAAATGTTTTTCTGTTTCCTGAAACTGAGTGTGAAGTAGGCTGAAGACAAAATGTGAACTCATGAGAAATTAAGCGTTCATCAAAATTCAGCAACTACTTTCTACACTCATGCTCTTCCGTTTTTTCATTCAGTATCATGAACGATACTAGGCATGAACGGTTCCACCAAGCACTTTGTTTCTTCCCCTGTGTGACCCTGGACCCGGCCTGTGCCAAGGGATTTCGGTGCACCAAGTATAGAGCACCTGAACATAGGCACTCTGATTTTGGCCTCATGCTCTATATGTTTCTTTTTCGCGAGCATAGCTTTTCTTTTTAGCAGTGGCAGCTCCCGTATCAGACAGTCAATGGATCTAGAGGAAACTGGAAATGCTGAACATGGAAAGAGCCAGGCTCCAGCCTGCAGCTAACCCTGCAGGTTTATTGTGATCCTGTACTATCATGTCGTAGTGTATTAGAATACGAAGTCCAGTATGTATGTGAATGCTGTTACATGACATATATTTATAAGATCTAGTGGAAGCTTTGGTTGCAAGAATGTTGTCACGGTCTATATGTTTCTTTCTCTGCAGCATAGCTTTTGTTTTTAGCAGTGGCAGCTCCTAGATCAGACAGTCAATGACGGCTCTAGCGAAACAGGACATGGAAAGAGCCAACTTGCAGCTAATCCTGCAGGTTAATTATGGTCCTGTACTACCATCGTAGTGTGTTAGAATACAAAGTCTGCTCTGTGGATGCTGTTACTTGGCATACATTTATAAGATCTAGACAAAGCACTGGTTGCAAGCATGTTGTCATGGTCTATACGTTTCTTCTTCTCCAGCATAGCTTTTGTTTTTCGCACTGGCAGTTCGTAGATCAGACAGTCAGTGGATCTAGGTGAAACTGGAAAAGCTGCACATGGAAAGAGCCAACCTGCAGCTAATCCTGCAGTATAGTTGTGGCCCTGTACTACCAGGTGGTGTACTAGAATACGAAATCTGGTATGTGAATGCTGCTCACTTCACATATATGTAGATCTAGTCGGAGCACTGGTGCAAGCATGTTGTCATGGTCTACATATTTCTTTTTCTCCAGCATATAGCTTTTGTTTTCAGCAGTGGCAGCTCCTATATCAGACAATCAATGATGGGTCTAGGCGAAACTGGAAAAGCTGCACATGGAAAGAGCCAAGTTACAGCTAATCCTGCAGGCTCAAGCCTCATTCTCGTCCTGTACTATCCTCCTAGTGTACATAAGAATACAAAGTCTGGTATGTGAACACTGTAACTTGACATATATTTAGATCTAGTCGAGGCACTGGTTTCAAGCATTTTGTCATGGTCTATATGTTTCTTTTTCTCCAGCATAGCGTTTTTTTTTAGCAGTGGAAGGTCCTCCATCAGACAGTCAATGGATCGACGCGAAACTGGAAAAGCTGCACATGGAAAGAGCGAGCTTGGAGCTAATCCTGCAGGCTAATTGTGGTCCTGTAGTATCATCCGAATGTATAAGAATTCAAAGTCTGGTACTTGAACGCTGTTACTTTACGTACATTTAGATCTAGTCGAAGCACTGGCTGCAACATGCTATCATGGTCTAACTGTTTCTTTTTCTCCAGCATAGCTTTTGTTTTTAGCAGTGGAAGCTCCTACATCAGACAGTCAATGGATGTAGGCTAAACTGGAAGAGTTGCACATGGAAAGAGCCAACTTTCAGCTAATCCTACAGGTTAATTATGGTCCTGTGCTATCATCGTAGTGCATTAGAATACAAAGTCTGCTATGTGAATCCTGTTACTTGACATAGATTTAGATCTAATCGAAGCACCGGTTGCAAGCATGTTGCTTTAAGTAGTGCATAGGTTGATCTGAATCATACATATCTTGAATACCAGTGATCTTTTTGATATGAGGATGGATCGTGTGACGGATGTTGCTGAATGAGAACGTCGAAGTTCTGTAGAGCAAAACTGCGCATAGTCTTGCTACCCCCCATTCCTCTTACAACTCGTGTTGGAGTTCAACAATATGCACTTTTAGAAGGGAAATGTATGTGTTTGGATCTATCCTGATCATGTCAAGTACTTGGATATCAAAAAAGGTATGTGCGACAGCTCCCCATTCCTATCCTGGAAGGAATCAAATACGACTAGAAAATAGAAAGTACGCGATATATGAGCATGTTGTCAAGTTATGTGCAGGAGTATTATCTCAAGTTCTAATATATTTCTATTTTGCCTTAGGTTATGTCAGTGGGAGGCTGTACTCCCGCAGAAAGTGTGCATGGGGATGACAAAACTTTGGTGCTATTAGAAGAATGATCAACAAATGTTCATATGAAAAGGAACTATTAAGTTTGGTGAGAATTGAACTAATGAAGACGTTCAAAAATGGAAAACAACCATCGAGATCCCATTTCAAGGTTTGTGAAGGTGTATGCTGCACACACTCAAAGAAGCTTGACTGGAAGAAATAATCATGAATCTGGACCTTCCAGTGTACATAGAAACCTAGTCATCCACTAAGCTATAGCTGGTTATTTGTATGAGATTATGATTAGTTCAGGATTTAATCTCACATTTAGTCTTTTACTTCGTCTTTATTATTGAGACCTCCCATTCCTGAACTTTCTCAACTTGGCATCATGCAAATTCCTCATGTATGTTTGATTTCATGTGTGCTGGTTCCAACATGACATGACTTGTTTAAAAGTTAGTGTAACAGATCACGTCAAAAAGAGTCTGGGAGAGCATGAAGGGGAGAGGCAACAGTGAAGTCTCTGAAAGATTGAGCATGCAAGGAATAATGAATTTTTTTTCCTAGATCCCAGGAAGAAACCATGCAGATGAAACAAGGGATCATGGAAAATTAGCTGAGAGGATGAGAGATCGAAGATTTCAAAAACCTCGGCAGCTGCACCCGGGGGAAGTCAGATTTCCAAGGCAAAAGTTGACTCGACTTGAAGGAGGTTCAAACTACAAGCTCTCATGATTTCAAATAAGGAGGATTATTCAATTTACATAGGTTAAGGAATTCGACCATACGACATCATGTTAGAAGAAGAGAAAGGAATGAGATTGAAGGCTCTAAATGCTATTCATGGCTTGTTAGTATAAGACACATTATTCCATTCATAGTTGTTTTGTCCATTCACATGAAAGTTGGTGATATTTCGATGACAAGTATGAGGCCAAGACTCATGTGTAGGTTTATAAAACTTATGCCTTTAAAGAAGTTGATTTTCACAAAGAACCTTTGCTTCTTGAGAAAACAGAGAGTTGCATTGCATTCCCCCGATCTGAGGTCAACAAACACAAGCTAGAACTGAACTACACTGAACGCATGCTTTTCTTGAAAACGACAGAGAAATGGATTCGCATTCCCCCAGAGCATCTTTACTCCGAAGCTAACAGTGCTGACACACAAGAGAACACGACGACAATGTGACTTCGTCAAGGAAAAAATCTAGTGTATCTTGCCGCAACTGCAAACCTAGAACAACCTCAAGAAGAAAAAATTCACTGAACTACATCAAATCCATCAGCTGAAAGCCATTCGGCGGAGAAAAACCTGAAGCGATGGAGAGGGTGACGATGATGTCTCAGTTACTCAAACATGGCAATATCCGAACTTCCTGCTCGTAGGGAACAAAGTCCGCGCAAGACGATGAAGAACAAGGGGCAAAAGGACAAAGAAAAAACCAAACCAACTAACAGAAAAGCAACCTAGGAACAGCAGGGCATTCTTATGGAACAGCCATGGAACGGCCATGGAACGGCTGGGAACAGCCATGGAACAGCCATGACGTGGCCGCACCAGAGGGCATGCTTTTTTGCAGACACCATCAGCCGCCTCCTCAATAACTAAAGGACAATGTCACACATCAATCTAACAGAAAATATTAAACAGGCCAAAGGAAATGAATGCCGTCAGTTCAAAAGTGCTGCTGCGATTTTTTCCTCCAGTCTGCCCATTTGCCCCATTCATATTTTCTCAAGTGACACATAGGCATGTTTTGCACTAGTAACCTCATATAAGGAAAATATTAAACAGGCCAAAGGAAATGAATACAGTCATCTAACTAGTAATCCTTCTCATATTATACTTGCTTTCAAAAGCAATTTATATGACTTTTATTTTATTTTTGTAAAGACGAAATTGTTGAACCATTTTAAAATCCATGCACAAAATGATAGTTAGGCTTCAATCCTATATTTTCAACTTTGAAAGCCCATAACTTATATAATTTTATGAATTATATGTTTAAAGTACCTACATCATGATGTACATACACAAGTTGATAACCTCAAATCACCAAGTCCTTATTGACAAAAAAACATGTTGTGCATCATTATGAAATAAGCATTCCACAATTGCACCCACATTGCAAAATTTGACAATGTTTCAGTCAAATTCCAATCCACTGTAGGTTACATTCACCTCATGGTGAAAAAGAAACAAAGGAAGAATAGCTCAAGAACCCTACCAGGTAAGTATTGTACATTTTTAAAAGTAAAAATGATTAGAAATATAGTTGCAAAATTAGAGAAATTTACCTAGCAAAAGCTACTAAAGAAAAATCCTTTTGGATTGGCATTTTGATTTTGGTGTTCAAGCATAAAATGGGTAGTAGTGAATGTTAAAGTTTCATTAAAAGAGTCTCTTTTTAAGAAGGATTAGGACTTTTATTTATTTAACTAGATGTCTAACTTCAACATGAATCCTATACCTATATGGGTAAAACTATTCCACACAACATTGTTATGTTATCTACACAAGAAATGTCTACCTACAAATGTTTTTAGAGCTTAGATTTTTGACATTCACTGAAACAAAACCTAACTTGTGGGTTCACCTTTCATGGACACTAATGTATGCCATAAAAATAGTCCTCAACGATGTAAGAAATCAAAATTTGCAAGGATTTCAAGCTAGAAAGTATGTGAAATCTTTTGACATCAAATTTTTAAATGATACATATCAAATGTAACACATGGACATAGTTTTTGAAGCTTAAAATGGTGTACCAACCTTTCTTTTTTCTATACTTTCAATTTACTTTGCATACACTAAGTAAATTTTATCCACCCTACTCAAAAGTAGGTATATTCTACAAATTAATTAAGAATTCCATGCATTTGTTGCACTTCAAAATGAGTACCTAGTCAAGTTTTACCAAGCTACAACAATGAATTGTAGCCTACATGTGTGATATGTACATATGATAAAATATAATTTGGATATCTAACCTTGAGCATATTGATTACCATACTTTTCAAAGGTTTCAAGTCATTGTAATTTTTAAATTTCAAATTTCATCATACGCACGTATTTAGGGGTGTAAATGATCAAACATTAAAAAACATCATTTGAATTGTTCAACTTGAAAAAAGTACAATATCAACTATAGTTATAAAATTGCAAATACAAATAAAATCTATTGATAACAATAGAATAAATTATGGTTGACCATATGTAAAATCTTTAATAAGGTTGGTACATTCCAACTATTATGGCATTACCACTTGGGCAGTCATTTGTTTTTGTATTAAAAAGATACATGATTAAAATTATGAGATCACATATATTGGTTGTCGGGTAGACATTATAATTCAATTAGGAACTACAATAAGAATTGTTTAATTCTCAGAATTCAAATATAATTCATGTAAAGTATGCACTAACAATATGTACTAAGAAAAAAATTGATTAGAAAAAATATGTAATATGTACAAAAGATTGATAATAGGTATTATTTACTAGTAGGTTCAATTGATAAGATGGAGAGGATATAATTTATACTAAAGGTTTAAAGTAAAAAAGGTAGCAATATAATGAGGACATGATATATATTTGATCATGACAAAGATGTAACAACTTGGTGGTCCATTTACTTCAATCATAATTGAAATATTAGTGTTTGATTTGATTATACAACCCAAAAGCATCCTTTTTTTCTAAATGTATTTTTTTCAATGGAAACAAGCCAAATGTTCATTGTCTATATAGTCTTGTGTCAAATAAGGTATTATTTGTGAGGTATTGTATGAAGGAACCATCTTCCCCACCCTATTATTACCTCTTTTTTTAATATATATATATATATATTTAAATAACCCTAAATTTATTTAAATTTTTAATTGTGAGGAATGATGAGGATGACATTAAACATAGTAAAATCATGTGAAAAGACTATTTTTTTTTACATATCAAAATATTATGTACTTAACATATGCTTCAACTAAATAATTAGGAAGTCATAAATAAAATACCAATGTCTAAAGTGTAAGTTTCTTCAAAACAATTCAATTGTCAATGGCACATCCAAGGATCCTTCACCTCATGTTCTTTCACATTCACTTCATATTCCTTCATGTTCATTTACTAACTTACTAGTTGAACTTAATAATACTAGTTCACTTATTAACTTACCAACAACTAATACTTTAAAATTTTAATATTCATGTTTTTAAAAACATTTTTCTAATGTTTTGGATTAACATATATCCTATATTAATTATATTTTTATTTTCAAAATAAGAAAAATCTTATAAGAAAAAACTAATTAAAAAATATTTTTTACATAACAACCAATATGTGGGACCTTATATTTCTACTCATGTATATTTTTAATTCAAAAAAACAGTTCCCCCCCTTATACATGGGGACAATTTTGGCTTATGATAAAATGGACAATATATCATAAAAATTCTCATAATACATGTAAGAAACAAAGGTTGGAAATTACATCACATAGATATGAATGTAACTTTTTGTTTAACTTCTTCATAGATAATAACATTATGACAAATTAACAAGATAAAGTTTATAATTAAATTTAGAACCAACTACAAGGGTTAAAATGACCCCCAAGTATTAAGATTTTACGGTATGATTCATAAGCCTAAATATTCAAGATGGGGTTTCAAAATGAAATTGTGTTAGGTTTCAATGTTGTTGACATGTTTCCATCAATAAAAATGGAACATCACCATGTATAATGCAAATGTATACCTTTAATAGGTGAAATTATCTATTTGAATTCCTTTGTTGATATTTTTTTTTTTAGCTCTTTGAAAATATTATGAAATTATGTAAAAACACTTCATTGAAAAACTATTTATTGGTGAAGTAATTTACCCATCACTACGCCAAAATGCATCCTTTACAACTACATATATGACTAAGTTTGTAATCATATAGGACAAATCCAATTGCATATGACTACATGACTAACTAGTCCATTAGGACATGTCACATA
>Ga0116231_10012461_pt1 | contig 12471 bp, 12 predicted proteins | sample S1TSphgellanicum_2_FD_89695 | JGI IMG/M metagenome (GOLD analysis project Ga0116231, IMG submission 89695) | Host-associated microbial communities from peat moss isolated from Minnesota, USA - S1T2_Fd - Sphagnum magellanicum MG | ecosystem: Host-associated > Plants > Peat moss > Unclassified... | reverse complement strand
GGGTCCCCAAATTTTTAACCAAAATTTTTTCTTTTTTTTTTTCCCCACAACCCAAAAGGTTGAAAAAAATGTTTCCCCCCCCCCCCCCACCATCCCCTTGCCTATTGGTTTTAAACATGAGTTAATGTAACAACCACACTTACTTCAAATCCATGTACACTCCTTGCAACCACAACCACCATAAGCCCCTTTTCATTTGCTACAAATGGCACTATGGGTGATCCATTTCAACCTACTAAACCCAATACATCAGTGTCTATTGCATTTCCACTTGCATCAAACCCACCCAATGGTCCCTTTCAACCTAATGTTACAATTGATGACCCATTTGCACTTGCTTCAACAATCAAAACCTATTTCTGACCTTTTTTTTTTCTTGGGGTATAAATAAACAATGTGTCTTTTAGTGTTTCATTGGTGTTTCAGCTTTTGATTTAGTTGTTACAAATGTTCCTCCAAGTGGTTATCCCAATATTTTTGCGCCAAACATTACAAATGGCTCAACACAATGGGCTACTACAAGTTGGATTCTGAGTTTAAGCGCAATTGATGTTTGGTCTACCTTTCAAGCATAACCATCAATTGTTCTTTTAATTGCATTTATTGCAACTAAGGTGAGGTTTGGGAGGATGCATTTGGTAGTGTTTAATGGCTTGTCAGAACACACCTACACATTCCACTCATTGTTTTTTCCAACATATTTTGTTCAATTTTGTAGTAGAAATGCTTCTAACTATGTGTGTGTTGTTCTAGCAGCAACCAAATATGCTAGCCAATGTTTCAACACCAACTCCACCTTCCACACAAGGTGGGTTGTAATAGTTATAACCAAGTCCTTTAGAATCACATACATTTGCAACATATAGTGGGACTAGACATCATCGAGAGATTCCCCAAGTATATATTCTGATTATTTTTTCTTATGCTCCTTGAAAGTTGGGTTTTGACACAATCAATTAATCATAAAGGTTTTGAGATGGTGCTTTTCAAGTCGGTTTCTAAGGAAGAAGGAAAAGAGTATAGTGGACATTTCAAAGCTGATTTTTTTTTTTTTTGAAGAGTAGTTACTTGTTCAAATTGTGGAAGAATATTGAATTCACATGAGACGCCCAAGTTGGGTTTTGGTACCCAAATCAAACTTTAACTTCACCTAAAACTTTGATGGGAAGAAAAAAAAAATGTAATTTATGATAATATTTCCTTTTATTTTGGGACTGCCCCCATATTACCATGGCATTACTCTAGACACATTTAAAAGAATGTAAAGGACTTGTGGCATGTGCATTTTTGTTACAAGATGGAGAAATTGTCCATGGTGTGCCACTACCTTTTTCCAAGCAATTCATTAATTGAATTATTGTACAAAAACCGATTGTTTGAATCAAAAAGATAACACGAGAATATCTATGAGGAACTTGGTATTCATTCTTGGTGGAAGATAATTGTATGAAAACATGAATGGTGCAATCTCTAATCTGTAATTGATTATTTCTTCACACATTACAAGGGTTGAACAATTTGCTACCAAAAGAAAAACCCATTACTATGGAAGTAGAGAATTGACATGTTGTTATGTCTATATCATCACAAGTCAAGATGGGTTACCTCTCCCTTGCCTGCAATGCAAGTGCAAACTTTGAAGACCATAGACATGGGGGGGTCTTAGTGATTCAAACTAGCTTTGAAAATGTTGGAACCTCCTTCACTGGACTCCATGATTGCTTGGGGTTATTGCTATTGCTATTGGTAGTGGTAGAATTGAAAGTGAAGTGAAAAGATGAAGTCATCACACTATAAAAATGAAACCATGGGACTGTTGTGGCCACATGCAAGAGGTGAAATTGCTTGACGTTCATGAAAATGCTCAAATGGAGTATGCCTTGTGAAAGAACATTGTGGAATTATTGAGTCTTGCCAAAAATTGTGAGGTTGGTGAGACGAATGGATAATTGTTGGTGGAAAGAAAATGAGGATTCATAACTTCATGTAGAAATGAGTCCTCCATAAGGTCATGCATAGGTCTAGCAACCACAAAATGGTGAAGATGTAATTGAATGTATGACACTTGATGAAACTTGAGAGGTTGTTGAACTTGTTTCATGAGGCTTTAAAAAATCCTAGTATCCCTATTCTTGTTCACTGGAAGGCTTAGCACAGTGATGTGTGAAGTCTTCTTCAACAATTGTCTGCTTATTAGCAAGAAGGTGAGTTGACATCAAGTTGGCATTCGAAACCCAGAACCATTCTCAAAAGACATTCTCATTTTGCAGTGGACAACCTTTTCTCTGAATTGATAACAATGTGGACCAAGTTCCTTTTATACCTACATCATTGCCACATGTCACCAAAAGAAAATTGTTGGGAGGAGTAGTAAAATCATTATCAAAGAAATTATTGAATGATTGACCCATCAACTTTAATTAAGCTTTAGAAGTTGTTTATTATTGTGTGTTTTCAACTAATGTCACTGATTAACGTGCTCCCAAGTTCCTAATTAGACCCAAGTTGGGTCTAAATTATTCAACAGTGGAATTGTGAGGAACTTGGGGCACGTTCCCAGCTCTCAGCACTAGAAGGGGTAGAGGGGCATGCTGAAGCTCCACGATGGGACTAGGAAGGGTGACAAGTTTTACTTACTTACTTGAACCTGCATCAAACCAACCAACAAGTTGGTTAGTTCACATTCTGGAGCACCCTTAGTGTTAGGATAAGCCACGAGCAACTTTGGACTCACATGACTCACCACGGCCCGGACTCAGGGGAAGCCATCACCTTCCCCCATATAGTATACTTTGTGCCTTTCCATGGCACCCACATCCGAATGGCTTTTTGTCTAGGGACTCCCAAGGAGGAGTCCCGAAACTGTCCCGATTTGGACTCCTGGGACTTTGCAAAGTCATAATTCTTTGCTCAAACCTCCGATTGGGATGAAGTCTAAAGCAAACTTGTAGCTATCCTAGAGAGCTTTCCAATAGTGTATTGCACTCTACCTGCACGCACCGGGGTCAGGTCAATTCCTGACTTTTAGTTGTCAGGAGTCAAATTGCTAGTTTGACTCGCAACCCTTCTTTTTGCCATAACGTGTGTTGTAGATGTCCAAATGGTCCATGCAAGGCCATTTTCGACATCTACACTTTGATAGCTTTCCAATGATATAAAGAACACCCCAATGCAAGGTGTTTTGACCCCTGCAATTGAACTCTAAAATTTCAGGAGTCCCGGAGGACTTTCAAGTCCCAACCTTGGGAGTGTGAATTTCATCCTCACACTCCTTCAAAGTAGGGTTGCGACACTGATGGTGTTGGTGGAAACATGCCATATTGTTAAAGATTAAAATGTAAACATAAAATGGATGTGTTAGATGAAAGAGATTATTTATTTGGACTTAGGTGATAACTGAGATCATATTCTTTCCTTCAATTCCTAGGACTTTTTTACACCAACAACTCATATAAATATAGGAGTGGAAACACAAGCCTTACAAAATAGTGCATTTGAGCAAGTTGGAGCACAACTAATAGTGAGTTTTGTTTTTGGACCATCTACACTTAGGGTTGTTAACAATGGGATAAACTCCACCACATTCATGCAAACCTTTTTTCTTAATGAAATTGTTAGGTATTGGACATTGTACACATTGTAAACTTCAAGGAACTTTTTTTTTTGCAGGCAAGACAATAGTCCAATGGTCTACCACCTATGATTTGGAACCCATTCAATGATGACTCCCCACCAACTCTTGTACGATCACTTTGATTCATGTTACAATTTCTTTACATTGTGATCATCAGTTTATTTTGTTTTTATTGCACCCTCATGTTTTCAACCTTTTAGGGCAAAAGTGGAGGCTACATTCTTAAGAAAAAATTGATATCATTATTTGTTGGAGCTTGCCTTTTGAAGAGGTTTGAGTTTGTATGTATATTGTTGAGATGGAGGCCAAGTCATTGCTCCTTCATTGATGGTACAAAGTTCTTGAAATAGCTAATGCCATCAAGGCTCCAACAAGATATGAAAGTTGAAGTTGTTTCCTTTGTATGTGTTGCAGGGTAACAATTTAGTATTAGGACACTGCAAGTAGTTCCTTCAGGTGGAGATATAACAAGGGTAGCCCCTGCCACCATATTAGGCTCTTGCAAATTAAGGTCCATAACATTTTAAAATTTCTTAAATCTTGATATGTTAGTTTGGACTCATGTATGTTATTCTGTTTGAGTTTCATTTTGTTAGTTTTGTAAGTAGGGGATGTTTTGTACTCTTCTTGGGAATGATATGTTTATTCCTAATGATTGTGTTGTAACATTACAAGAGGATATGGGTATTCCAACCACTTGTAAGATCTATGTATCTTATGTAGTCATTTGCATTGTCTACATGTTTTACACCTTTTGATAGTTGAAATGGATCACAAAACTTTGATTCTTGTGTTTGTGTCCCTTACCATTAGCCGGTTATGAATAATTGAGCTTTCAAAATATTTTTACGATTGTTGTTGAGATTGGGTATGGATATATTAGTGCACGCCAATAGTAGGACTAGTTGGGGCTATATATGGTGGATCACCTTTCCTTTATCAAACAAATGGTATCCATTTGGCTTCACTACACTAGCAAGTCCTTGGTAATCTATTCAAAGCACCTTCCTGCTTTCAAAAAGATGTTGCCTACATCAAGCTAATGAAGACTATAATCACATTGTACTATGATGTGTCTTCCCTTTTAGAAATTTTATCCATGTGATGCATCTAAAAAATGAAATTCTAAAATCCATCACTAATGTTTGTGGGATGTTGGCACATTGTTGGGAATCATAAAAGGTGGTGGTATCAGCCTACCAGAAATTGGTTATTGTATTTCAAAAGTTTCCCCATTTGAAATCAGATCTAACTAGTGACCATGGGATCATCCCTTTCATGGACATGTTAAAGATCAACAATAATCAAGTAAGTTACCTCCAATAATTTTCCTTTTGTTTTCAATGATTTTAATGCACAATCATGGAACTTTGTTAAAGTCAACATCTAGCTTAGCTCAGAAGATTTAGTGAAATTTGGATGTTTCTTTTGGAGGTAGTACATGTAGTGTTCCAAGTCCTCAACCAAATCATACAAGATAGTGTAGATCTATTAGAGAATGCATTCTTTATTGCCATGGTAATTTGTTTTCTTGGTTTTGACTCAAATTTGTTGCACAATGTTATGCAAGTCATTATGTGAAAATGATGAGTTTGTTGTTTTGTGGTGTGTGCAGGTGTTAAATTGAATATCAAAGGAGCATTTTAGTTAGTCCAATCATAGTTACAAAAATAGATGAACCTAAATGTGTGTGTGTGGGTGTGTATGGAGCCTAAAGGACATGTTATGTTTTTGTTTTGTCTTTTTAAATTCTATATCAATTTCCTTGGTTACTCTACACATTTAAGGGTTTGAAATTTGATGTTTGTTATTGTTTTGTGGAAATTAGTTGTTGTTGTGGGACCAAGAAGAACATCCAAGGAATTTTCACGAACAAGGTTTGCATCTTTCACAATGTCATTAAAAATTAAAAAATTAACCATTAGTGATGATGATCAGGTTCTAGAATTTTCAATCTTCTTATTATTTTAAAGCATTAATCTTATGTTGGACTTCAATGTTTATTGGAAGAAGTAGAGATTGTGGAATGGCCTTTTTAAATTTTGGGATGTAGAGGCAAGTTGCACAATCAAACAAAATTGGAAAAATTCAACAAGATTAGATTAGATGTCTTTGTCATCCCAATAGCTAATGTTCTATCAAATGGGGCAAAATGACGAAAGGTTAGTATTTTTTGGTCAAATCACTAGTACAAAAGTGGGGTGTAGTTCACTAACCTAAATCACTATGGGACTTTAAAAATGAAATAAGTTCATTACACTTTAGTGCATTCACCTTGGTTAAAATTATTTCATTATAATATCATTATGTAAATGTCATGTTTCACTATTAGTTGACATAATTTTCTATTATAATCTATTGTGGTAAATAGGTTTATTTTTATGTTGTTGTTTTAAATACCTTGTGTTATTTAATGATATACCCTATATTATTTTAGGCCACCTTAGTTGTTTTAAGTTATATCTTAAATTATTATAAGTTATTATAGGCTATTATAAATTATTATACCTTAAACTATTATACATTATTCTACTTTAAGGTGTCCTAGTTAATTTACTATAGGTTTTTTACTTCAAGTTATTTTAAATTAAATTATTCAACTAACCTTAGGCTATACTTTAGGTTATTATATTTTATTTTATCCTAAATATAATAATTTAAAATAATAAAAAAATAATATAATGACCTAAGGCAAAATAACCTATAATAACCAATAATAGCCACCAATATAATAACCAACAATAGCCATTAATAAAATAATCGACAATAGCCACCAATAAAATAACCTTTAATAACCAAAAGTAACCAATAATAGCCTCACATATTGAAAATAACCTAAGATGAAATAATTTAAAATATCCAAAAATAACATAGAATAACCAAACATAATTTAAAATCGTAAAAAATAACCTAAGATGAAATAACTTAAAATAGTAAAAAATAATTTAGAATTACTAAAAATAACATAAAGTGAAATAATTATAAAAAAACCAAAAAACTGATAATAACCATAAATAGTCGTAAATAATGTAGGGTGAAATAATTTAAAATAATGAAAAATAGCCTTAGAATAACTAAAAGTAGCCTAACATAGGTAGTATTATTATATTAACAATTTACACATTTTTTTTTCAAAAGAATGATCATTGAAATGTTATTGAATAGTGATATTCAACAAAAAAAATGTTCAAATGATTTTACACTTTCAAAAGGAAATAAATGTAATTATGTAAATTATTAAAAAAAAAACTTTAATCATTTCATTTGGATAAAATTTCAATAAACTTTCAAAGTTTATATTTTTGTAATTTTTTAAATGAAACATTTGGTAAATAAAATGTAATGTAAAACATTATCACAACAAATGTGGTGACTTGATGGTAGAGATGTTTGCCTCCATCCTAAAGGTCAAGGGATCAAACCTCACAAATGATGTGTTTGTGGTCAACAGTGGTAAGTTGACTGAATATTTTCCTATGTAATTCCTTAGAGTAAATGTTTATTGAAGTTGATTACATGGCCTATGTACTTAGGTTAAGTTTTTAACCTAGCATAGGTAATGACACATGTCAATAATTCATAGGTTGAAAATCATGAAATTATCAATAATATTAAATAATTTAAATTTAATTGATTTCCATGTTGCTTAGTTAATTAACTAGTAAGTGAAATGGCTTGGTAATTTTATATTTCACTTGAAAGTAACCTTGTTTCTCTAAATATTATTGAACCAATTCACTGTCCATAGCAATTGGTTCCCATTCGCTAGGGGGTTGACCAATTTCACCATGCTAAAATGTCCAAATTCATTCAAAATCTAGTGTAACTTAGAATGAATTAGGACACATTTTGGTGTAATGAGTGATCATGCAACCATCAAAGAACCTATGTTGGGCTACGATTCGAATGGTGACCATAGTAAGTCCTCTATTAATATTCTCGTTGGAAATTTCGAAAAGAACCATATAACGTCATTTGTGCATGTTTGAAATTGGTGTCGGAAAAAAGGTGTGGACTTTTATGCCCATCTTCAATCTATTGCTTTTAAGGAGAAAACCATTCTTCTCACAAATGAAGACCATAAGAGGGCTCTTATAGAGGGCATAGGAATGGTGTCTCTTAATACACCATTTGTTGTAAATGAACAACCTTTTGTTTTAGTTGGTGATCCAGAATCATTACAATTGAAAAAAATTTGGTACAAAATAAGATGTACCTTTTGCAATGATTTTTTTCAACTATGCCCTCCAAAGAAGAATCTAAAAGGAAACTTGAAGAATCACATGGAAGGGACAATTGAAGATGCTTTGAGTAAGAAGGGCTTTACAACATCAACTTTGTTGACAAGGCAAAAGGGGCAAAGGTGTTTCAAGGAATTAAAGGAATTTGTATTAATGGCTAAATTCAAACAAATGTACGATACTAATGTAGAACCTGAAGGTAATACTGATTTTATACTTGGTTTGTTGTGTTGGGGTTATTGGTCAAGGACTTGCAAGTATTCCACAAATAAATTTGAAGTTCATAGCTTATTGCAAGACCCTCTTCTTGGGTTTACATGGGTTGTCAAACCTCAAACAAAAGTGGAATTGAAATTAGGATATTTGGAGTACAAAATTGATGGTTATTTTACATAAAGATTGTCCACAGATATCTAGTTTTGGTGAATCATTCACTAACCTCACTTGTGATGCTTGCTTTCGAATTCCATAGGAACCTAAATTTAGAAAAGAGTAGTTCAAAAGGATGCGGCCATCATAAAGAGAGGTGCCAGGGGAATAAGGTTTGGTAGGAGGCTAGGGTACTTTTCTATTCATGAACTATCTACCCATATTTGTGCCATTTGTAAAAAATATTGAATTGCCAAGTCTGCACTTTGGTATTAAAAAGGCAGGGTTGCCTAGTTGAAGATGTTTAAGCCATCATTGGAGATTAGTTCACTTGAATGTTTGAAGAGAAAATATGTGTTTCAATTTTGTAGTAATATTTTGTTTACCCATTGCACGAATGCTTTTGGTGGAAACTTGCCTTGTGGGATTTTATAAAAGATGTTGCAGGAAATTTAAATTAAAAAAAAGAAGGTTACAAGTGAAGTATGAATAGCAAAGGCTTTGCCTAAACTATGAAGATGTATGGTGGGTGATGCATGTGTGATTTCTTTCAACTGAATTTTGTTGGACCAAGCTACAAGGTAATAAAGAGAACTAACAAAAAAGGTGTGCAATTTTTACTTGGTGAACATGATGTTATTTTCAAATGTGTAGTAGAAATTTATAATGAGGTAAAACAAGTTCATAACATTGGTGGACCTATCCCTGTTATATTGGTTGAAGATGAAACTAAGGTCAAGTCTAGAGTTTCATGGGATTCTAAAAATGATAATCTAATTGGATTTTGTGGTGCAAAAGAAAATCATTGTTGTGTGACTAATTTCAGTCCTATTATTGGAATTAGAGAGGTTGAGTATAACAATGTCATTGAAGCTTTCATAAATAACAAAATTGCAAGTTTTGCAAGAGTCATGATTGTGAATCCTTTGCATGAAAAGTTGCCAAGATTGGTTTTTATTGTGTGTTGTACTTGTAATTGTTTCAATGCTAATTGGGTGCAGCAACAATGGGATGTTATAAATGTTTTATGGAAGTTAGAATGTCAAGCCATTGTGGGACCCATTGTTGGGCATGCAAGTGATGGTGATAGCCGTAGATGTCAGTTAATGCTTGCAAATTATACCATATAACAAGGTTTGCATTTGAAATTGAATGGCTAGGGTGGTTAATGTTTGCCAGACTAAATGAAGCTCAAGATGCTTGGGGTCTTCATGACCATGATTACATTCACAATGGTAAGAAACTTATCAACCCATTGGATAGTCCAATGAGGTCCCTACAATTAGGGGTAGAGACTTGTTTTTCTTGAACATATTGGTCTAGTGTATAACAAATACATATTTGATCAACATGGTCTATGACTTGAAGACATTCAAAAAACTGATAAACAAAATTGGGTTTTTGCTCAAAGGATTTGTCAACTAAAGGTTCAAAATTGTTTGAAAATGTTACGAAGTTGTGGAGATATTCATCAAGAAAGGACACTGGGTATTGAGTTGTATTTGAGAATATGTGTAGATTACATTAATACCGTTCTTTTAATGACTTTGGATTTGTGAAGCAAAATTGTTTTGGCTTCAAAAATGTCATTTTTTTCCATCTTTGGAAATTATGGTTGAAGCATGGAGATCATGTAATGAATGGGAACCCTAAAAAGGTAACCATCACATATTCTTTTGTGAGCCAACAATGTTTTTTGGATATTCAAATGTCTTGTCACTTTGTTGTTTTGTTGATCAAATATATTAGAGATTAATACCTTGAATTAGTAATACCTTTACATTTGACTAGATCAAATTCTTATGAAGTGTTTTTTCCCAAGATAGGAGGAATGGTTGGAATGGAACATGCTTATGACTTTTCTGAGCTTGTCAACTGTGCAAATACCCTTAACCATGTTGTTACTATTATGGTGAAAATGGGCTTCAGTTTGGCATAGTGCATAATAAGATGGAAAATGTTTGGGTTGCATTACATCTTTTGCAAGAAGGTGAATCGATCTATTGTTAACTTGGCTTATTACAATCTAATAATGTCAAATGATGATGTAATTCAAACATTAATAGATTGATTTAAGAATGCTCAAACTATGTTAACCATGTTGAACATGAAGGGCAATCCTATTGCATTAGGTCATGATCATCATAGTTCAACGAGCCATGGAAGGTGGAACAAGATGATCTTAAGCATTTAGCTTATGTTCCATTTAGAAAAGCCACTACAAGTGAAGATGATGATTATAAAGTGTTTCGAGATTGTGTTGATGAAAAACCAAAACCTGTTTCACCACTTGGTATAATGCATGTGGAGGCTAATCTAGTTGATGAGGACCTGGGTGATGTGACCATCATAGAATAAAAAACATGACATGTTATTTCAAATATGTTGAATGAAACTGAAAACTAGTTTTCAATTGATGGTGGGTGTGAGAATGCAATATGGCTTATTGTGGAATATCAAGGGAATAAGTTCTACAAGTCCATGTTGGTAAGCCAAGTTAATGCAAATCCATTTCTTTTTAAGGATAAGCTAACACATGTGAGGAAATCAATGTATTTTAATATTTTGATAGTTACATCCTTTAATAGTACATGCTTGTTAAATTTGGGCAACAATTGTGGGGTGTATTTTGTATAGGATAATAATAATGAAGCTAGTTCAAAGCAACAAAGTGGTAAAATTCAAGAGCTAGAAAACCCATTCATATTTGTAATGGCACAAGTAATGGAACATGGTGGTTAGGGAGAGTGCAAAAAATTAGGAGGAGAGTCAGAAATAGATGGGGCCTTTCAAGATAGCCCATTGATGTTATGAACAAGCCCAATGTAGTAACTAAGAAAACAATTGGGGGCCTTGTTATCATGGTGTTATTAAACTAGTTTAGTAAATCACATGGTACCTTTAAATTTAAGTATGATGTAATTGATACTAATTGGGTGGATGTAGATTTTATTATATCTATTATCATTATGAACTATGAGAAGGAAAAAAAATTCTATGGTTAGATTGTATTGATGCAAATTCTCTAGATGAATTTGTGACTAATAATTTTTTTGTAAATTGCAATTTTTTTCATTTCAATTACATTCCATGCTTTCATTTTTGCTTTAACCTCCAAATTTTTTTAATTTCGAATTTTGTAAATATAGAATTTTAAAATAATATAAGGTATTAAAATTGGATTAAAAAAAACTCATAAACAAATATAGGGTGGGTAAAATATGCGCATATTAAAAAATAGACAATAATAAGGTTGGGGGAAATATAAATGAAAAATCTAATACCCCCCCTCCCCCCCCCATATAGTCATTAAACACACGTATGTGACAAAAATAACATTAAGTATCCCCTTGGGAACCAAATAAATATACTAATATATATTTTTGGTTTTTTGTTTTGTTTTGTTGTAAAGTAGCATCTATCATTGATCAACACATTGTTGAATTAGGTATTATTGAATTAAGTAGTTCCATTCAATATTTATATTGATGCAAGATATCATTGGGTCAAACATCACAAACTTATTAAGCTCCATAGGTTTGTACAAATTCCATGCAAATTTTAATTTTCATAGGTTCATACATAAATCGTATAAATACCATGTTGTGGTTTAAATGAATGATATTTGTATGTATTCAATATTTTAAATATTCAAATTGATGAGACATTGTTTTTGAATGACAGATGTGAATGTTCATGTTAATACACAAAAATCACATAATTTTATGCAAAATTATATCATGATAATTAAATGATTTAATTAAAATCTAAATCATACATACTTCACATCAAAACATCATAAATAAAAAAGACACATCATATATATATATATTTCATGTCATTTTTACACTTTGAAACTCATGGATTTTGCATGGACATATTGTTTTATGATTTTCACATGAATTTTATTCAAATTTTGTGATATTGGAAGTTGATGATGAGGTCATTAATGATGAAACTAAACTTCAAACATTTAATGTTAGTATAAGAAACAATAAGACTAGAAAAAGGTTGGGGATCACACGAATGCAAGAGGCTTTCATTCCATCTTATATATTAAAGCTACAGTGTCTGTCTGTCTGTCCGTCTTTTACTTATATCTTATTTCTTTTTCTTTGGTACCCTCTTTCTTCTTCTTTTTCACATTTTTTCTTTCTTTCTATACGCAGCTTCTTTTTCTCTGACATCATTTCACTTTCATTACCTCTCTGGCGTAATCCCATTGGC
>Ga0116231_10012460_pt1 | contig 12477 bp, 10 predicted proteins | sample S1TSphgellanicum_2_FD_89695 | JGI IMG/M metagenome (GOLD analysis project Ga0116231, IMG submission 89695) | Host-associated microbial communities from peat moss isolated from Minnesota, USA - S1T2_Fd - Sphagnum magellanicum MG | ecosystem: Host-associated > Plants > Peat moss > Unclassified... | reverse complement strand
AAAGGATGTAGTGGATGATGTAGGGGGTGTGCCTGCGGTAGCTGTATGTGAATGGAGAGGGGGGGGGGGGGGGGGGGGGGGGGGGGGGGGGGGGGGTAAACATTGAAGGGAAGGAGGGGGAGGGGGGTGGACAAAAATGAAACTTGAGTAATTTCACTCCTCATATATATGACAATATCATGGTAGATCATGAAATAATAATAATTTCTATTATATATAAAAAATAATTAAATTTTTGAAAAAAAAATAGTTTAGTCTATGTGGAAATTGACCCTAGGCTATTAATGGTATTCATAATTCACCTTAAAATTTTTAATAAAGAATTGGGCATTAAAAAAATTTTAGTGCCCAATTCTTAAAAAGTCATGCCTATTTGTCATAAAAAAAGCCATGAATAGGAAACAAAATAGGCATGACTTTTCCAAAACTAGGGTTCACTTTTTGGTGCACTTTTTGGTCCACCAATGAGAAGCCTAGAAACAGGTCCACATGGTGAATCCCCCCCCTCCCCTTTCCTTGCACTAGGACAGAAATAGGCCACTTATATGGCTATGTGAAAAAAGGCCACTTATATGGCTATGTGAGAAAAGGCCACTTATATGGCTATGTGAGAAAGAGCCACATTCGGTATTATTTTATTCTTTGCCTTTTTACTGAAAGTAAAACTTAGATAATGAACTCAATGGATGAAAAATTTCATGTTTATCTGAGACCATGTGTTGGATGATCAAGATGGATGATGAGTTTTGGTGGGTCTTTGAAAAAAAGGTGTTGTTCACTTCCAGGTTCCAAAGTTAACCATTGGTTCCAATTCCAATTAATTTAGCCTAGTTTTTTTTGAAAATTTGATGAAACCAAAACCTCCTCTTCCGAATTCATCCAACATCCAAAAAAAGACATCCAAAAACACAAGTGAACAAACATGGGTCACAAAATTTAACCATGGGTACTTGCCCAAAGGGGGCAAAAGAGTAACCTTCGTTGTAAACCCCTCACTAGACACATGAAGCAAATTGAATGATTTTCACATGAAGCAAATCGAATGATTAGAGAGGGAAGTGAAATTGAAAAGAGCATTAAACCTAAAATGAACATTAAACCTAAAATGAATGTTAAACCTAAAATTAGTTTCTTCGTGCCTTTGGTTGAGCATGCCGTGTTAGCACATCGATGAAAAAAATCATTAACTTTTGTTTTTGTAAACATTTAAAAAATTCTATAGCAAAAACAACAAATAAATCCTCATGGTGTCAATTGGGGTAAAGCTCATCTTTTCCTTAGGCCGCAATCTTTGCATTCATTCCTCAAAAAATGGCAACTAACAAAATTAAAATTCATTTGAATAAGTGCAAACCCTATCTATGAAAAACACAATACCGACTTATTATTGTGAAGATTGTTCAAATTTCACATAAATAGAACTAGGAATTTGGTTTTGAGTCCAGTTCCTAAAGAAAAAATAAATATTTTTTTAATTTCATTTTTTGAAAATTGGTCCTATTTGGGTCCGGTTCTTCTTACCCAGGTTTGCAAAAATTAATAAATTGAAGTCATGAGTTCCACACTAAAACACTTGATGAAAATGGATTTCCTTAAACAATGTGGATAATAATTAAGGTGGGTTTTCTGGATGACACAAAAAAAATAAAAATTTGCCTCTTTAGATTGGATAGGCTAACTACATGAACAAAAGAAGTGCTACTCAATAATAACTCTTCCAGTTATGGCAAGTTTAAAAATTATTCAAACCAACAACAACAGCTAAAATAGGAAATGACTTCCCGAGCAAAACTCAAGGCATAAGAAAGATCATACTAATAACTTAACACCACCTGCTGAACATTCCTCCTCAAAATGTGGGGGACCAAAATGCGAGCTATTCACTCTTGCATCCAATCCATACCCAACAACAATGTGCAAAAACGCATCCAGGAGGTTTCAAAGCTTTGTCAGAAGACAATAAGATACATGATATAACTAGAGATCTCTCACATAGCTATTGACTCTTGCATCCAATCCATACCCAACAACAATGTGCAAAAATGCATCCAGGAGGTTTCAAAACTTTGTCAGAAGGCAATAAGATACATGATATAACTAGAGATCTCTCACATAACCAGGGATCTCTTGTTCAATAGCCAGGGTTGTTAGTTATCAGAAATGGCTGATGAACAAAAAATTGTTTAATGTATTTTGGGTAATTGATGGACTTGAGTTGGTTACTAAACATAACCAACCATCCATAGGCTCCAGAGTGACATCATAACTCTCAGGTTGATGAATGAAAATTTGTGTAACTCTCTTCTCAATGGATGAACAAATATATCCGATGTCGTCATCTTGTCCAAATGATGCATGCAGCACAAGAGGTTATGGACTAGGTAACCAAATGACCAAGTTTAGGCCGGTTACTAGGCCATAACCTAATAATGTTTAAAGGTTTGAGAGCAACAACGAAACCTTTTTGTCGATGGATGAAAAATCAAGTAATTTTCCCTTATTGAGGATGAAAAGTAGTCACATAACTCTCTTATGGATGGATGAATAATTCACGTAACCCTCCTCTCAATGTACAAAAACTCACATCCAATGTCGTGGAGTGCGGATGATGTAGGCTAGTCATCCTTTTTCCCCTGATGGGAGACAAAGACAACAAGCAAACCCAAAAACACACACACACACAAACAAAACAGTTGGTATGAAAATAAATGACTCTGTTTGAAATCTTACTATGGACACTATTGTCATTCATCCATCCAACATCCATTGACATCCATCCATCCATCCATTGTCATCCATCCATCCATCCATTCAACCATCTATTCAACCATCCATTGTCATCCATCCATCCATCCATCCATTTTCAACACAAGTTCTTTTGCTTTAATTGTGTTTGTTTTGTGTGGGGTGCTCCATTTGCAACTCCAAAGCTTTACTTTCCTTTTCTTCTCTTGTTTTTCTTGTGTTTCTGGGGGGAAGAGAGAGAGAGAGAGAGAGAGAGAGAGAAGAGTACAAGTATTGGGGGGAGTTGTGGTCAAGAATCTCTTCTTTCTCCCTCTTCTGTCTGTCTGCTGCTGCTGCTGTTGCTTCTGTCATTGAATCAACAAATTGCAGCTACAAATTCATCATCTGAACACAAAAAAACCATCTTTCTTTCAGTAGTAAGCTTCCAATTCCATTCCACCCAGTAAGCAAGCTTTTCTTCTGTCTGTCTGTCTGTCTGTCTGTCTAGTGTTTGAGTTTTTCATCAGGAAGAAGCTCTGATAATTTGTGTCTTGAAATTTCAAGCTTTGATAGTTGTTGGGTGAAGGAAGGAAGCAAACAGCTTCTCTCTGTCTCTCTCTTTGTAGCTTTTACAGTGTTGTTTTTTCTGGGTTTCCATTTTTCTTTGGCTGCTTTTGAAAGAATTGCTTAGTTTAGCTGGAATTTAGTAGTTTTCTCAATTCAGTGCTGCCTCTTCTTCTTTATTTTATTTTTTTCCTTGGCTTTTGAATGAGCATTTTTTTGCATTAGAAAAGGCTTGTGTTTTGGAGTGTGTCTTCTGCTGCTGCTGCTGTTGTTGTTGATGTTGTGGGTCTTTTTTTTGGGTTTCTCTTTGTATTATTTGAGCTCTTTGTGTTGAGGTTTTTGCTTGTTGCACATGATCTTCTATCTTCTTGAGATGGGTTTGGAAATTCCCATCTCAAGATGATGTTTGTTTTGGAGGGTAACCCACCGCCATTGAATCTGTTGTAATTTGGAGCAAGTTCCTGATTTCGGAGAATGGGTTGTGGACCATTTGTGGTGAACTTTTTTCTTTTGGGAATTGGCAGGAGTGCAGGAAACCCAAAGAGCACAAGCCAGCATTAGCACTAGTATTAGCAGCCAGCCACAGAAGAAGAAGCCCAAGCACAAGCTAGCTAGCGATGGGAGGAGGCGGAGGCGGTCAGCAGCTGCTGCTGCAAGCACCGGGTCTGCTGCAAGGGGGAGTGCAAGCGCTTGCGCGAATTATTACTACCACCCACAAAGCCTCGCAGCTTGCCATTACCAGCAGCAGAAGCAGCAGCAGAAGCAGCAGAAGCTCCTCCTACATGAGAAAGCAGCTGACATCTTCTCCAGACTTGATAGTTGTAGCCTGCAGGGCTTGCAGTCGCGGACCAAACCTCCGGAGCTGCAGACAAACGGGGAAGAAGCTGAGAGCCCGGGAGAGAGTACCAGCGCGAAGAAGAAGAAGAGGAGAATTCTACCATGTCGTCGCGTGCAGCTCTGCAGAGTCAGGTATAGCAGAAACTGTCTCAGATCCAGCTCCCTCGCTTTCTTTCCAACACGCTAGTGACGGTCACGGATCAGATGCTGGCGGGGTCGAGGATCAGCAGCTTCAGTTCTATACCGAGGCCGGGGGAATCGAGGTGGTGCGATCTCTAGAAGAAGCGGAGAAGGAAGTTCTAAAAGCCGTTTCAGAGCTAGATCACGACCAAACAACAGCAGCGCCACTGAATGCACTAGAACTGCTGCCGGAAGAAGAAGAAGAAGAAGAAGAAGAAGAGTCGGAAGAAGCTGCAGAAGCACATGAAGAGATGGCAGCTGCTGCTGCTGCTGCAGCAGAAGAGCAAAACCTAGTAGGCGAGCAGTTCCATCTCCTAAGGACGCTGGAGCAGCCAACCTCAGCAGTTGCAGCAGCTGTAATGGTAGCCCAAGTAGCAGAAGCTCTCAAGGAAGCAGACGAGCAGCAGCAGCTGGAATCACAAGAAGAAGAAGATGAAGATGAAGATGAAGCTTATGTGAGCACAAGCAGCACTGGGCAGCAGGAGCAGGAGCAGCAACAGCAGCTTGTCCATGTCCGTGTGCAAGAGCTTGTTCCAGGCAAGGGCATGCTGGCACAGATGTGGGACATCATCGTGTTTGCAGGCCCTGCTCTGGGAATCTGGTTATCTGGTCCCATCATGAGCTTGATCGATACCTCTGTCATTGGCCAGAGTAGCTCTCTTGAGCTTGCTGCACTTGGTAAGATCCCAAATCTTCTTGAACAAATTCTCTTTGTCTCTCAAGCAAATCCCTTTTGTCTCTTGAGAGCCTTGCTGCAGCTGCTTGAGAATCTCTGCACTCACCCATTTGCTGCTGCACTCTCAAGCTTGCTTCCTTGAGAATTATGCACTTGGGGTCTTGAGCTTGCAGCTTGAGAAGAATGCACTTGGGTCTTGAGCTTTGCTTGAGAATTTTGCATTTGTGTTTCAAACTTGCTTGCTGCACATGGTAAGCCCAAATCTTGAGCAAATTCATTTGTCCCGTAGGTACACAAAACCATTCTCCAGTACACAAAACTGCCAGTTGATGATGGTGATGGTGGGTGGGGTTTTGAATCGCAGGTCCTGGTACTGTGTTGTGTGATAACCTCTGCTATGTCTTCATGTTTCTGTCTGTTGCAACCTCGAACTTGATTGCCACTGCGCTTGCTCAAAAGGTCATTCATTTCTCATGCTACTTTTCTCAAATCAATCTTTTCCAAAATGCTTTTGAATCACCAAACCGTTGACATTTCTGTCGTTGTCCTTTTTTTTGTTAGTGCCTGATTGTTGGTTCTCTAACATTTTTTGCAGGATGAAGCCGAGGCAGCAGGTCACCTCTCTCGGTTGCTCTTTGTCGCCGTTACATGTGGAATTGCCATGGCAATCCTCACCCAGTTTGGTGTAGACAGATTGCTTCAAGGTAAAAACAAAAAGTTTCTAAAAATCTCATAAATCTGAGCCAGCCAGTTGCAGCACCACCATGTCTTCAACTTATATATATAAAAAAAAAAACAGGATTCTTCTTTCTCTCTCTCTCTCTCGACACTCTCAGTGACATTTGTGTGGAATTTTGCACTAGGATGTAATGCAAAATCATTAGAGGATTGGGTTTGTGGCTTACTTGAAAGCAGGTGTATTGTGGAAATCAATCAGCGTAACCTCTAATGAGTTGTTACATGCAAATCTGGGATTTTGTCAGGTTTTGTTGGAGTCGAGAATGCAGATATGATCCCAGCAGCAAGAGTATACGTTCAGGTATAATTGGTCATCACACAGAGCAGCAAAACACTTGTTGGATTTTGAGCTTCTTAGGATAATCTGTGTCTTGCTTTTGCATAGAGATGAAGGAACAAAATTTGCAAAATGTTTGATGAGATTGGGGTGTTTTGGGATTGGTGTCTTTCTGTTGCAGATCCGGGCATTGGCATGGCCAGCTGTGCTTGTAGGCTTAGTTTCACAAAGTGCAAGGTAAAAAAAAAAAAAACCATTCTTCTATCACTATGTGCTGGTTGCTGTTTGTCTTTCTTTTTTTCCTGAGCGCCTCCACTGCTGCTACATAGATTTTCACTGCTCCTACCTGTACAGCTACTATAATTCCTCTCGAACCTTGTGCATTAAATGCTGAGATTCAGCATTTCGTACTGAGTTTCAGCATTTCATACTGAGTGTCAGCATTGAGTTTCAACATTTCATACTGAGATTCAGCATTTTATACTGAGATTCAGCATTTCGTATTGAGTTTCAGCATTTCATACTGAGATTCAGCATTTCGTACTGAGTTTCAGCATTTCATACCGAGATTCAGCATTTCGTACTGAGTTTCAGCATTTCATACTGAGATTCAGCATTTTGTACTGAGTTTCAGCATTTCATACTGAGATTTAATGAAAATTTCCTTACTTTACGGATACCACTAAAAGAGGGATTAGGGGGTGAAAGGAGGCCCAAAGACAGGGTGAAAAGACAGGGTGAATTTGCGAATATCTCCAATGTCTCCTAAAGTTTTGAGGGATTGTAATTTGGCTTGTGAATTTGGCAGCCTTGGAATGCAGGATTCATGGGGCCCATTGAAGTCATTAGCTATCGCCAGTGGCGTTAACCTCACCGGTGATATTTTGCTCTGTACAGTTATGGGATATGGTATTGCAGGCGCTGCATGGGCAACGATGGCGTCTCAGGTATGTTGTGATGCTGCTGCCGCTGCTTTGGTAGCTATCTTGGAAAAACCCTTGGAAATTTTTCCAAAGAGCTTCTTCTAATGGGTTTTGAAAATGCTGCGTTTTTTTTCGGGTTTTTCCCCTCATGTCTTCTGATGCTTCTTTGGTTGGAATTTCTTTGGCCTTGCCTACCAAGGCAAGGATATAGTGTTTAGATTCATTATAGAGTATAGTAGCTTAAAGGGATTTTGGCCCATACTAGGTAATAAATAATAGGTCTATTTTTTTATATGAGGATTTTTGAAAGACGATATTTTGGCTTGTGTTGAAACTTGAGATTAGTTAATGTAGAGTTATAATAATATCTTGAAGGATTTTGGCTTTCTTTTAGAGGATATTTTTTGAAGATTAATATATTTTTGCAATAGTGAAATATTTGAGTTTCCATACTTCTTCTTTTGCACCTTAAGATTCTTTTTATTAATGTAAATGGCAAGGCTACCGTGTGACAAGACAAACCCGTTGTTTTCAGTATGTGGCAGCCTACTTGATGATGAAGTCATTGCACGATAGAGGCTACAACGTGATGGCGATTTCTTCACCCTCTTGGAAGGAATTTGTCCACATGGTGAATTTGGCTGCTCCAATTCTCCTTACGATGATATCCAAGGTTTGAAAATTGTACCAAGGCAAGGATATTGTGTTTAGATTCATTATAGAGTATAGTAGCTTAAAGGGATTTTGGCCCATACTAGGTAATAAGTAATCGGTCTATTTTTATATGAGGATTTTTGAAAGATGATATTTTGGCTTGTGTTGAAACTTGAGAGATTAGTTATAATAGAGTTCTTATGATATCTTGAAGGAGCTTTTGGTTTCTTTTAGAGGATGTTGTTTTGAAGATTGGGTGTATTTTTGCATCGTGAAATATTTGAGTTTTTGCATAATTCTTTCTTTTGCCTTAAGATGATTACCTTTCAATGTAAATGGCAAGTCCATAGTGTGTGACACATGCCCTTGTTTCTCTCCTTTTTTGAACACAGGTGACGTTCTACACACTGATTACATACCTGGCTACAACTCTAGGAGCTATTGCTCTCGCTGCTCACCAGGTACGTAAAATACAATAAATGATGCTACTACGGGATTCTTTGGAACTACTACCCAAGCAAAATTTACTAATTCGTTAATATTCATAATTATTAGATCGATAATCATTTTCCAAGAATTAGGATTTCTGCATTCCCCAAAGAGAATTTAATTTCTTTGGGATTTTTTGTGTGTTTATTTGATTGTTTGCTCAAGATGATGATGATGCTGATAATGATGATGCTGATAATGATGCAGCAGTTAGTGCTTCTGGAGTCTTGCAGGTGATGGTAGGAATTTGCTACTTGTGTTCTGTATGGGGAGAACCCCTTGCACAAACAGCGCAATCATTCATGCCTGCATTCATTCATGGCACCGACCGCAACTTGAAGCAGGTGAACTTGATTCTCATGAAATGGTAGATCTCATGGTCTTGAGGTGTTTTGTTTTGTTTTGGGTTTTTTCCTGATTTATTTTTATTTCTTCTGGGATGAAATGAATCTATTAGGTTTATGATTCCAGACGACCCAAACTGCCAACCCAATTTGGAAACAATATTCAATCTTTCCAGATTCTTTCGAAAGAAGAAAAGTACATTCATAAGCACAGAAACAAATGCAGCATGCTGCATTGCTTATTTGAGATTCTTCAATAGTTGCAAGACTGAAAAAACAGAGTGTTTCTTGTGTGTTGTGTTGCTGGGTGGCGGTTCCTTTCAGGCACGGTCATTGCTGGGTTTATTGATGTTGATGGGAGTAATCGTAGGATTTTCTGTTGGGTGTATGGCTATATCAGTCCCTTGGTTTTTCCCCCAGATTTTTACTAAAGACCTTGCCATTATCGCTCAGGTATAGTTCTTCAAGGGCACTCTTCTTCTTCTTTTTCTTTTTGGTTTTTCAGTCCTATAAGAAGTACTGCAGAAGTTTGCAATAGTTTTTCCTTTGTTTGGGAGCTTCACTATCATTGGAGGTTTTGTGTCTACAATTCCACTTTGAGAAAGGGATTACTACTACCGACTAAATCTGATTTTTGTGTGTTTGTGTGTGTGTATGTTTCCAGATGCAATCCGTGACACTGCCTTTATTTTGCAGCTTGGTGATAACACCGCCAACTCATGCTTTAGAGGGCACCCTTCTGGTAATCGCTTTGTTTTTTCAATTCAACTATTTCAACAACCCATTTACAATTCTCATCGTTCATTGTTGCTTCTCAGATGGTTGCATCCACCATGAATGAAATGTTTGAAAGCATGGGTTTAGGGTTTAGGGTTTTAATTACCAAATGGTCATTTGTCCTCTTCTTTGTTGCAATCTGCAATGTTTTTGTTTTCTTTGCAATTCTGTGTGTGTGCTCTTTTGTGCTTTGAAATTGGACATAGTTTTGTTTGTTGTTTGTCTTTTTCTGTGTCTCCCGGACATTGTTTTGTTTGTTGTTTGTCTTTTTCTGTGTCTCCCTCCTTTGTAGTCTTTTTTTCACTTACCATGTTTTGTGGGAATAAAAGAAGGTCTGGTATTATTGTATGTTAGAAGTTCTCAACCTTTCCAAAGGAATGGTTTAGGGTTTAGGGTCTAGGGTCTTGCATTTTCTCTGTTTAGGCTCTTGTTATGCTTTGAATTGGAGCATGTTTTGTTTGTTGTGTGTTTTTTTCCTTGTCTGCCTGCCTATGTATTCTTTTTCCACTCACTGTGTTTGTGGCAATCAAAAAGTCTGGTATTGGGTGTTAGCAGTTTTCAACATTTCAAAGGGAAATGGTTTCATCATACTCCACTTGGACAATCTCCTGAGTGAATTTCATGTTTTGCAGGCTGGAAGAGACATGAGATTTTTAGGGTTGAGCATGACAGCTTGCTTCTGCGGTGGCAGTATTGTGCTCCTGGTATGGCAGATTTTTTTGAATTCCTGAAAATCTTTCATTCTCTTAAACCTGAATTCTTCTGGAGTTGATTGTTATTTAAATTTCTTTCTCCAGATCTTATTCATTTTTGTCGCATGTATTATTCATTCACGCAATTTCATTCAACTGGTGATGTACACGTGTTGGAAAATTTGAGGTGGATTTTTCTTCTTCTCAGCAATGTCACAAAACCAATGAAATGACACTCTGCAAGTACAGAAATGCCATGTTTTTTTGTTAGTACTGGATTTGAGAAATTCAAAATCTCTACAAAATACTTTTTGAATGGTTTTTTATTTGTTTCCCATTATAACAGACTTTCCACAACCTTGGCTTGGGCTTGCAAGGCAGTTGGTGGACTTTGGCTGCTTTCCAATGGGTAGTCTTTTTTTCTTTTTTCTGGACTGATTCAATTCACATACACTTTGTGATGCTTGTGGGAACATGCAGAAGTAAATAATATAATTAATTTCTAGTTGATGTTTTGGCTGTTTTAGACCCTTCTTTTATAATTTATTATTTCACATGACATCTGGAGGTATCTGAACTATTTGTGAACTAGCGAATTGCATTTCTTCCAGAGTCATGGGTAGTAGTAATGGGTAGCCTCTAAAATGTAGGTGGGTGCAAACCTTTACACCAGGGAATGCACTCTGTGCCCTCTAAGGCTCGACTGGTCACCAGGGCTCAGCCTAGCCAAGGGACAAACCAGGAGGCAAAGTGAGCCTTAGGGTTGCGTTCTCTAGTACAAAGAGACTCGTGTTCCTTGTGACCATAGATGCTTGATGTAGAAGATGTGATGTTACTTCTATAGTCAGATATGTAACCTTTTTTGTATTGAATTTTTCAAGGTCTGTAAGTCTTGGTGAGATGCACAAATATTTAAGTTTTTTTGTCCTCCACTGACAAGGCTGTTTTTTTGTTTTTCTGGCAGGCACGCTTCCTGTATTCATATGCACGCCTCTCGTCTTCACAAAGTATACTTCGTGATCCCATCATTTCTTATGAGGCAGAAGAGCCTGTTTTGACACCAACATGACTGATTCTCATTTCCGAGTGTAAGTATACATTGCACAACTCTATGTGTTGTTTGGGGTGAAAAGGAAATTGAACCCTAAACCCTAAACCCTAAACCCACAAGGCCTCTGTTGTCTATTGAGCATTTCATAGGTGCTCTTTTTCTGCTCATTCATTATCTCTCTTCAGTTTCAAATTCTACCGGGCTGAAGATGGAAAACATGGAATTTGTTTACTTCCACATAAAGATTGAGAAACCAAAATTGGGTGTAGAAAAGTGGAAGGACTTTGGCATTTTGATTTGTCATTCATTTGACAATTCTTTGTCTGTGTGCCATTTTTCCTCCTGGGAAAAAATGGCACTGTATATTATTTGTATTATTATACACCCCACCCAATTCATAGTTTTTTGGGGTCATTCTTCAAAGAGCCCCCCCGCACTTCAGAATATTTTGCAAGAGATGTTGATGATACTCCAGCAGTGAATTCACACCGTTTTTTTGGTGAACTGATTTATGCCATTCTACTATGAAGGATGTTTGAAGTATAACAATCATCAGTTAGACCCAAATTAAATTTAGAGTTTACAATTTGCTCATTCATTTGCTTGATCATGAGACCTGACCAGCAAGCTTGACGTGATTGCTCCCTCTCTCGACTCCACCATCCTTGTCTCATATGTCATGAAATGGAGAGACTCTGCATGTAAGCACACTGAACAAGCCAAATGTGAAGCAGGAAACTCTAAACCGATTGTTTCAACAGCAGACCTTTGGCAAGGAAAGTGTGGAGTTGTCCTGCAGTTGTGTTCCTAGAAATGAGAGCTTCTGATGTGTTGTTGGTCACACCATAGTCTTCCCACTTGTAGAGTGAGAGTTGTCACCCACTACAGAGGAGAAATGAGAGAAAACTGCATCATCATTTGATGTTTTGGTGACGCCTTTTCAATACTGAGGTAGGCTTTAGAGACTGGATCCAATAATTGATGGAACAGACACCAATCTTTTTAGGGTTTTTTCTTCTCATGGCAGCAATCTTGAGAATTGCTATGTGTGTCGTCTCTCTGTGTTGCTGAATTTGTGGTTAGTGGTTGCAACAAACACTTACATGAGATGAGAATCTTTGCCCCAACTCTTCCCTTAACCCCTCTTTGAAGTTCTAATAAACTCACTCTTGCTAGATTGAATCTCTAATCTTTCTCAGACTTAGTCTAACCCTCTTCTCTTCCTAATTAATTAAAGGGTATCACACCCTAAAAAAATTCCTTGATTTGCCTCAAAATCCTTGATCTCCACCAAAATGACACTAAATAGTGTGAAAATTCTTTCCTATCCTCCCTCAAGTATCCTATTATTCATCTTCACAAAGTAATGCTTCATGATCTCGTCATTTCTTTATGAGTAAGAAGAAGAGCTTGTTTTGATACCAACATGAACAATGCTTAGTGATCTTGGTCATTTCTTATGAGTAAGAAGAAGAGCTTGTTTTGATACCAACACGAACAATGCTTAGTGATCTTGGTCATTTCTTATGAGTAAGAAGAAGAGCTTGTTTT
>Ga0116231_10012459_pt1 | contig 12480 bp, 11 predicted proteins | sample S1TSphgellanicum_2_FD_89695 | JGI IMG/M metagenome (GOLD analysis project Ga0116231, IMG submission 89695) | Host-associated microbial communities from peat moss isolated from Minnesota, USA - S1T2_Fd - Sphagnum magellanicum MG | ecosystem: Host-associated > Plants > Peat moss > Unclassified... | reverse complement strand
CGGTATCAATCCGTAGGCCTATTTGGCGGATGTCCTCGGCCGGATCGCCGATCATCCCATCAACAAGATCGACGCCCTGCTCCCCTGGCTCTGGACAAAATAGCCCAAGCCAAATCACGCCGCCTCGATAAATGCCGCGGCCATCAGCGGACGCTTACAACCAGGCCGCAAGATGCTCAAACGTATCGCCGCCAACCGCGCGCATCTGTTCGTGTTCGTGACCGATCGCGCCGTCCCGGCGACCAACAACGTCTCCGAGCGCCACCTCCGGCCAAGCGTCATCTTCCGCAAAGTGACCAACAGATTCCGCTGCGAATTGGGTTAGGAAACCTACGCGGCCTTCCGCTCCGTCGTTGGCACCGCAAAAGCCAACAACACGACCGCCCTCGACGCCCTCAATGCCGCAGTCCTCGCCAAGACGCCACTCGAACCGGGGTGAGCAATTATGAATTATCAAGCCTGTCACTAAGTCTCGTAGAGATGCTGAAGCAAAATCCTAAAGTCAAGAGCCCAAGACCTCCATCGCCATCTATCGTCATGGATATTTCTATATACTCCTCCCATATTATTCCTAAAAAATGCATCCAACGCTGCTATTTTTGAGCCGGCATCATATAATTCATATCGAGCTTTCTGCTGCTTCAACGTAGACATCCAAAAGCCGTCAGCTCGTCTAAAGTTGAACAGGGGAAATCCATTTGGGTTTATCTCAGGAATAATGCCTCGAAGGTGAGTGGCTGCTTGAATGTAGAGGGCGGCACGTTGCCGAACATATGATAACCTGCTCCCTTTGGTTCTTGATGGGCGTGCGCCGAATAGATTCGTGCTGTGCTGCCTGTAGCCGGCAAGGTATGCATCTATCGTAACCACATTACCTAGTAGATTAGCGAGGTAGTAGATCCAGCGATCATGGGACAAGCCACCGATTCCTAATATATAGTCGAGGCCCCTACGCTCAAAAGAAATTGTCTGAAAAAGTGAACGACGAAATACAATAGAAAATCCGAAAAAGACTCCCCACGGGTCCATGCTTAGCGGGCGCTTGACTTCAGTAGACAAAATACCCTGGTCAAAGCTACCGATGTCTGAGCCATGTGCATCAATTAGCCGAGCTTTGTGAGAAACCAGAACATTGAGAGGGTCCTCAAAAAACTGGTTACAAATCGCGAGTTTCTCTGGGTGCCACACGTCGTCTTGGTCGCTAAATGCAATTAAGTCACCACTCGCTAGATTTACGGCAGTTAGAAAATTCTCCCTGAAACCTAGAGCCTCTTGGTTTTCTCTAAAAATAACCGCTACGGGAGAGGATTTCACAAATTCAGACACGATTTCTCGAGTCCCATCGATTGATGCATCGTCAGAAATCACTATCTCCGCAGGAAGTAATGTCTGCCCCGTCAGGCTTTCGAGCTGTTGTCTGATATACTTTTCGCCATTATGTGACGCAAGTACGACTGAGGTTTTTAACATCCTATGATCCGTAGTGGTGCCTTGAGTTTATGGTCGTGATTTCTTATTTGCGGCGGTTCATCATGTCATTCTCCAAAAGTAAAGCTTGCAAGACCTTGGCGGAGCAACTTATGAAGCCACATATATATTTTCTTCTCTAAACCCTCAGGCTGGCCGAAGAGATACCAGAGTGTGAGCAGAGTAGCAAGGTAAGTGATCGAGCCTATTGCAAAGCTAAAGAAAAATAAAACGTCATCGTGGGAGCTAAGCATAGTTTGGACCGAAGATATGCAAAGAATTACGGCAACCATAGCAAACGTTGCAACGAAACTACGCCATGGTGCAATGAGCTGTGCGTATACCGATATGCCAATAAGATGGCGCGCGAGAACAACACAGTACAGAGACGTAACAACTTCCGATATAACTCTTGCTCCTAGAACACCGTTAAACCCGAAATAGGCTACCCCAAGTATCACCAGAGGGATTTTTGAACAAAATTCTAGGGCGTTACGGCGAACAAAATAGCTCGTTTGTCCTAGCGCCATCACAAGGGGTGAAAATGGAACTGCAAACAAGCTAGGTACTAGACTTAAACTTAGCCACTGTAGCAGATCGGCTGATCCCACCCATTTTTCGCCAAGTATAATTCGAATGATGGATTTTGAAAGCAAGCTCTCTCCGGCTAAGATTGGTAGACCGATAGTGACGATTGCAGTTGAGGTAATAGTAAATATTTTGATTAACGAGTCGGAATTCTTTTGGGCAATTGAGAATGCAGAAAGCAAGGGGCGGTTAATAGGCGTAAGAAGAGAGGTGATTGGCAGCAACGCGAGGTCGTTCGCGGTAGTGAATAGACCTAAGTCTCCTCGAGAGGCAAACTTACCAACCATCATTCGGTCGGATTGCCATATGAACGCACTAAGAATTTGGGCAGCCGAGTTCCAACCAAGAAAGTTCATAAAGACGTGCCGTTTGGTCAGGCTAAGATGTGGCTTGTAAGGTGCGATGATATATGAGAGCGCCATGGTGATAAGTGGATAAGTTATTGTACCGGCAGCAAGTGCGAAGTAGCTGTGCGTAGTTAGTGCAATCGTGGCAGCTGCAGCTAGGGCTGTAAGTTTACCACAGATTTCAAGAACAGAATCGCGCCAAAAACTCATCTGTTTAGCGTATAGAGCAAGAGATGGACTCATCAGTCCACGCATCGCAGACGATATACTGAGTAAGGCGATCAGTAAAATTAGGCGAGGATCTTTATATAAAATAGAAAATGGTATTGCCAAAAGACAAAGACAAGACATTACGAACAGACCACGTAGCGCACTTAACGTAAAGGAGGTGTCAAGATGAGATTTCTCAACGTGAGACAAGCGTACGAGCGCTTGGCTGAGCGGGAGTTCGAAGATTGGTTCTGTTACGTAAATAACGCTCATAGCAAGTGCAAATAAGCCAAAATCATCGGGTGCGACAGTGCGTGCCAATATAAGGAGCGACAGGAAATCTATTGCACGAGTAATAAGTCTGGTCGTGACCAATAATAAGCTTGCCCGGGCAGTGTTACCTTCAATCATAAAGATCTCGATTCACAGGGTTGGTTATTCGAGGTTCTACAGGAGTAGCCAATAATAATAGCGACTTTTAGAAAAAATTCGATGCTATTTATTGCGGATCCGGCGATTGTCGTGAATACAAAATTGGCAAAAATTGAGGCATTCAGCAGGTCTAATAGCGCCTCATTCATCGGGCGCACGGCTTCGAGATTGGCGCGCTTAACTTGGCGGCGCACCCGGAGGATGGTTCGTGGCAACAGAGCGAAACCATAGATACCAAGGCTCGCCAGTAGGCCCGGGACAAGGCTCGACGACCGATTGCTGCCCCATCCGACGCCGAGTCCATAGGTCGGCAGCAGGGTGGCGAGACTGTCCTGGTCGGCTGTCGTGCGATCAGCGTAGGAACTCGAATTTGGCTTATCGAGTGTTCCGGTCAGCACCTCCTCGGTGGCGCGCTCAAGTTCAGGAGCGAGCGTCGTGGTCCCCAGTGCGATGATCGCGCCAACGATTAGAAGCGTAACGCCTCCGGTCAGGAGATTGCGCATGATCCGAGTGGACGCCGAGACGATGGCCCACCCTCCAAGGCAAACAGCGCCGACCACTAGCCCGGTATAGCCAGCCGTTGAGGTTGAAAGCAGGACCGAGAGGAAGGCGCAAGGTAGAAGCCAGCGTGCGAGCCGGATCGTATGGCCGTTTACCAGCATCCATACGCAGGCAAAGACATACGGCCCCATCGCGCCGGCGAGGGACGCTGGTTCGGTGAAGGTACCGCTAGCTCTGGCAACGCTACCAATCTGCTGGGCGTCGAGGATCGCATACCCTGGATTCGAGAGCAGGAAATCTGATGGGAACCACAGTCCGGTCACCTTGTTGGCGAGACCCCAGACCGAGAAGCCGAATTCCATGAAGCCCGCGAGGAAAAAGGCACGGAGTAAGCCATCGTAATCGATATCGGATCGCGTCAGAAAGCAGGAGGCGAGCGTCGCGAAGATCACATCCACTGCCAAGTACGCGCTTTGGGTCAGATTGCCGCTTCCGAAGGCAAGGGGCACCGTCGTGACGCCGATCTCCGGCTTCTGAGGATGCACCAGCGCCTGGCCCTCCATCAGGTGGGGTATGACGAAGGCCCCCACCAGCGCATAGGCCGTCAGGATGAGTAGCGGTGTCAGCGTTCGTAGTGCCAGCGCCTCACCAGGATAGCGTACGCCGAGCAGTTTTTGCAGCAGCACATACCCGATGAAAGCCGCCGCCGGAACGAGTTCCGGCACAACGCCGAAACCGGCGATATTGAAGGCTGACGCCCCGCCGAACATGCTTGCGAAGAAAATGAGCTGAAGCAGCCATTCCGGGCGCAGGCAGGCGAAAGCCACAATCGGGAGAAAAACCAATCCGAATGGGGTCGGCTCCATACAGCAATCAACCCGTGTCGGGCGCACCGCTGAAGTGCGATGCGCCGAATGCCCGGAATCGCCGGATCGTCCAGCAAAATACGCCGCTAGAATGATGCCTAGCGAATGGCGGCTGCCGAGTCCATGCCGCGAGGCGTTGCAGGGGCTGATACTCGACCGTATCGCGTGACGATCTCGACAAGCGTGCGTGTGGTTTCTAATCTAGATGATGTAAGACTATATTGACGGGTGAAACGCGGTGCTTTGCCGCCGTTCGAGTGGGCACGAGCCGAGCCCCGCTTGCGGTGCCGCCTAAGTTGTCCTAGGGAAACGATCATTGCCGCCGGTTTTCATCAACGGACGATACCTCGCGCAGCCGCGCAGCGGCGTTCAGCGCTTCGCGGCCGAAATCGTCGCGGCACTCGCCAGAAGCTGGCCGGAAGATCTGGGGGAGAAACCTGTCCTCCTGACGCCGGTCGGCGCCGATCTGTCGGATACGCCGCTCGAATCCCGTGTCGTCGGAAGCCGCACGGGAATCGCCTGGGAGCAGATCGACCTCCCCCGCCAAGCGGCCGGTGGCGTGTTGGTCAATCTCGGCAACAGCGCCCCCATGGCCATGGCTGGGCGCTGTCAAATCATCGTGATCCACGACACGGCACCGATCAGCTTTCCGGCAGCTTATTCCTGGCGCTTCCGCGCCTGGTATCGCGTCATGCAGCGTGTCGTCCTGGCGCGCGGCCCTTCCGTCGTGACCGTGTCGCAATTCGCCCGGCGTGAAATCGCGGATCATCTGCGCGTGCCGTTCGACTCGATCTCCGTGATCCCGGAAGGGGCGGATCATATGGCGCGGGTGATGCCGGACACGGAGGCGCTCGCGCGTCTGGGCCTGGAGCCGGGACGGTTCGTGCTCGCGGTCGGCAACCTCGCCGCCCACAAGAATCTCGGCGTGCTGGGCGATACCGCCAGTGCCCTTGCCGAACAGGGGTTTCAGCTTGTCATCACGGGCGCCGCCAACACGGCGCTGTTCGGACAGGCCGGAATCGCGCCGCCGGAGCCAGCGCGCTATGTCGGCCGGGTCAGTGACGGGGCGTTGCGGGCCTTGTACGGCGCGGCGCGATGCTTCGTGTTTCCCTCGCTGTACGAGGGCTTCGGTCTGCCGGCGGTCGAGGCGATGGCGTGCGGATGTCCGGTCGTGGTGAGTGATATCCCTGTCTTACGCGAAGTCTGCGGCAATGCGGCGCGCTATGTCGATTCAACTTCGTCGCAAGCGGTAGCGCGCGGCGTTCTCGAGGTCGTCATGAACGATGACATCGCGGCGCGGCTGCGTCAGGGGGGCATGGCGCTGTCCGCCGTGCTCACCTGGGACCGTTCGGCCGGCGGCCTGCTAACATCGATCGGCGCGATAATGGCGTCTCAGGCATGAGCAGCCGGCTTTGGATTGACATGATGACGACGGAACAATCTCCGGTCCATGTGTCCGCGCCGGGACCGACCGTCAGCATCGTCATCATCAACTTCAACTACGGTGCGTTTCTGTCGCAGGCGATCGAGAGCGCCCTGGCCCAGACCTATCCGCATACGGACATCGTCGTGGTCGATGACGGATCGACCGACAACTCGATCGCGGTGCTGAACGCCTATCGCGAATGGATCAGGATCATCGAGAAGCCCCATGGTGGACACGTCTCCGCCGTCAATGTCGGACTCGCCGGGAGCGAGGGAGATCTCGTCGTGCTGCTGGACGCCGACGATCTTCTCTATCCCGATTGCCTCTCTCGCGCGGTGTCCGCGTGGGAAGGCGGGGCAGCGAAAATTCAGTTCCGGCTGGACACGATCGACGGATGCGGGGCCAATCAGGATATGCCGTTCCCGGCCTATCCGCCGGATCTCGATACGGCCGAAATTCGCCGCCGGTCGCTGCGAACCGGCTATTATCCTTGGCCGGTTTCCAGCGGGAATGTGTTTTCGCGCGACTATCTACGCCAGGTGACGCCGATCGACGAGGCGCGGATCTTCAAGTCCCCGGACGGCTACCTCAACAAGATGGCGCCCCTTTTCGGCCCGGTCGTGACGCTCGATGCGATCCTTGGCGCCTACCGGGTGCATGGGCGCAATGCCTGGGCGCAATCATCGGGTGTTGCGCGCTCGGCGGCTTATGTCCGCGTCACATGGTTCGATGCGGTGCTGCATGCGGCGTTCATGGAGACGGCACGCCGTCAGGGTCATGATGTCCCGCCCTTCGATCGTGCGGCGGTGCCGCAATGGGTTGAGGTGCGTTTTCTCTCGATGCGGCTGGAGCGTGGCGCACATCCTTTCGCGGGGGACACGATCCCGCGCGTATGGTGGATCGGGGTTCGGGCGGCAAGGGATGCCGCAGGTACGACATGGCTCGGGCGTGCCATGTGGATGACCTGGTTCAGCGCGCTGGCGCTTCTGCCCAGAAGTATTATCGTGTTTCTGGCGACCAACTGGCGGGCGCAATCCCATCGGCCCAAGCTGGCGCGGCGTCTTGTCGCGTTCTCCCGGTATCTGGGCGGAAAGCGATCATAGAAGGGTTCCGTCTCGCTCTCATCCGGGCAGAGCGCTCATCGTCAAAATCGGAGAATCCGTTCTGGCATGATCCGTCCTCGGCAGAGATCAATCAGTGCCAGACAATTGCCGAACAAGCGTCCGCGCCGGTCTACCCAGGCTTCCGGACGAGCGGAGCGAACGAAATTCATGGCGAGGTGCCGCGAGATGCTCCGCAGTGCGTGATTCCAGGGATAGGTGCCTTTGCGGGCGAGATAGACGGAGTTCATCACCTGCGAATAGCCCAGCCGCTTGCCCGACGTACGGCCCGATTTCGCGCCGAGATGCACTCCCCGCGCGGCCATCACTCGCACGATCCTGCCATGCCGGCCCAGCCGCCGCGTGAAGTCGATGTCCTCGTACCAGGCATAAAGGGGGAGCCGCTCGTCAAAGCAGACAGCGAACTGCCGTGCCGTCGCGAGGCGAATCGCCATATTGCAGCCATATCCGTTCCAGGCTGGCGACAGGCCGGACGATGCTTCCTCGGAGATATCACCAGCAAGCAGTCGCCGTCCGTATTCGGGGCTGAAGCCGGGCCCCTTGATGCCATCGGCAATCACGGCGCCTGTCGTCACCACGATGGCCGGGTCGGCCTGGAATGCGCCAAGCGTCGCCGCGATGTAGCTGGGGGCGGGCAGAAAATCGTCGTCCAGGAACAGCACGAAATCGCAGTCGGTGACTGCGTCCAGGATGATGTTTCGTTGCGAGGCGGACCCTGGGCTCCCCGTCCGAAGCTCGAGTCCAGGCAGGGGGGGGAGTCCCTCCACATCTTGCGGGTCGACATGACAGATCACGATGCGGTCGGCCGGTCGGGTCTGCTTGCGCAGCTCCATGAGCGTCTCGCGCAGGATGCCCGCGCGGCCCCGGGTCGCGATGCCGACCGCTATTTTCGGCGATCGGTCTGTCACTGCAGAGATATCGCCCGAAACGCCATGGTCCATCGTCCGTTCTGTCTCCGCGATACTGCCCTATGCAAGACGGCTGCCGTTAGCTCAAGGCAAATACAATTTGCCCTCGTCTTCCCCGACTCGCCCATCCCTGCCACACTGCCCTCGAAACAGACCGGGTCGCCCATGTCCTCGCCTCCCGCCACCGTCACGCTCGACACCGAGCTCTAGACCGGCTCGATGCCGCGCTCGCCGGGGGGGAGCGGCAGGCCAAGCCGGTGCTGTCGGGGCTGCGCGGCCTGCGGCGGCAGGCGGCCACTGGGGTGGTGGCGGGGCTTGCTCGCCGGCTCGAGCAATTGTCCGCCGCCGCTGAGCCGCTCGTTGGGGCGCTGCGCACCGCCGCCGGCAGCTTCGCCTACGAGGCCAAGGCGGCGTTCGCCGATGGCGCCTATCTGCGCGAATTGGAGGCCGAAGCCGCCGAGCGTGGGCTGGTGCTGATGGCGCGCGAGGGGCGCATCACCGCCTTTCCGCTGCTGCTGAAGCTCGAGCCGTCCATCCCCGCCGTGCGAATCGGCCGCCGGATCGAGCGGCAGATTCGCCCCTCGGTGCTAACGGCGCTGCTCAAAAAGGCGCAGGACAGCGCCGCGTTCAACGCCGAGGCCTTCCTCGAAATGCTGTTCCGCGCCGCCACCCACCTCGCCCGCGCCGATGCCCATGCCGACGAGCCCAAGCCTGGCGCGGTGGTGCCGCTGCTCGACCTCTACGAGCTGCTCACACTGCGTCCGGGGGCGGCGGTCGAGTATCCGCGCGAGACCTTTATAGCGCGACAATCTGGATGAGACGCGTATTGCCTCATCAGAATGCTCCCGACGGCTGCTAGATGTATGCAGGTGAACCTGACGTTCCACCCAAAGGCGTTCGCGACCGTGGACGCGGCCTTTCACCCGGAGCCGGGTGTCGATTATGCCGCGCGCTTCCTGATCAGTCTGCACGCCGAAACCAAGGACTGGGCCCCAGGAAATCGGCTTCTACCACTCCCGCACACACGTCCTCGCCACTCTCTATCGGCAGCGCGTGCAAATCACTATGGGCGGCCTGCCGCCGGCCACTGCCCTGACCGCGCTGCCGAAGGAGCGCAGCCTCGCCGAGCAGCTTGCCGTCGCTTGGCGGACAACAACCGAACGCGCGGCGGGCGCCGCGCCCCCGCCGGGACGGGACTGGAGCACCCTGCTACAGCACGTGCTCGCGCCACCCACAGCCCCTCGCCGCCCCCTCGGCCCGCTAGCGCATTCAATCCCTTAGTCGTATGATCTCAAAAGTGAATCGAAGCGAGTGTCATCATTGCTGCATCATCGAGCTGCCGTTGCCGCCCGCTACCTAGCCGTCCCCAGCACTCTTCGGATGAGATTTCTGGCTGTGCTGGCCGGGTGCCTGCTGCTCGCAGCCTGCCAGCCCGGCGCCAATTTGCCACCCCTGCCAGACACGCAGGAGGTTCCCTACCGCCTCGGAATCGATGAGCAGATCCGGATCATCACGTTCGGCCAAGACGAGCTCACCGGCCAGTTCCGCATTAACGATCGCGGCGACGTCGCCATTCCCCTGGTCGGCTCCATCCAGGCCGACGGGCTGACAACGACCCAACTCGCGCGAAGCATCGAGCGGCGGCTGACGGACAAGAAAATATTCCGTAATCCCAGCGTATCCGTGGAGGTCCTGACCTATCGTCCGGTGTTCATCCTCGGCGAGGTCGCCAAACCCGGCCAATACCCATATCAGCCAAAGATGACCGTCCTGACCGCGGTTGCCGTTGCGGGCGGCTTCACCTATCGCGCCCAGACCGGCTTCGCATCGATTCTGCGCAACGACGGCGAGCATCCCCTCGAAGGCCGCGTCAATCGCGACACGACGGTCCGGCCGGGCGATGTGATCACCATCTTCGACCGATATTTTTGACGACGTAACGTCAAGGCCGTATGGCTAGCCCCTGCGCTGCCCCGGCGCTTGAATGTCCCGACAAGGTCCTGGTCGCGGTCAAGGGAAGATGCCTAGAGCGCCGCGATGACCGGACCGGGCCTGGCTCTGGTGATGAGGCGTTTTATAGGGCGAAGCAGATGAAAGAGCGCACGGCACGGATGTGCCGGAATGCCGTCTGGCTTGTCAGCCTTGCCGTCGCGACGGGACCTATCGCCGCCCGCGCGCAGGTCGCCGGAGGGATCGACTTTCCCACCGGCAATGCTGGTTACGACCAGCAATACGGCGTTACCGTCCGCACACGGCTTCGCACGCTCTACGACGAAACCGGCATCCAGGTCGGCGCCTTCAACATCCGGCCGTCGGTCGATCAATCGATCAACTACAACTCCAACGTCCTCGCGACCTCCGGCTCCGGCAGCTTCGTCTCCAACACATCCGCCGCTGTTTCCGCGCAGTCACTCTGGCCGCGCGACAGCCTCGCCACCTTGGTCGCGATTACGCATTCTCACTACTTCGCACTGCCGATTGACTACACGGACTTCAGTGCCGGGGTGTCCGGTGGCTACACGATTGACCGCGATCAGCTTGCGGTCTCGCTCTTTCACCAGTCCTACCACACGCTCGGCACGATGATCGCGACGACGCGCTCGAGCACCCCGGTGCTAAACCAGACTGATACCGGCCGGCTATCCTATACATTCCGCTCCTCCCAGATATCGATCACCCCGGAGTTGATTGCCAGCGCCTACCGCTACGGCGATGCGACAGTACAGGGCGTTCCGCTCAATCAGAACTATCTGAACCGGAACGTCTTCGCAGCCGGCATAAACACGCGGCTGCCGACCGCGGGCGCTACTGAAGTGGTCATCGTGGTGCGCGGCCTCAGCTCACAGTTCCTTAGCCGCCAGGCTGGGCAGCCGAGCAGCAACTCCACCAGCGCACTGATCCTCGCCGGCTTCGACTACCAGGCGAATGGCCCTTGGCGCTATCAACTCCTCGCCGGCGGCGAGATACGCTCCTTCACGGCGCATCAATACGCGACCCGGACGTCGCCGATCGTACAAGCCGACGTGATCTGGACGCCTACCGGCGTGCTGACCCTGACCGGCATCCTCAGCCGGAGCATCGATGATCCACAATCCGGCGGCACGAACGGCTATGTGATGTCGCAGGGAACGCTACGAGCTGACTACGAGCTGCAGCGCAACATCCTTCTCGACGCGCACGGGCAGGTGCAATACGCCGAGTTCCTGCAGGGAAACGTCGACCAGACCAGCGTCAATGCCGGGAGTGCCGTGAACTGGCTGGTCAGTCGACCAATCCGGCTCGGCCTCGCCTACGACTACACGCAGCAGTCGGGCACCAACGTCCTGAGCTCCGTGGGGGGCAACCTCAGACGCGGGATCAGCCCCGGCATCACCACACAACACCTTCTCAGCCTCACGCTGCATCTGGGCTTCTGAACGGCCAGGAGCAAAGTCAGACAATTTTCTTCGGCGCGAGAATTCCAAGCTGCACCCAGGCGCGCGTAGCCGGCGCAGCTGCCGGCTGGTCGATAATGCGATGCTGCCCGGCGATCGAGGCCACGACGACATTGGCGATCCGTTCCATCTTCGCCCCCGCCGATGCCTACCGATCGGGAGCAGGTTACGTGAGGCAACCGTTCAGCTCTCGGGAGCATCTCAGGCGAGGCAATGCGCGTCCCATCCAGATTGTCGCGCTACAGCACGCCAAGATCGTTCTGAACAGTCTGCTCGAAGCGATGCGACGGGGGATAATCCGGAGTTATCTCTATGAGCTTTATGACGAGAAGGCCGACCCCGCTGGCAAACAGCCCGACTACCACTACGGGCTCTTCCGCTTTGACCGGACGCCAAAGCTGGCGGCCATGGCGATCCGCAGCCTGACCCGCCTCGTCGCCACCGAATGCGTCGGTCCCACCTCCGTTCGGTCTGGCCCTCCCTCGTTCCGGCTGGATGATGGCGGCGCGGGCGTGCGGCAGCTCATCGTCGCCGAATTGCACGGTTCTGAGTGCGTGATTCTCTGGAACACCAAGGAATTCTGGACCTGGGACCAGTTTCATAGCCATGCCCTTCGGCCTGCGCCGGTCCCTGTCCACATCTCATTTCCGGATCGGGCGATATCGTATCAGGTTATCGATCTGGCTGTCGGTGAGAAGGTCGTGGGAGGAGGGCATCATCTGTCGGTTGCGACGCTCGATGTGCCGGAAAGTCCGATTATTGTTGTCTTGAAAAAAGAGTAACGCCTTGCTGCGTCTGGCCCAGCCAGCTGATTCTGGTGCTCAAGACTCCCCTGTTGAGCTTCAACACAAATCGAATGGCTCCCGCTTCCCCGACTCGCCCATCCCCGCCAGACTACACTCGATATAGACCGGAACCCCCATGCCCGCGCCGCCCGCCACCGCTACGCTCGCCGCCGAGCTGGACCGGCTCGATGCCGTGCTCGCCGTGGCGGAGCGGCAGGCCAAGGCGGTGCTGTCGGGCCTGCGCGGCCTGCGTCGGCAGGCGGCAACCGGCGTGGTGGCGGGGCTCGCCCGCCGGCTCGAACAACTGCCCGACGCCGCCGAACCGCTGACCGGCGCGCTCCGCGCCGCCGCTTCCAGCTTCGCCTACGAGGCCGAGGGGGCGTTCGCCGATGGCG
>Ga0116231_10012457_pt1 | contig 12483 bp, 9 predicted proteins | sample S1TSphgellanicum_2_FD_89695 | JGI IMG/M metagenome (GOLD analysis project Ga0116231, IMG submission 89695) | Host-associated microbial communities from peat moss isolated from Minnesota, USA - S1T2_Fd - Sphagnum magellanicum MG | ecosystem: Host-associated > Plants > Peat moss > Unclassified... | reverse complement strand
TGTTGGATGTGAATGTTGTTTATTATATTAATCTTTGCCCCCGGCCCCCCCCCCCCCCCCCAAATTTTGTGTCCAAAGGATACAGTTATGGACTTATTTGTTCAAGAAAAACAATTGATTCACTGCAGCTTTCTGTGGGAAACTGCTGCTGCAAAGAGACTAATAAAAGGGGTGTAGGATCCTATGTAATTAAGATCCTATAGATCACTTTAAGCAGACAAAAATTGTAGGTTAAGTGACGGTCCCCGCTCTAATTCCCTTAAACAGACAACAATTTCATCTTGAATTCCTTTCAAGATAAATCAGGTCAAATTTTTTAATTTGGTGCAAGGTATGAACTATCACCCAACAGAATTCAATCAGGACTTGGGTGTGAGCCATATACAGTTACTTTTGGAGGGTATATCTGACTTGTTTGTTCCTGCTTGACTCCTCTTTCCTGGAAGCTCTGGTCCCTAAGGTCCTTTGATTCCCCGTCGTAAAGCTTTACCAGAAATTCTGGTAAATGTGTACTGGGGGGATTGTCTTGATGTAGAATGTCAAACCTCTGACCTGAACAGTAATGGGTCCCAACAAAATGAGTACAACTTATGTGAAGAATGTCTTGGGTGAAAGAGGACCTACATTGGTACCTTCATCTTCTTGAGTGAGGCCTCTTAGTGGCTATTTTTAAGTAGGTGTAAGATCCCTCAAACTTTGAAGGAGCAGGCATAAGATACCTCTCTTCTAGGAGAGGGTAATTCACAGTTATAGGGTGACCTTCAAATGTTTTATGGGTAGATTCAGTCAAACCCTAAACTCTAAACCCCAGGATTGAAAGTGTCTTAAATTAGTGTGTTCAAATTGAGAGTGTGGTATGCATTTGTGTGAGGCACGATTAAGAGCCTCTTCCCAAATGCATAAGCACTATAGTTATTGTCACTTTTCAAAGGCAGGTTTATGAGTACATAATCTAACACAATTTGATTAGAGTAGACATGATATACAAAATGCAGTTGAGTCATGCATTCTCCAAGTGGCAAGCACTGAATGTGTGCCATATCTTTACACTAGGTGCTAAATAGCCCCCTTTGCTAGGTCAATGGTCAAGTTGCTCTATATGTAAAAGTGCACATGTGAATGCAGCAAATCAAGCCAGACAATAATTTCACTATGCAGTAATGATTTCAATGCGGCAGTATTTTGATGTTTTGGATAGGATTGTGCTTTAGCACATGGCCATGGCATGACTTTTTGGCGTGTGTTATGATCATGCAATCATATGTCGTGCACTACCATACCTAGTTGCCTAATTGTTTACAATAACACATCAAAAGAAATTTTATTAAACAAGCATACACATAATTGAAGTATCCTTTAAATTGTTGAAAATGGAAGTAAGTTAGGATGTTGAATAAGGTAAGCTGCATAATATAATGAAACATGTTGAGCCACTTTATCATTCTTCACATAGAGGTATTTTTGAATTGAAATTCTTGCTTGCAACATTGTAGGTAATTTAGTGCCACACTAATGTGCCTCTTGATTGATGCCAAATTTGTTTTAGACATCTCCATTCCTTGTTCCTCTTCCAACATTGGGTAATGATCCTTGAAGGAAACATTGTTTTTTATGAGTTCTCAACCAAAATTCACAATCCCAGAACATGCAACCAAACTTGGCATTGTGTTCTTTAGCTCAAAGCTTCTTCCCAATGAAATGTATTGGAAAGTGTGCACCCATGTCATCTCCTAATTGCCATCCCAACCTGTAAGAAGAAATCTCCTTCCAAATATCTAATGTAAAACCCATAGGGCATAGAATTGTTCCACCCATCAACACATCATATGGCATGGCATCTATCACAACAACCTTGACTTTCATGGTGGATCCATTTGTGGGATGATCCACTTGTAATCTCACATTGAATGTTTAGTGTGTCAACTTTCAAACCTTCTGTGATTTAGTTAAGGAAAATTTTATTTAAAATGTACAAGGTTTCAAATCTATGTTCATGAAGCCAAATTATAGCCCCTTGCCCTAACATCAATGGTTAAACTAGAGTGTCTAACAAAACTTGTATTGGCCAATATTTGTTAGTTGATAAAGTTGTCAACACACAAAACCTTATGTTCATTATTTAATAAGATCAATTTGGTGTTATCATTACATGATCAATTGTCAACCTAGTAAGCAATTCTTGTAACCTTATAATTATTGCTTGCAATGGTGCAACAAAAGTGGTCATAACAATTCCCATGTCCACAAGTTCATCTTGTGACACAACATCTACCAATTTTACAAATGATGCTAACATCTCCTTGCTTTCACAAAGTGTGGCCACTAATTTGAACACAACAATGAATCCAAATTTTAATGTTGCAATCATGGTTGGAGAAAATAAAAAAGCTTGACGAATTGTGATTGTCACTCCCAAGAAAGTTTTGGCTTTTGAAATGGGCATCAAAGGTACACATAATGTCCCTGCTAAGGACGCAATTTGTTCCAATCCACACACATTTGGCCAAATTAGTGCATGGAAAAGGTTGGCATAATTTCTCCCAATGTGACTAATTATAAAAGGCGACCTTGTTGATTAGTTTTTCCCTTTTGTGGATCCAATGCCACATTTGTTCCTCAAGGTTCTTGAACTTGAATAGTTTATTAAATAAATGTCATTGTAAAATGCATTGGTTTTAATAATGCAACTCTACACATGAAGCCCAATCTTGCCAAATTCACTTAATAAACAAATTAAGGTTCCATTCGAAATCCAATGGCCTTGGAGTTGGTGACACATGAGTAATGGCAATGGTTCCCAATTCATTGTTCCAATTATGCAATCATGTTCATCGTACCTTGTTTTATAGGACCTCCATATATTTGACCTTGGTTCAAATTTTGTCTTATATTTTGCTCTTGGCCACCTTTGATGCTTTGGATGACACCTTTCCCATGCCTTTTGGCCACTTTGATTGCCACAATTTGAGTTTGCTTAAAACTTGAAATGCACATAATATCAATGTATTATGTCATGACCCAACTTGCCACAATGCTCACATTATAGTTGCACACCTTAGACCCCAAGTGTATCCCCTTGCATTTTTGTGAACAAAATGATTCCTTTCACATCTAGCAATTCAAATATGATTGTTGTTGTCCAAAGAATGATGTCAATGCCATTTTAATTTCCTTTCGAAGGTTGTTTAGGTTTTTGTGGAACAACTTTGTTTGGTTGTCCATGTTGTTAGATCTATGGTTAAGACGGTTTGGTGCATTGGTGGTCCTTGTTAAAGCCAATTTTCACCAGCTTGTTTTCCACCATGTTCAACTTAATATTTTTTGCTAGTAAAAAGGTGAAAATCCTTTAAGGTTCTTAAAAAAAATGTCTTCTAAAACTTTTTGAGTCAAAAAGACCATAGATAACAATTTCAAAATGATTATAACATCATTTTAAATGGAAAATGTTTAAACAAATCATAATTCCAAAAGGTGAAATGAATGTAACTATTTTTTCATGGTATTTAATAGATATTATATGTGCAAGGGCATTTTGTCCAATACAACACACCCTCCTTCCACCACATGAAAAGATTATGCTACATACACCACTTTGTGCAAAACAAATTGCTATGGATAGATAATAATTAAGTGCATCTTTTGATGTGTATTGGCCCCAATATAATTATCTACACCCCACTAAGATATTTGGAACTTGACTAAATTGAAAAAAATTGTTCACCTTACAAAATACCCTTTTTCTTCCTTTGACATTGTGTCACCCTTCTATGTGTTCAAAATAGTTTTGCTTAATGCCTTGCCAAATTTTCAAATGAAAAAAATAAAAAGGTGATACAACGAAAAGGACATATAGTCAAAACTTTAATTAATTTCCCCAATTGTTGAGGTATTTGGGTTTTTCATTTAATATTAAAAATATAATTGCTTTTGTTCCACCTTAAAGGACTTTCATCTAAAATTACATCTACCAAGGTTGGTTGACCAATTTATAATAAACTAACACCTCACAATATGTTTGATTAATATAATTAGGGTATTTAACAATAAAATCGGACTCCACCTTCAAGGCTACAATTGAAATTTAACACCAATTACAAATGTAATATGATGAGTTGAAATTCAAACACCTATGAGATTTCACCCCTCCTTCCTAAAGTATATGGCAATGATTTTTTTATTAAACAACACAAGGCTCACACACTTCAAAGGAAAAATGAATTGAAATTGCAAGGTTCGTTTTTATTATTATCAACCATCACCAAATTTTGTTGCCAAATCAATCGTGGAGATCAATCCATCGTGCATCAGATGACCAAAATCCGGAGTGAAAGCTTTTAGTTGCCATGCATATGGTGATCAAAAAAAATTTGGTCGCCGCACGATTAGCCACTGAATGTTTTCCATTGCCACAAGATTGGTGACCAAAACTTTTCAATTGCCACACAAATGGTGATTGATAATATTCAATTACTGTAGGATTATCAACCAAATTTCAATCACTACATATGGCCACATCACATAGATGGCAACATGATGTCCAATTCAAAATGGTTGTGACGTTGATTTTGACAACCTTGGTTACAAAAACATGTTCCTCCTAACCTTCTGTTAGTGTACTTTCGACATATTATGGTATTGCATGTTCAATTTCATCATTGTCTAGGTCCTCATCCCACTCCTCATGGAGTTCGCAATACTAAGGTGAAGTAGATTGTTAAACAAAACATTTATATGTGGATATTATCTTTACATTTTTTCTTGGACATATAATATCTCTTTAGGTTTGTTGTCGCAACCTCACTTTGAGGGAAGTGTGAGGTCGCCACTCACACTCCCGAAAATGAGACTTGGGAGTCCTCTGGGACTCCTGAAACTTCAGAATTCAATTGCAGGGGTCAAAACACCTTGCAGTGGGGTGTTTTTTATACTGTTGGAAAGGTCTTGAAGTGTAGATGTCCAAAATGGCCTCGCATGAGCCATTTGGACATCTGTAGCACAAGTTATGGTCAAAAGAAGGGTCGGGAGTCAAATTTGCAATTTGACTCCCGACCACTAAAAGTCGGGAATCGACCCGATCCCGATGTGTTCAGGTAAAGTGTGACACATTGTTGGAAAGCTCTCGAGGAGAGATACAACTTTGTTTCAGACCTCGTCCAAATCCGAAGTCAGGGCGAGAAGTTATGAACGCCCAAAGTCCTGGGAGTCTAAACCGGGACAGTTTCGGGACTCCACTTTGGGAGTCCCGAGAAAAAATGTCATTCAGATGCAAGTGCAACGGTGAGACGCAGAGAATACTATATGGGGGAAGGTGGTGGCTTCCGTTGAATCCAGGCCGTGGTGAATCAAGTGAGTCCAAGGTTGCTCGTGGCTTGTCCCAACACTAAAAGTGTGCAAAATGAGTTATAACCAACTTGTTAGTTGGTTTTGGATGCAGGACTGAATAACTAAGTAGCTTGTCCCTCTTCCTAGTCTAATCCTGGAGCTTTCGGCACACCCCTCTCACCCCCTTTAGTGCTGGAAGCTGGGAGTGTGCCCCGAGTCCTTCCCAATTTCGCAACTTGAGCAAGTTAGTCCCAACTTGGGACTAACCAAGGACTTGGGAGCGTGCCATTTGTACAAATGACCATGTCTTCAAAATGATAGACTCATCTTTTTCTTGCCTATACCCTTCATTGTAGCTCTGTAAAGGTAACCATGTTTGCATTACCTTCCCATCCTTCTAATTCAATGTCCAAAAATATTGCCCTCATCGATAGTTTCATTCAAATATTGGGTTACTTCATTACTATACTAATAAATTGTTTCCTGAGGTTCCATAAGTATTGTAGATGGTGTGTTGTACCCTATAGGTTGTTCCTTTGTCCTAGTATTTTTGACACAATATATTGTATTATTTTTGGAGTGTGAAATTACATTATATCATTCAACAATGACAATTATTCTTTTACTACATTTTTTTCTTCATTTTGTTGAATTGCAACTTGATCCACTTATCTCTACAAACTTTGAGTCGCCATGCGATTCATTTTTGTTGACATCCTACCATTTTGATTTGGAAATTATTTTTTGCCATAAACTTAAATCCTTACAACAACTATTTTGCTCAGATATAAATCCTAACAATATTTTAAACCAATTTTGAGTTTGTAAAAACAAATAAAAACAACAATAATTTTCACAATAATTTTTTTAAAAATTTCACAAAAAAAAACCAAAACAAAAATAATCCATAAAATTTTGAGTTTTTACCCCAAATTTAATCGTGGGGATGGTCTATTAAGGGTAAAAAATTGTCTTATGGATGTTAAGGAGATGATAATATTGTCATTGGATGGTAGTTACTATCAAATGACAAAACAATTTCAATTTTTTTAAAAAATGAAAGTGATTTTTTAACAATAGGTATCATGAATATAGTGTACTACCTTTATAGGGCAAAATAATTAGGAGTTAATTCTAAAAAGAATTTTAATAAAAATAATATTAATTACTAAAAATAATATCCTAATCTAGTTTATTTTGAAAGGCTTCATAGTAATTATATAGTTACTAATGGTAAATGTCCTACTTACCATCTTTTATTTATGAAGGGGTGAAGCCATTTAAATTAATTAGTCCAAGCGAATAAGGGATGGATGGATTTTTCTTAACTAGGATGTGTGGAAGAGACTAGGATAGAGAGATTTAGAAGGATAAGGATTTAACCCTTGTGTGGTGAATATCCTTCTTGGATTCTTATTTATCTTTTGAAGAGGAGGATTGTGGATCATTCCTTTGTATGATTCTAGGTTGGATGTGGTTAAAAGAGGTTTTTTTTAAAAGAAAAAATGTGTATGTGACATTGAATAAAAAGGAGGAGAGTATGGAAACAAGGTGTACTTTCATTGTAATGGAAAATGGTTGATGGATTTTCATGGCTATTTGTTGGTGTTTCATTTTACTTAAAGTAAGAAAAGAGAGGAGAGAGTGGTTCATATTAGTATTACATAGAATTTTGTTGTGCTCATATATTAGTTTTGTGTTTCTTCTATAAGATTAAAAATACTATCTACTTCTTGTGGTAGTTTTCAAGGAATAGAAAATATCTTTTGCCACAAGACCGTAGTTACCATTGGAAGGTCGTAGCAAAAAGGTGGACATGAAATTTTAGGTGTACAAGGAAAATAACATTGTTGTAAACAATAAACAACATCCACAAAATGTTTGTAAGTGCTGCAGACGGTAAGTAATAACCACAAAAGGTTGAAGGTGTTGCAGATGGTAAGTAGCAGCCACAAAGGATTTGCAAGCACTATAGATGGTAAGCAAAAATTGTAAGAGGTCTACAAGGGGTTGTGGTTATTTTTTAGGGCTATAGAAGACAATAATTGTTGTGAAACGGTAGATGAAACATAATAATAGGTAGACAAAAAATAGTTGTTACCCTCAAGTCTTTCCTTTTTTTTTGTTATTTCTTTTTTATTCGACAACCTTTTCTGTGTTGGTAATTAGGTTGTTGGATCCCACGATTTTACATGGTTGCCAAATGGTAAACATTAATATTCTAACATTGTTTCATCCTTAAATTTGTTCTTCAACATGTTATTTTTAAAAATATAAAATCTATTTAATAATAATTTGTTAGTACAAAAGTGGGGTGTAGTTCATTAGCATAAATCACTTTGGAACCTTAAAAGTGAAATAAGTTCACTGCACTTTTAGTGATTTCATCTTGGTTAAAGTCATTTCATTATACTATCACTATGGAAACATCATGTTTCATTCCTAACTGACATAATTCACTATTATAATTTACTATGGTAAATAGGTTATTTTTATGTTGTTGTTTTAAATACCTTATGCTATGCCTTATATTATATTATGCTATCTTAGTTATTTTAACTTATATCTTAAGTTATTATAGGTTATCAAATTATTATACCCTAAATTATAATATGTTATTCTACTTTAAGGTATCATAATTAACTTATTATAGGCTTATTCCTTTAAGTTATTTAAAATTAAATTATTCAACTAACCTTAAGCTCTACCTTAAATTATTTTATTTTAATTGAATATATGTTATTTCAAATTATACTTTAGTTTATTCAAAGTCATTTTATTTTATGTATTATAAGTTATCTTATCTTAAATATAACAACTTAAAATATCTAAAATAAAATATAATGGCTTAAGGTAAAATAACCTAAAATGATGAATAATAGCCTATGAAAAATAATTTAAAATAGCCTACAATAAAATAACTATTAATAGCCACTAATAGCCATTGATATAATAGCCGTTAATAGCCATCAATATAATAGTTACCAATAACCATTAATAACCACAAATAGAATAATAACCAATTTCTAGTTGTGCAATCCAATGCAGTGCTTGCTTTTGGTATGATCGCAGCTCACATTGCAGGGTGTTTGGTGGTTCCATCTCCTGTGGACAGAGCCGCATTGAGGCTCACCAAGACATTGCATATCTAACTCCCAAGAGACATGCCTCCCACCTTCCTAACCCAATCATACTTTGTAAATGCAAAGTTTGCTATAGTTTGGTGGTTTACTGGAAGCTGGCAATTCTCAAAGGTTCCAACCAACTTGTTCACATCCTCTTAGACATTGTTGTCCTTTCTTCTTCATTCTCTTCACCTTGTGCTTTTTTTTTATGCAAGGTTCAATCTCTTTTTTGCTGGTAGGATAGCACCCAGAGGTTCTGAGCCCGACCCTTATAAACAATAGTAAATTCACATGGCAAAACATTCTTTGTCATGGTAGTCAAAAGAATTGTCACTATTGCCAAGCAGAAAGAAAATCTAGTCAAGTAATCTTTTCAAGGTTTGTCCTCCAACTCGGCAACATGAAAGGTAAGGAAAATAGAGAAACCGGTTTCGAGTACCTGCCCACCTTACAAATCAAGTGACCGCTCACGGGTGCATGAATCCCTGGGAGTGAATGTTGCCTGCCATATGAGACAAAAGCTTAGCAAATTGGGTCCCATTAGCAGGATCATACTAAGGTTTGTAGAGATATATCTGACATAAAAGTCATGCATAGTGCAGAATGAGTTGAAGTGCTTTCATGAAACAAACTTTGAACACAATCACTTATACCGCAAATGAGAGGCCGATCAAGTCAAAGTATCTTGCAAGAACCATAACCGAGAAAAGGAGTGGGCTACTTCTCTATATTTCTCGATCATGATTATGCAAAAGTCCAGACTAATGTCGAACTTTAGAATTTTGATCAAAAAATCAACTGGGCAATTACCTTCTTGAAAGGCTCCCTGAGCAGAAGACAAATTATGGCAAGGAGAAGCTGGGTGGTGGTCCCCTTTGCTGAAGTTGTTATTGAAGTTTTCAACCCACAATTGAAATTAATGAACAATGATTGGTTCAAATGCACTCTGCAACAAAAAATAACATTAAAAAAACTAAGGAAACTCAACCCAGCACTTCTCCTCCCAGTGCAATCATGAGGAACATTTTCAATGAAGCACATTGTAGACAAACACTAGGTTCACACTGAAGGTTATAGGCAACCTGTGGGCAAAATGCTAAGAGCATGGGTTGCCGACCAAAGGTGTACAACAATTTTGTCTAATAGAGAAAGAGTTGTTGGAGCACACCGACACTTGCAATTCACTCTCACTTCGTCTGTCTAAATGAGAGGTACTGAAGAACAAGCACATGTTGCCTACCAAAAGTAAGAGACATCAATTAACTCCTGATCAACAAGAACAGCCACAAGCAGACTTCAGAGCAAACAAGAACCTGCAAAATATCCTTCTCATGTTCATAAGATCGCTAGCAGGTGACTTTCAGGAGAGTTGTAATCTGCTTTTCATTCAAGCGCTTTGAGTACCATTGACCTTCCACAATTTTGCACACCTCCATAGGAAGATAGTTGGGTCTTTGTTGATTGCCAACTTGAAGGCATGGCAAGAATGGGTGGCGAATGACATACCCATATGTCTATTTAAAGTATTTAGTGATAGACTTCATAGTCCCCCTCTCATCAACAAGGAATTTGTAGGAAGAATTCATTGTGAACCAGGTGGCCTCTATCCAAAACACCCATGACGACTTTGACCTTTTCCAGACTCCATCCAATTGCAAATTGAAAAGATGAGCATACCACATTAAAGGTACAAGTTAAGATGCTGCATACACAAGCTCATTTGTGGCTAGTTTCGTGAGCCCTGAAACTCGGTATTTCCGTCGCATACTTCCATGATGTGTGACCTCAACCTTCACACCATGCAAGGCCACAAATCCACAAACACAATGCCAAAATGATTATGGAACTCACCACTTCATAGATTGGTTGGGGATCCTACCACCCATGGTTCCCCTCAGAACCCTGAAATAAATCACCATCCGCGCGCCCTGTCCAACTCTACAGCTCCCGCACGCATTTGCAGAACACAAAGACTGATCCTTTGAATGAATAGGAGTAAGAAAAAAGGTTGGCCTTGCCATGCAACGCACGAATTCATGCAGCACGGGAACAATCCCAATGCCAATCAAATATCCTGTTAGAGAATAACAAAAACTCAAAAAAATTTGCTGCCGATCACCGAGTTGAGAAATGTTCCTCTTTTGGTTTGAATCTATGCAAAAATTGATATCAATGGACTTATTTGTTTGCGGGAGCCTTCGTCACCTGGAATGAAAAAGAAACGGATGCCCCAAAGCTTGATAAGATGTAGCTGTTGGTCCATTTTCTTCCCACCCTCCTGGCAGAGATAAAGACCGTGTTTTTCTTCAGAGGAAAAGGAGGAGGCAATCGCGACGGGAGTTACGAATGGAATATATGTCGTGACGCGTCCGCTTGGCGAGGGCTTGCGCAACTTATGGTAACAACAAAAACTAAACCCTAGGACTAAATATTCTGCCACTGCCAGCGTTGTTGCGATAACGTGGTAATGATTGCGATCGAACTTGCATATAATTATGGATGAACCTTATAAAATCTTTGCTTTGAAGGTGTTACAGGTGATGCCGAGCGACGCCCTGGAAATTTGGGTTGCATTTTGAGTCTTCAAGCCTACTTCCGCTGAAGAGCTTGTGACCATAAGCAGAAGGAAAAGCGTGCTGGAAGTTGAGCCCTGGAAATTTGGGTTGCATTTTGAACCTTCAAGCCTACTTCCGTTGAAGAGCTTGTGACCATAAGCAGAAGGAAAAACGTGTTGGAAGCTGAGTCGAGCTGTGCCAACCTCTCCGACGAATGTGAATCCGCCACCATCCACGGATCTAGAGTCGAGTTGTGCCAACCTCTTCGACGAACGTGAATCCGCCACCATCCACAGATCCAGAATCGAGCTGTGCCAACCTCTCTGACGAACGTGAATCCACCACCATCCATTATTCGCGCATGTCCCAAAGGATCGATGGCTGCCATTGTATGCCATCAAAAGTTTAGATGTTGCTGCCATCTTTCAAACTAAACTTCGTTCTTCTCGTGAACGTTTTTGCCCCAGGGTTTCGGGCTGGCTCTGGTTGGAACCCGAAGCCCTTCTTGCCATTCTTCTAAATCGTTGTGTGGTCACCCTTTTCTGTCGGGTTGCGCTCTTGCCATTCCTCCAAACTAGGCTCAGTTAGACGACTATGCGGTTGCCCTCTTCCACTGGGCTTTGCCAGACGACGGTGCGGGCGCCTTCTTCCGCCCAGCTCTGTTAGACGATCGTGTAGCTTCACTAGATGATAGTGCGGGCGCCCTCTTCCACCTAGTTCCGCCAGACGACGGTGAGCCGCCTTCTTTCGCTGAGCTCTGCCAGACCACCGTGCATCTCCGCCAAACGACCATGTGGCTGCCCTCTTTTCTGCCACTCCTCTAGACGACGCGTAGCTTTGTTAGATGACGGTGCCGGCGCCCTCTTCCGCCTAGCTCCACCAGACGGCCATGCACTTCAGGTCCTGCCATTTTTCCACTTGCACCCCTTTTCCACCCTTCATTAGTTTTATCCTCCTAGTTTTTTTCTTGTCACATTCTTTAGTTGTGGCATCTTCCAACTACCTTCCTTCATCTATTTCGAACTTTTTCCTTTTTTGAAATACATAGCCATAGCACCTCTGAGTAGAGCGAACAGTTACTATTATGAGCTCTGCGATAGGACTTTTGTCCCCGGTGCCAACCTCGAAGAACACAAGGTCGGAGTCATCCATCGAGGCTTGTTAGAGGCGTCTGGGAAGATGACGAAATGTTAACTTGAAGTGTTCCAAAAGGACTTGAAGGTCGGCCGTTGTAAACAAAAGCTGCCGGCTAAACGAGCCATCCTAGATGTCGCGCTCCCTAGTTCCTCGTAGACCCACTTGAGGGTCTAAGTATGGGGCAATGCGGAAGGAGTTGGAACTTGGGGCACGATCCCGATTTCTAGCACTAGAAAGGGGTGAGAGGGGCGTGCTAGAAGCCCCGGGAATGACTAGGAAGAGTGGACAAGCTTGACTCACTCACACGGACCCTCCATGAACCACTCCAAGTGGTTAGTCCAAAG
>Ga0116231_10012455_pt1 | contig 12484 bp, 12 predicted proteins | sample S1TSphgellanicum_2_FD_89695 | JGI IMG/M metagenome (GOLD analysis project Ga0116231, IMG submission 89695) | Host-associated microbial communities from peat moss isolated from Minnesota, USA - S1T2_Fd - Sphagnum magellanicum MG | ecosystem: Host-associated > Plants > Peat moss > Unclassified... | reverse complement strand
GTGCACCGCCTGCACGCCGTGCTCGCCACGCTGCATCCGGATTTGCTCAGCTACAAGGGCATCGCGCCCTATCACGGCATGGCGCTGAATTATCTGGCGGCACACAGCAACACAGCCTGACAGGCGCGCCCTGTTACAAAACATCCTGTGGTTTTCTTGGCACGAACCATTGGCCGGTAAAAACAGTGGCGTTTTGACGCTCCGCGTCATATTAACGTCAGATTAGGAGCAAAGTATGCCGGTTCGCGCCCAGTCCAAGCCTGCCAGCACCGCCCCCCGCTTGATCAAGGCGGCATTGCCGGAGGCTCTGGCCGAGGCCGGGCTGCCGGACTCACTCGCCGAACCCTATACCACCGGCTCCTCCGCCGCATCGGTATCGGACCTTACGCTGGAACAGGCGATCGGCGTGCAGGTCCGCCAGCTCCGCCGCCGCGTCGGCATCACGGTATCGGACCTCGCAACCGCCGCCGGCCTGTCCGGCGGCATGCTCTCGAAAATCGAGAACGGGCAGATCTCCCCCTCGCTCGCCACGCTGCAGGCTTTGGGCGCCGCGCTCAACGTGCCGATCACCACGTTTTTTTCAACCTTCGAGGAACAGCGTGACTGCTCCTATGTCAAAGCCGGCACCGGCGTGATCATCGAGCGCCGCGGCACCAAAGCGGGGCACCAATATAGCCTGCTGGGCGCCGCACTCGGCGGTGCCGTGGTGGTGGAACCCTATCTCATCACCCTGCATAAAAACGCCGCCCCGTTTCCCGCCTTTCAGCATGAGGGTACCGAGTTTATCTATATGCTGACCGGCGAGGTGATATACCGCCACGGTGACCAGTCCTACCAACTCACCCCGGGCGACGCGCTATTGTTTGATTCCGCCGCCCCGCACGGGCCGGAAAAACTCATCACCACGCCGATGACCTATCTCTCCATCATCACCTTCGCCCGCGCCCCCTCACCCTAGCCCATGGAATTGCTCAACTCCTTTGCCGCCGCCATTGGAGCAGAGCTGATCCTCGACATCGTATCCCTCTACGCCAATCGCCGCTTCCAGGCATTTGCCAGCCTGCCGATGCAATGGGGGATTGATGGCCGGCCCAATTGGTACGCGCCGCGCTGGGTGGCTGTCTCCTTCATGCCCTGGCTGGCCGGCCTCATCCTCGGCGGCATCGCGCTCACATGCGGTGCGGCCCGGATCGGCCTTGTCGAAATATCCGTTCTCGCGCCGCTCTTCATCGCCGCCCATCTGCTTCATGTCTGGCTGATCGGCCGCACCCTGCGGCCGCAAATGCCTGGCTGAGTGGCTGCCGATTGCGCAAATATTTTCTTGCCAAGAATTCTTTCTTCTTATCAGTTGACGCGTCACCGGGCGCTGGCTAACATCTGCGCATTGTCCAAGGATTTTTTTCCATGTGCGGCATTGCAGGCCTGTTCTTGAAAACCCGAACGCTTGAGCCAGAACTCGGCCGGCTCACCGCAGGCATGCTGGCCACCTTGTCGGATCGCGGGCCGGATTCCGCCGGCTTTGCCATCTATGGCGCGGCATCGCCCGGCCATACCAAACTCACATTGCGCGTCGCCCCGGGCTTCACCATCGAAGCCTTTGCCGAACAACGCGGCCTTGGCTGCACGTTGCACGCCGACCACGCCGTCCTCTCGGTGCCCGATGACGCGCTGGACGATACTCGCGCGGCGCTGGCCGCGATTCCGGAAATCGCCGTCATCGCCTCCGGGGCGCGCATGGAATTGTTCAAAGGCGTGGGCCTGCCGGCTGACGTCTCGCAGCGCTTCGGCCTCGCCCAGCGCGCCGGCAGCCACGCCATCGGCCATACCCGCATGGCGACCGAATCCGCCGTCACCACCCAGGGCGCGCACCCGTTCTCGACCGGGCCGGACCAATGCCTGGTGCATAACGGCTCGCTCTCCAACCATAACGAAATCCGCCGCAAGCTGATGCGCGAAAATATCCGGTTCGAGACGCAGAACGATACCGAGGTCGCGGCCGGCTTCCTCTCCCACCAATTGCAAAAAGGCGTGAAGCTGGATGCCGCTCTGAACGCCGCGCTCAACACGCTGGATGGGTTCTACACCTTCGTCGTCGGCACCGAATCCGGCTTCGGCGTGCTGCGCGATCCGGTGGCCTGCAAACCCGCCATCATGGCCGAAACCGATGACTATGTCGCCTTTGGCTCGGAATACCGCGCGCTCAGCGCCCTGCCAGGCATCGCCCACGCCCATTTGTTCGAGCCCGAGCCCGCGCAAATCTATTTCTGGGAGCGCGCGGCTTGAAGCCGGCTTTGAAACCGCAGGCCGCCGAGCCGCTGGTGATCGATCTCGCCGGCACCGCGCTGCGCAACCTCAATGCCACGCTGCAAGCCCTGGCTGCCACCACCAACGAGACCGATTGGTCCATCCTCAACCCGCGCGGCGCGCACGCGCTCGCCGTCGGCATCACCGCCCCCGTCACCGTCAACATCCATGGCCCCGCCGGCTATTACGCCGCCGGCATGAATGACGGTGCAACCATCACCATCCACGGCAATGCCGGCACCGGTGTCGCCGAGAACATGATGTCCGGCCGCGTGCATGTGCTGGGGGACGCCAGCCAGGCCGCCGGTGCGACCGCCCATGGCGGCCTGCTGATCATCGAGGGCAATGCCGCCGCGCGCTGCGGCATCTCGATGAAGGGCGTGGACATCGTCGTCAAAGGCTCCGCCGGCCATATGTCCGGCTTCATGGCGCAATCCGGCAACCTCGTCATCGCGGGGGACGCCGGCGAAGCCCTTGGCGATTCCCTTTACGAGGCCAGCATCTTTGTCGCCGGCAAGGTCGCCAGCCTGGGCGCCGATTGCGAGGAAAAACCGATGACGCCGGAGGCCTTGCACACGCTGCAAACCCTGCTGCAAAACGCCGGCTGCGCGGCGCCCGCAGCCAGCTTCAAACGCTACGGCTCCGCCCGCACGCTGTACCATTTCCATGTCGATAACGCGGACGCATATTAGGGTGTGGCAAGAAAGTAAGCGGCGCTTTTTTAAACTCGTTATCGCGCGGCCCGATTCAGATGGCACGGCTTCGCCGCTCCATCATCGGGACGCGCCGCGCGCAAAAAATGTCTATCTATACGAGGCTTTACCGGCGCCACCAGCAACGCCCCAGCGAAATCAAAATTTTTTTGCGGAGCTTTTTTTTAAAAAAGCGACCGCTTACTCCCTAAAGGCTTCCGCATGAACGACAGCCCCGCCCCGCACATCCCCCGCACCCGGCCGCGCGTCTCCGCCACCTTCGACCAGGCGGTGATCGCCGAAATCCAGCGCGCCGCCGCCACCGGGATCTACGATATTCGCGGCGGCGGGGCGAAGCGCAAGCTCCCGCATTTCGATGATCTGCTGTTTCTCGGCGCCTCGATGTCCCGCTACCCGCTGGAGGGTTACCGCGAGCGCTGCGGCACGGATGTTTTGCTCGGCACACGCTTCGCCAAGAAGCCCATTCACCTGAAAATCCCCGTCACCATCGCCGGCATGTCCTTTGGCGCGCTCTCCGGCCAGGCCAAGGAGGCTTTGGGCCGGGGTGCCACCGCCGCCGGCACCTCCACCACCACCGGCGATGGCGGGATGACGCCCGAGGAGCGCGGCCACAGCCAAACCCTGATCTACCAATATCTGCCCTCACGCTACGGCATGAACCTCGCTGATCTGCGCAAGGCGGACGCGATCGAGGTGGTGGTCGGCCAGGGCGCCAAGCCCGGCGGCGGCGGCATGCTATTGGGCCAGAAAATCTCCCCCCGTGTCGCCGCCATGCGCAATTTGCCGGAGGGGATCGACCAGCGCTCCGCCTGCCGCCACCCGGACTGGACCGGCCCGGACGATCTCGAGATCAAAATCCTCGAGCTGCGCGAGCTCACCGGCTGGGAGAAACCCATCTACGTCAAAGTCGGCGCCAGCCGGCCTTATTACGACACTGCGCTGGCGGTAAAAGCCGGTGCGGACGTGGTGGTGCTGGACGGCATGCAAGGCGGCACCGCCGCCACGCAGGAGGTGTTCATCGAGCATGTCGGCCTGCCCATTCTCGCCGCCATCCGCCCCGCCGTGCAGGCGTTGCGGGATTTGGGGCTGCATCGGGAGGTTCAGCTCATCGTCTCCGGCGGCATCCGCACCGGGGCGGACGTGGCAAAAGCCATCGCCTTGGGCGCGGATGCGGTCGCCATCGGCACCGCCGCACTCATCGCGCTGGGCGATAACGCGCCGGAATGGGAAGAGGAATACAACAAGCTCGGCACCACCGCCGGCGCCTATGACGATTGGCACGAGGGCCGGGACCCCGCCGGCATCACCACGCAGGACCCGGCTCTCGCGGCCCGGCTGGACCCGGTCAAGGCCGGCCGCCGCCTCGCCAACTACCTCGCGGTGCTGACACTCGAGGCGCAGGCCATCGCGCGCGCCTGCGGCAAGAGCCATCTGCATAATCTGGAGCCGGAAGACCTCGTGGCGCTGACCATCGAGGCCGCGGCGATGGCGCAGGTGCCGCTCGCCGGCACAAATTGGATTCCCGGGCAAACAACAGGGTTATAAGCATGACGATCGACCTCGCGGACCAGGCCAAGGCGCTCGGCCTGAAATATTTCCTGATCTCCTATACCGATCTGTTCGGCACCCAGCGCGCCAAGTTGGTCCCGGCCGCCGCCATCGCCGGCATGCAGAAAAACGGCGCCGGCTTTGCCGGCTTCGCCACCTGGCTCGATATGTCGCCGGCGGATTCCGATATGTTCGCAATCCCCGATCCCACCACCCTCACGCCACTGCCCTGGAAGCCCGAGGTCGGCTGGCTCGCCTCGGATCTCTGGATGGACGGCGCCCCCGTCGCCCAAGCCCCGCGCCTCACCCTCCAGCGCGTCATCGCGCAGGCCGCCGCCGCCGGTTTTGAGATGAAAACCGGCGTCGAATGCGAATTCTTCCTCACTTTGCCGGACGGCACGGCAATCTCGGACGCGGCCGACACCGCCACCAAACCCTGCTACGACGCCGGCGCCCTGATGCGCCGCTACGACGTGATCACCGAAATCTGCGACGCCATGCTGGGCCTGGGCTGGGAGCCCTACCAGAACGACCATGAGGACGCGAACGGCCAGTTCGAAATGAACTGGACCTACGACAGGGCGCTGGTCACCGCGGACCGCCACGTCTTCTTCAAATTCATGGCCAAATCCATCGCCGAGAAACACGGTCTGCGCGCCACCTTCATGCCCAAACCCTTCCTCGGCCTCACCGGCTCGGGCTGCCACGCCCATGTCTCGCTCTGGGCCGGGGAGAACAACCTGTTCGAGGACCCGGAGGGCGAGCTCGGCGTCTCAGCCTTGGGCTATCACTTCATCGGCGGCGTCATCACCCATGCGGACGCGCTGGCGGCACTCACCAACCCCACGGTCAATTCCTACAAACGCATCAACGCGCCCCGCACGCTCTCGGGCGCCACCTGGGCGCCCAACACGGTCACCTATGCCGGCAATAACCGCACGCATATGATCCGCATCCCCGAGCCCGGCCGGTTTGAAATGCGCCTGGGCGACGGCGCGGCCAACCCCTATCTCCTGCAAGCCGGCATCCTCGCCGCCGGGCTGGACGGCATCGCCAACAACACCAACCCCGGCCCCCGCCTCGACATCAACATGTACACGGACGGCCATCTCGCGAAGGACGCCAAGCGCCTGCCGCTCAACTTGCTGGACGCGATCCGCGCCCTGCAATCCTCCGCCACGCTCAAAGCCACCCTCGGCGAACCCTTCGTCTCCGCCTACACCAAACTCAAACACGCCGAATGGAACGACTACGCCGCCCACCTCTCGCAATGGGAACGCCAGGCGACGCTGGACTGCTAACGAGGTGTTGTTTTGAGGAAGCAAGCGGTCGCTTTTTTAAAAAAAAGCTCCGCAAAAAACTTTTAATAATTCTGGGGTGGTGCTGGTGAAACCAACTTTGCCCCAAAGTCATAAAAGTCTTTGTGCGGGTTTTTCTTCAGAACAAGAAGTGGAGCAAGCTGCGTTACCGTTTGTTGCCAGGCAGACCATGCTTCCGATGCAGAAATGCCATTGCTTGAATTCTGAGTATCACTCATTTCTAAAACACCATTTTTAAGGTTCTTAAAAAAATTAACGTCGCTTCATTTTTGTAAGAAACACAACGTACAAAGTTAAAGTTCCCATAGTTATTACTATAACATCACACGCAACGAGTACCCAATTTATAATATGATGACCTATCACGCTTTTATGGAGAAGCTTAAAAATTGATAGTGATGCTAACATAATTAAAAAGTTAAACTTAATTCCATTACGAATTTTTGTCATCTACGGAACCATCCATTTTTTTAAGTCGAACATATATTTACGTTTCAACGTGAGGCGAAAACATCTCTACCGCTCATGCAAAGCAGCGCTCACTTTCACTCAATAAAATTCTCCGCCATGCGCGCCACCAGCGCCTCACGCTCTTTTCGCACACTGGCGCCCCGCGCGCGTGCGTTTTCAACTACAGCGTCCGGCGCAGTCTCCGGTGTGCCCGCATTGAACGGCGGCGCTGGCGCATACTCCAAAAATAGCTGGATCGACTGCGCGGCCGCCTCTCCGGCCAGCTCCGCCGCCAGCGTCAGCGCAAAATCAATACCAGCGGTAACACCCCCGCCGGTCAGCAAATTGCCGTCTCGCACCACGCGCTCATGCACCGGTATGGCGCCAAAGGCCGCCAGCAAATCATGCGCATTCCAATGCGTTGTGGCCCGCTTGCCCTGCAAAAGCCCGGCCGCGCCGAGCACCAGCGCGCCCGTGCAAACGGAGGTGACATACCGCGCCGTGGCCGCCTGGCTGCGCACAAAATCAAGCGTCCCGGAATCGTTGAGCAGCGCGTTTACCCCGGCACCGCCCGGCACACATAACACATCAAGCGGCGGGCAGCCGGAAAATGTCCTGTCCGGCGTTAATACCAGCCCGGTGGCCGAACGAACCGGCTCCAGAGTGCGCGCCACCAAATATACTTGCGCGCCTTGTAGCGAGGCGAAAACCTCGTAAGGTCCCGTGAGGTCCAATTGTTGAACCTTGGGAAACAGTAATATCCCAATGTTGAAACTCATCGCCTACCCGCCGTTTTTCTGCTCATCCGCCCAATAACTCCCGCATCGCCGCCTCAACCATCGCACTCTCGGCCGGAAATCGCCCCGGCGCCCCCGCGCAATGCCCGTACGGCGAATCAATCACCCGTACCTCCGCCCCCGGCACAATCGCCGCCTCCGTCATCGCCTCCTCGATCACAAAATACATGTCCTGCTTGCAGGGCATGATAATCGCCCGCGCTGTTATCCGCGCCAGCTCGTCAAACCCCACATCGCCATGCTGCCAGGTCCACAGCATCGCCGCCAAATCCCGCGCATCACTCGCCTCGTGGTCATCCTCCCAGAACCGCAAAAAATCCTCGCAAGCTGCATACCCCATGCCCCGCCATAGCTCGTCGCGGTAAAACGCCGCGGAATACGCCCACCCCGCATAAGCCCGCCCGAACGCCCGCTTGCCCCCCAGCAGCGCCGCCTTCATCCCCTCGATGAACACATGGTTCAGCGGCCAGCATCGCGCCGTCCCGCATACCGGCAAAATGCTCGCCACCATGTCCGGACACATCGCCGCCCAGGCAAAAGCCTGCATCGCACCCATCGACCAGCCATACACCAGGGCCACGCGCCGCACGCCGAGCGCCGCCAGCATTTCCCGCTGCGCCGCCACATTCTCCCGCACGCTGGCCTGCGCATAACCCGGCTCATTGCTGGGGGAGGCGGAAACCCCATTGCCCAACATATTCGGCACCACAATAAACCACCTGGCCGGGTCCAGCGCCTTGCCAGCACCAATCACCCGCGCATAGGACGCCGCATTGCCCTGGTAATAGGTCGGCACCACCACGCAATTATCCCCAGCCGCGTTCAGCGTGCCGTAAACATCATATACAATCCGCTTATACGCCGGCATCCTTACCTCATCACCACAAGCTTGCTACCAGCATGTAAGCAAATGCCCGGAGCCGCAATGAACGCGCTAACAACCCTCGCGATCCTCACCCTCGCCGCGATCGGAGAAGCCGGCGGCGACGCGCTGGCCCGCGCCGGCCTGCACAGCGCCGCCACGCCAACCCGCATCCTCTTCTTCCTCGCCGCGGCCGCCGTGCTGTTTGCCTACGGCCTCACCGTCAACGCCCCACCCTGGGATTTCGGCCGCCTGCTCGGCGTCTATGTCGCGCTATTCTTCGTCGTCGCCCAGGCGATCAATCTCTTCGCCTTCGGCGTCAAACCCGGCCTGCCGATTTTTTGCGGCGGCGCCCTCATCATCGCCGGCGGTTTGTTGATGACGGTGTGGAAGTAAGCAGCCGCTTACTTCGCCTTTAACACCTCCAGCCCCTGCGCCAAATCCGCAATCAAATCCTCGACATTCTCCAACCCCACCTGAAACCGCGCGATCTCGCCCTCGAACACGCCGGTCCCGGCGGAGCGCCGGATGGTCTCGGTGGTCGGCGGCACCAGGCTCTCAAACCCGCCCCAGCTCGCGCCGATCCCGAACAATTCCAGCGCGTCGATCATCGCCACCACCGCCGCGGCCGAATATTGCGGCTGAAACACCACGCCGAACAACCCGCAGGAGCCGGTAAAATCCCGCACAAAAAATTCATGCCCCGGGCAGCCCGGCAAAGCCGGGTGCAGCACCCGCGCCACCTCCGGCCGGCCCGCGAACCAATGCGCCAGCCGCAACCCCGCCGCCTCCTGCGCCTTTAGCCTCACATGCAGAGTGCGCACCCCGCGCAGCGCCAACCAGCAATCATCGGGCGAGGCATAATTGCCCAGCTCCAGCGCGCCATCCCGCAGCCAGGCCCAATCCGCCTCCGAATTGACCGTCACCGCGCCCAAAATAATATCCGAATGTCCGCCGACATATTTCGTCAGCGCCTGGATCGACACATCAACCCCATGCCGGAACGGCTGGAAATGATAGATCCCCCAGGTGTTATCCATGAACACCTTCACCCCGGCCGCATGCGCCACGCGCGCCAGCATGGGGATATCCTGCACCTCGAATGTATGGCTGCCAGGGCTTTCGGTGAACAGCACGCGGGTATTGGGCCGCAGCATCGCGCGCGCGCCCTCCTCGCCGATCAGCGGGTCGTAATAATCGGTCTCCACGCCGTAGCGTTTCAGCAACCCGTTGCAGAAGGTCCGCGTCGGCCCGTAGACCGAATCTGGCATCAGCACATGGTCGCCGGCTTTCAGATAAGCCAGCAGCGGCACGGTGATCGCGGCGAGCCCGGAGCCCACCACCTGCGCGTGGCTGCCGCCCTCGATCTCGGCGACCACGCGCTCCAGCGCAAAATGCGTCTCATTGCCGCATATCCCATAAATATCCACCGGCTCCAGCCGGCGCCGGCCGATCGCGAGCTTGGTCGCCATGTCCGGGTACAGCACGGTCGAGCCGCGCACCAGCTTGGGGTTGACGAAGCCATATGCCTTGGTGGGGTTGCGCCCGCCATGCACCAAAGCCGTCTCGATCTTTTTTGCCATCTAAACCTCTATCGGCGTGTCGTCCCGCGCACCCCATTCGGACCATGACCCGTCATAGATCGCGGGCTCTGGCAGCCCCGCCACCACCATGCCGAGCGACAGCACCGCCGCCGTAACACCGGAGCCGCAGCTCGTCACCACCGGGCGCCCCGGCTCGACGCCGGCGGCCGCAAAAATCTCCCGCAGCTCGCCGGCTTGCCGCATTCGCCCATTCTCCAAAATCGCCGAGAAGGGCAGGGACCTCGCGCCCGGCATATGCCCGCTGCGCATCCCCGGCCGAGGCTCGGGCACGCTGCCGTCAAACCGCCCGGCCGCGCGCGCATCCAGCACCAACGCCGCCTGGCTCCTCACGTTACGCCGCATATCCTCGAGTGATCGTACCATCTCCGGCCGGAATGCGGCGGTAAACCCGCCAGCCGCCACCGGCCGCGCCGGCCCGCTCTCAATCGCGCCGCCCGCCTCAACCCAGGCCGGCAGCCCGCCATCCAGCACCGCGACATTGTCATGCCCGAACACCCGGAACATCCACCACAGCCGCGCCGATGAAAAAATCCCGCGCTGGTCGTACACAATCACCGTGCTCTGCGCGCTGACCCCCAAAGCGGTCACCGCGGCGGCAAAAAACCCCGGCGCCGGTAGCATATGCGGCAGGTCCGTGCCGTGGTCAGCGATCTGATCGATATCGAAAAACCGCGCCCCCGGAATATGCCCGGCCTCGAACAGCGCGAGCGGGTCCTTGCCCTCATTCGGCAAATAATAGCTGGCATCCAAAAACACCGCGTCCAAGCCGGCAGCCTGCGCCACCAGCTGCGAAGCACTCACCAGCTTCCGCATCTCAGCCCCGCTGCGCCGCGATCATCGCCCGCACGCGCTCGGCCGCCGCCGCCCCCTTCACCGCGTCCCGCCAGGTGATCTCCGCCACGCGCTGGTGCGCCGCCACCGCGTCCTCGGCGCCGGTGATCATCGCGACACCGGATTGGATGTTCGGTGGTGAATCCGCCGGGAAGGGGTTGACCGCCAGCGTCGCCCGCTCGCGCGAGCGCAGCAGCGTGAACGGCCCGTTCGGCTCGCCATGCGCCATCAGCCCAAGCTGCAGGCCGATCGGCTCGCTCTCCATCAAATTCGCGATCAGCTCCATTTCGCGCAGCGCCATCTCCCGCGCCGCGGCGCGCAGCCGCTCGCTCACCGCCATGCTGGCGGCCACCCCATCGGTCAGAAATTTCTGGATCGAGCCGGTGGTGAGTATCCCGATGATCGAGGGCTTGCGCGCCATATACATACGCTTGCGCGAGATCATCACCCCCATCAATTGCTCGGCCGCCGCCCGCGCCATCGCCCGCTCGGCCCCGGCCGCCTCGGCGCTCTCCTCCAGCAATTGCACCAGGATCGAATCATATTGCTCGGAGGTGATCAGATAGCAGATCGGGCCGAACACCTGCAGTATCTGGTCGGACGTCTCTTCGATCTGCCGCAGCCGCTCCATGTACCCGACCGGCTTGGCGTAATACTCAACGCCGATGCCCATCAGCGTCAGCGGCGAGATTTTCAGCAGCTCGGCCAGCCGGTTGACGGTGTCGAGCTTGATCACCTCGCCCTTCTCATACCGGTAAAGTGCGGCCCGCGAGACCCCAAGCCGCGCCGAAATTTCTTCCGCCTTCAGCCCTGACTCCATCCTGTAGGCGCGCAATTGCTGACCGATTTCATTAAACCGCATGGATCAACCCCTTGTCTCCACAGCCCTGTTTCGAGCCAGCCCGCCCACAAATCCATATGTCCATATGTTCAGATGTCGATATGTCCATATAGTGTAGGCAATTCTCATAAACCAGCTTCTTTTGATTTGAGACCCAGTTAGCCATGAATTGTCGCAAAATACAAATTAATCTTAATCTTATGAGACTAATGCCAGTTCTTCAAACACGCCGCCCGCGCCCTTGCGGGTTGCCGTGCTCATCGTGCATGTTTCGCCCATGAAATCTGAACGTATTTTATTGCTGGCATTGGCCGCGGGCCTGGGTATCGGCTGTTTCCTCATTCTGCTGCCCTTTCTGCCCGCGATGCTCTGGGCCGCGATATTGGTCTATTGCCTCTGGCCGGTATTTCTCGCCTTCAGCCGCTATGTGCGCCCCGCGGTTGCGGCGTTCCTGATCACATTGGTGGTCGCGGCGGTCATCCTCGTCCCGCTGGTCCATGTCGGCCTGGTCGCCCTTAAAGAGGCCAAAGAGAGCCGCTCCTGGGTGCAGGATGTGGTGCAGAACGGCCTGCCCCCAGCCCCGGCATTTTTCCTGAAAATCCCCGTCATCGGCGGCCTCTTGAGTGATTTCTGGAATAACTCGGCCGATGATCTCGGCGGCACCGCAAGCCAGATTCAGCCGATCCTGAGCCCGCTTGCCCATTCCGGCCTGATCCTGGTCTATAAGCTCACACACGGGCTGGTCGGCATCGTGGTGGCGCTGTTCATCGCGTTCTTCTTCTTCCTCTCCGGCGCGCAGATCATCGCGCGTATCCGCCTGCTGCTGGTGCGGATCATGGAGGAGCACCGCGTCGAGCATCTCCTCACTCTGGTTGCCGGCACCGTGCGTGGCGTGGTGTTCGGCATTCTCGGCACCGCCGCCCTGCAAGGCGTGCTGTACGCCGTGGGGTTCGAGGTGGCACGCGCCCCGCAGGCCCTGCTGCTGGCGAGCGTCGCCGGGCTGGTCTCGATCGTCCCGGCCGGCGCCGTCATCATCTACGTGCCGCTTTGCCTCTATCTGCTGGGCGTCGGCCACCCGCTATTTGCCGTGCTGCTGGCGGTGTATTGCTTCGTGGTGGTGGGCGGTGCCGACTCCATCGTCCGCCCCTGGCTGATCGCGCGCGGCGCCTCGCTACCCTATGCCTTGACGCTGATCGGCGTGCTCGGCGGTGCCAT
>Ga0116231_10012454_pt1 | contig 12484 bp, 9 predicted proteins | sample S1TSphgellanicum_2_FD_89695 | JGI IMG/M metagenome (GOLD analysis project Ga0116231, IMG submission 89695) | Host-associated microbial communities from peat moss isolated from Minnesota, USA - S1T2_Fd - Sphagnum magellanicum MG | ecosystem: Host-associated > Plants > Peat moss > Unclassified... | reverse complement strand
GACATCTTCGGCCTCCGGCGAACCAATGACGACGGTTCGCAGGTACGTCTCATCCAGGCCAGAAGCGGCCTCCGCCCATAACTTGCCGGTTAACCCAGTGATCAATGTAAACTTTCCTCTACCAACGAGATCAAGTGTCGCAATCCGCTCGTGATGTTGATTAACCAGCCAAGCATGTGGGATCTTGGGGCCAGGCTGCGTTGTAGGAACACAGTGCAATTGCACGTCTTGCGCTGCGGCCTTGCATTGCATCGTCATGTCCTGCAATACGGCCGCCGATTCATAACGTTGGTTCATCTCCGTGCCCTGAGCGTTGAACTCGGTGTTCTTAAGCTCCAGTGCTTGCGCAACTGAAAGGCGCGCGGCCTCGCCTTCCGGCGTTGCGGAGCGAAAGCGCTCGATTCCGGCTAACACAGGGTTCTCGGCCTCAGCAACACGGAAACTTGCATTCAGCGGCGCATAATCCAGGCGTGACTGGTTAGCACGCAGGACAACCTGCTTGCCGATCGGCGCACGTTCGTCACTATAGGTTTGAAGCAGCGCAGGATCTGCATAACCTTTGATCACAAAGGCGAGTTTCCACGCCAGATTGAACGCATCCTGAACGCAGGTGTTCATGCCAAGGCCGCTTGAGGGCGGATGGCGGTGAACCGCATCGCCGCCACAGAAAACCCGGTCACGCGCGTATTCGGTAGCGTAAGCCTGATTCACATACCAAACGGACGCACGCTGGATGATGGGCTCAACAGAGTTATCGCCGATCAGCACCCGAATTTTCTGCCGTATCGTCTGATCGCTCAGATCCGGCTCACCCTTTGAAATATCAAATCCCCACCCGGCAATCCAATGTTTCCACGGTTGCACGGCGCGGAGCAGGCCAAGGCCAATTTCGCCAAAACTGGCATGGGAGCTGACGATCCAGTTGAGTATGCTCGGCCGGTTCTTCATATAGCGGGAGAGATCGGCCTCGAACGAGACATAGACGGTTCCGGCGCGAGCCATGTGTCCATGAATGGGCAGTCCGATCTGCTCGGCGATGACGGAGCGCGCGCCGTCCGCCCCGAAGAGATACCGGGCCCGAATGGAATACGCCCGATCATTCAGCCGGTCTTTCAGCCCAACCGTTACACCTTCGGAATCCTGTGCATGGGACAAATATTCCGTATTGAACGAAAAGCTGGCGCCCCGCTCAGCTGCCGCTTTGAGCAGGACAGGTTCCAGCTTAGGCTGGATGATGTCCGCCATGCCGCAAGGACTCGCCTTGATATAATCTCCGACGCGGTCGTCTCCCGTGCCCCAGGCACGCAGCCTGACAAGTTCCCGGCCGGCCAGGCTTTCGGCAAATGGCATGTCGCCCATTGCATCCCACGGCGTGGCGTAGCGGGCGATCTCGTCGGCCAAGCCGAGATCGCGGAACACCTCCATTGTGCGCTGGTTGGTTATGTGAGCGCGCGGCGTGTCCGCCAGCCAGTTCCACCGCGAGACCATATGGGCCTTCACGCCATACGTCGCCAATGCGAGCGCCATGGTGGCGCCCGTTGGACCGGATCCAACAATAAGGACATCGGTATCGAACTTCTGTTCTTCAATCATGGCGTTTCCTTAAAATGCTCCTTCTTGGAAAAACATCTTTGCAGCGCGAAACATCGTGATGACGCGATCCAGCAGTCGACCAACAAGGCGCGTTTTGCTTCACAGGGTTAGAAAATCGATCACCAGGCGATTGAAGGCCTCGGCATGTTCCCACTGCGCCCAATGCCCGCAGCGATTGAAGATGTGCAACCTGCAATCCGGAATCGCGAGCAGCCGCATTCCCGCCTCCAGCGGTACGAATCGGTCGCCGGCGCCCCAGACAGCCAGGACGGGAACCTTGATGGCGGCAAGATTATTGGCAACCTGCGGTATCAGCTGGTGCGTCGGATTAACCCGGGCCGTCTTGGCAAAATTCTCCAGATGATCCCGGCGTGCCAGCATGTTGTTGTAGCGCATTTCCCGCAGCGCCTCTGTCAGGCGGCTTGGGTCATGCACAAAAATCTCCAGCATACGATCCATGTTGGCGCGCGTTGGATCGAGATATAATTCGTTGAGACGCTTGATCCCTTCTGTCGGCGCCGGGGTCAAGATGTTCGGGCCGCCCGCGGCACCCCCCATCGTGACCAGCTTGATTACGCGCTCCGGATAACTGGCGGCGAATTGCAGCGCCGTTATGCCGCCCATGGAATTGCCAACCAGATACGCCTTACCGAGGCCAAGCACATCAAAAACGCCTTTGACGGCGGCGGCGTTGATCACGTTGCGCGCGCCGGTCTCGACGACGATCGGGTCGCTCTTTCCCCACCCGGGAAGGTCGATGAGGATGACGCGAAAGCCGGCTTCAACGAAGGCGTCGATATTGCCGTGGAAATTCGCCCAGGATGTCGCGCCGGCGCCGGAGCCGTGCAGCATCACCACCGCCTCTCCCTGCCCTGCATCGTTGTAGTGGATTTTGAAATTCTGCAATGGTCCTTCTGTAACAGAAACGACATTACTGCTGGATTCCTCGGTAAGTCCGGCGATTGTCATGCGTTCATTCCTTCATTTCTTGAGCCGGAATATCGAATTTTCCAAAGCCCATTTTGAATGGTCGGTTTGCTTTCTGCAAAAGAAGAACCACTTCCTTCAGGAGGCGGCATTTTTCAGTAGATCGAGGGCAACATCCACGATCATGTCTTCCTGGCCCCCAACCATCCTTCTGCGGCCGAGTTCGACCAGGATGGCGCGCGTATCGAGGCCGTAATCAAGCGAGGCCTTTTCGGCATGACGCAGGAAGGAGGAATAGACGCCGGCATAGCCAAGGCTGAGGGTCTCGCGGTCCACCCGCACTGGCCGGTCCTGCAGCGGGCGTACCAGTTCCTCCGCTGCGTCCATCAGCTTGAACAGATCGGTGCCATGGTTCCAGCCCTTGCGATCGGCCGCGGCGATGAAGACTTCCAGCGGTGCATTGCCCGCACCGGCGCCCATGCCCGCAAGCGACGCATCCACCCGGATGGCTCCGCCTTGCACCGCCACCAACGAGTTGGCGACGCCGAGCGAGAGGTTGTGGTGCGCGTGTACACCGCGTTCGGTCTCCGGCTTCAGAACGCGGTCATAGGCCTCAAGCCGGGCCTTGTAATCGTCCATGTCCATCGCGCCGCCTGAATCGGTGACGTAGACGCATTGCGCGCCGTAGCTTTCCATCAGCTTCGCCTGGTCAGCCAGTTTTTCGGGCGAGGTCATGTGGCTCATCATCAGAAAGCCGATCGTATCCATGCCGAGATTGCGAGCGGCTTCAATATGCTGCTTCGCGATGTCGGCTTCGGTGCAATGGGTGGCGATGCGGACCGAGCGCACGCCAAGGTCATAGGCATGCTTCAGGTCATGGATGGTGCCGATGCCGGGCAGCAGCAAGGTGGTGAGTTTGGCGTGCTTGACGACGCCGGCCACCGCTTCGATCCAGTCCCAATCGGTATGCGAGCCGAAACCGTAATTGAAGCTGGAGCCTTTCAGGCCGTCGCCATGCGCAACCTCGATCGCGTCGACCTTCGCGTCATCCAGCGCCTTGGCGATCTGGCGGACATGATCCAGGCCGTATTGATGGCGGATGGCGTGCATGCCGTCACGCAAAGTGACGTCCTGAATGTAGAGTTTCTGCACCGTGGGATCGAACGGCATTATACAGGCTCCTTCGCCAGGTGACGCTGAGCGATCTTCTCCGCCGTGCGCAGGGCTGATGAGGTCATGATGTCGAGATTGCCGGCATAGGCGGGCAGATAATGGGCGGCACCCTCAACCTCGAGGAAGACGCTGGTCTTGATGCCGGTGAATTCGCCCTGGCCAGGAATTTTCACCGGGTTGTTGTCGCCGAAGCGTTCGAACTGCACCTTCTGTTTCAGCCGGTAGCCAGGCACATAGGCATTCACTTTTTCCACCATCGCCTCGATTGCCGCTGCAATCGAGGATTCGTCGCCGCCGGAGGACAGGGTGAAGACGGTGTCGCGCATGATCATCGGCGGTTCGGCTGGATTCAGCACGATGATGGCCTTGCCAACGGCGGCCCCGCCGACTTCCTGGATCGCCCGCGAGGTCGTCTCGGTGAACTCGTCGATATTGGCCCGGGTGCCGGGGCCGGCACTTTTGGACGCGATGGAGGCGACGATCTCCGCGTAATGCACGGTGGCGACCGATGCGACCGCGGCAACGATCGGGATTGTCGCCTGGCCGCCGCAGGTCACCATGTTGACGTTCGGCGCATCGAGATAGTCATCACCGTTCACCATCGGAATGACATAGGGGCCGATGGCAGCGGGGGTGAGGTCGATCATCACCTTGCCGGCGGCGGCGGCGATATCGCTATGCTTCTTATGGGCGCCGGCGGAAGTGGCGTCGAAGATTATTTTGATGTCGCGCCATTCCGGCAGTTTCTGCAACCCGTCGATGCCTTCATGCGTGATGGCGACGCCCATCCGGGCGGCTCGCCTCAACCCATCGGATTCCGGGTCGACGCCGACGAAGGCCGCCATTTCCAGAACTTCCGACATCCGCATGATCTTGATCATCAGGTCGGTGCCGATATTGCCCGACCCAATGATTGCGACTTTCACCTTGCTGCTCATTTGCTTTCGCTCCCGACGCTGAAACCTACCCTGCCGAGCCCCCCGATCTGCGCCTCCACGACATCGCCAGGGCGGATGGCGGCCATCGGGCCGAGTGCGCCAGTGAGGATGACATCGCCTGCCTGCAGCCCCTCCCCCGCCTGCGCGAAGGTGCGGGCGAGCCACGCAGCGGCCTTCAACGGGTGGCCGAGGCAGGCAGCGCCGGAACCGACCGAGACGATGGCGCCGTTCACCGTCATCGCCATGCCGCAGGTGTAAAGGTCCAGGCCATGGATCGAATGCCGATCCGCGCCCAGGACGAAAAACGCGGAAGAGCCGTTATCGGCCACCGTATCCGCAAAGGTGATCTTCCAATCGGCGATCCGGCTATCGACGATTTCGATCGCCGCGCAGACGTAATCGATTGCCGCGGCGACATCCGCTTCGGTGGCGTTGCAATCCTTCAGCGGCCGGCCGAGAACGATGGCGACCTCCGCCTCCGCCTTTGGCTGCAATGCTGCATGCGCCGGCAACACGCCGCCATCCGGGATCGCCATGTCGGTGAACAAAGTGCCGAAATCCGGCTGGTCGACCCCGAGCTGGAGCTGCACGGCTTTGGAGGTGAGGCCTATTTTGCGACCGGCCACGACGCGGCCGTTTTGCGTCCAAAATCGGGTGTTGGACTGCTGCACCAGATAGGCGCCCGCCGCGTCGCCGGGCTCCAGAATGTCGCGCAGCGGCGGCACCGCGCCGGATCCGTATGCATCGCGCAGGCGCTGCGCAGCGAGGTCATAAGATGGCATCGAGGATTTCCTCTGCGTTCATGATGTTGCGATTGTGAGCGGCCTTGGATCAGTCCAGGGTCTGGACGGATTTTTGGGCCGCTTTCCTTCAGCCGCCGGTAAAAAAATTAGCGCTGAAGGCTGAAGCCTGAAGCGAGGTGCTATGCCTTCAGACAAGGTCGACCGCCTCCTGCCGGGCCGCCGGAAGCGTTTCGGTCAACATTAGAACAGCAAAAAATCCGATAGAAAGGGCTGCCATGGCGATAAAAAAAATCTTGTCGATGCCCCACACCGATACACAGAAGCCGACAATGATCGGCGCTATACCGCCGCCGAAAATTTCGCCAACGCCGACGACCAACCCCGAGGCGCTTGCCATAAGCGAAGCGGGCACGGATTCGGCACTTAGCGGTCCTGCCGTCAAGGTCAAAATGCCGAAGTTGCAGAAGTTAGCGGCGAAAAGAAATAAAGATACCGACGATGGCTCAGTGACCTTCGACAGAAGGAAGAGCGAGACGAACGCACCGGCGATACCGATAAACATGACCGGCTTACGGCCGATCCAATCGGACAATGTTAAAAGCGCTACGGTGCCGAAACAGGCGCCAAATCCTGAGGCGGCGAGCACGAAGCCCATTTGCTTCATGCCGTAATGTAGATGATCAATGAGATAGCTGGGCATCATCCCCGCGAGCACTGCGAGGCTGGTCCCCCAGCAGAACATTCCGATAATATTGAGCCTTATGTTTCGAAAGCGGAAAACGCTGGTTTGCATGGTGCCGAGGTTGAGAACCGCGGTATGACGCGCAGCCAGCTGGGGCGAGGCGTTGCGGATGGTCTTCCAGATGCCATAGGCAACCAGCAGGCCAGGCGCAATCACGATCAGGAATGTATATTTCCAACTTATGATGCCGAGCAGTTGGGTTACCAGAATTGGCGCCAGCGTGAGGCCAAACAGCGGCATCGCGGCCTGTTGGAGTCCGAGCATCGAGGCCTGGCGCTCTGGTTTGGCAGCTTCGAGCGTTGCGACAATACTGGACGGCGCGAATGCGCCCTCGGCCACTCCCATCACGGCGCGCATGACAAGAAGCATTGTCAAGTTGGCCGCCAGCCCGGTGAAACCTGCGAGAAGTGAAAACGACAGAAGCGAGACGACGAGGACACGCCGCGGGCCAAATCGGTCGGCGAGCCGCCCCGCCATGATCGAGGAGGCGCCCCACGTGATCGACAACACACCGATGACGATACCAAGGTCACCATAGGAAAGGTGCAGGGCGGTTTTCATGACTGGGAAGAGCGGCAGAATCATGAACCGGTCGAACCCGACCAAGCCAAATCCCAGAAATAAAAGCATTACGGTTTTCTGTTCGTAGCGTGCATTCCACGCTTCAAGCGCTTGTATCACAAGTTCATCTCCGTAATATTCGGACCCGCCTGGCCAGACTGATCATCGTTTTGCGATGTCCTGAGACATTTGCCGCCACGGTATGCATGCGCGGGAATTCGCGGCCTATGCACCTACGCTGCACCAAGCGAAGGTTGACCGGGCTTCCCCGGTCAACCTCGCAGCGACTGTTAACAGTGCAGCCGAAAACGCCGTTTTATTAAACCAGCGAGTCAACGACTTTCTTAGCTGTAACGGGCACCTCACTTACGGTACTGAACGTGTTGCCGTTACCCACGATGACGGTCTGCTTCGCGGGGTCATAGTTCACCCCGGCTGGGTCTCCACCGGCCTGCACGATCTCAATTTGCTTGCGCACTGCGCGGCGCCACATGACCACGCCGCGATCAGAGGTCGCCAGGTGCTCTTCGGAATGCAGTGTTATACCGCCCTGGCCGGTCTGCGCCTCATAGTCGCCCGGCGTGTCCCGCCGCTCTTCTGGCGTCATCTGATCCCAGGCTTTACCGCCGAGGTTCAACTGCACATGGAGCTGCGGCTGATTTTTTTTGAAGCGGCTAATGGTTATGACCAGAATATGGGTATCATCCACCGGGACCGTGAACCCTAAAACATGAAATTTGCCGGCGCGGAAATAAGGGTCAGCGGCTCGTTTTTCGTTCGGAAAGCGGCATTGAAAGATCCGTTCCACGCGGCGGCCGTCGTCGTAATAGCTGACATTCGTTTCGCGGACGCCGTCTTCGACATATTCAAACTTCCAGGGTTCATCCATGGTTGGCCGGTCAGACTTGCCAGCCAGCTGATAGCCTGAGAACGCCACATGCAGAATGTGGACATGGGAAGGATCGAGCACGTTTTCCTGGTGCTGCATCCAGTTGCAGGGGGAAATGAAACGCTTGCCCAAGCCGCCGGTGGAGCGGCCCATATCGGTTGCGTCAATATATTCGTCTGGTTCAAGATCTTCGAAAATATCGTATTTCTGCAGCAACGGCTTCTTGTCTGGCGGACCCATATAGGCCCAGATCACGCCATATTGCTCCTGTAATGGATACCAGGGCTGCCGGGCCAGTTCCAGCTTGCTGCCGCCATTTGGCTCGCAGGGCTGCTCCAGGCAGTGACCCTGCACATCGAACTTCCAACCATGGTAGCAGCACCGGATTCCATCATCTTCGCATCTGCCATAAAGCAGGGACGTGCCGCGATGCGCGCAGCGCGGATAAAGCAGTCCGGGACGGCCCTGTTTGTCACGAAACAAGATGAGGTCTTCGCCCAGGATACGGATTTCGGTCGGCGTGGTGGTTGCGTCGGTTGCGAGGGCTATTGGTTGCCAGTATCGGCGCATCCACTCGCCGCACGGTGTGCCTGGCCCGACTTCGGTTATGAATGGGTCGTGGGTTCCAGCCTTCATACCGTAAGCCGTACCGATATCGACTGCAGGACCGTTGTTTTGATCAGGATGGTGATGGATGTCGTTCACGAAATGCTCCTGTACGTTAAATGAGTTAGACCCGTCTTGCGGCCGGATTAACCTTTGTGGCTCTCAGCGTGACGGTATTTTCACATTCGTTCGGGCTGTTGTGACCTAGCGAAGTAAAAAGATTGCCGGAAAACATGCTGTGGCGGTCGCATCCCTCAGTTTCCTGCAAGATGATACATTTCGGAAGCTGATCTAGGATTACTTGAAAAATCCGCGAATGGATTCAAAAGATCCATTCGCAGACATGCGTATAACTTGTTCTTTCCAGGTGAAGTCTGTCGAGCTACTTGTCGAGTAGAAAGGCGGTGGTAACTTCGTTGAATTGTTCCGGCGACTCAAACTGCGCCCAGTGCGCAACGTTGCTGAGTTCGACCAGCTTCGCATTTGGCACGAGTTCGGCGATGATTTTCGCGGCTGCCTTGAAAAACGGCATATCATTTTCGGACACGAAAACCAGAGTTTTGGCCTTGATCCCTTTGAGCTCCTCATCGGTAAGCGCGCCGCGTTCGTAAACATCCGCACGGCTGACAACCATCACATGTTTCATGTCATCGGCCGCATTCGGCAACCGGTGAATGGTCTGACGGATTTTGATCAGATCGGGAATGATGTCATTCTCGTCGTGGATCAGCCCTTTGAAAATCGTCTTGGTGCTTTCCCACGATGTATCACGAACATTTGCCAGGCGCTTGCGCATCTGGTTCTCAGAGTCGCCATCGTCGATCGGGCTGAGCCGCTTGGTTCCGACGGGCGAAATGAGAATGATTTTGTCGGTTATCTCCGGATAGTCGATGGCGACACGCGCGGCGGTCCAGGCGCCGAGTGACACGCCAATGAAGCTAGCCTTTTTCAGGCCAACGGCCAGCGCGAAATCTCTTGCAAAGGTGGCAAGCTCTTTAATTTCATAGTCTACATCCGGCTTTTCGGCAAACCCGGCGCCTTTCATGTCGAAACCAAAAACATGAAAATGCTTGGCATATTCGCCGATATTGGCACAGAAAGCTTCCCAATGGCCGCCGGTGCCGTGAAGCAGCACGAGACCGGGAGCATTTTTTTCGCCCGCTTCGACATAACGTGTCCTGATGCCGCTTACAGTGATAAAGCCCTGCGTGAACGGGACCTGCATCATATGCGTCCAGATGCTGCGATAAGTCGTCTCTACGTCGTTCATTTCGTCCTCCAGTTTGCCGGCTGCTGCACTGCAAGCCGCACATCTTGCGCGGGAATATGCCTCTATAAGAGGAGGCCGTCAACATAAAGTGCATTTTATCCCAAAGTATTGATCGCTTTGCATACCCTGACCGAGGGGAAAACCGCTATTAAAATCGATTTTCTTGTAAAGTATTGACTTATTGGCGAGGTGCTTTTATTGAACCAGGGGAAAAACCAAACGTCGCTCAAAACCCGTGGAGGATCAATGTCGCGGCCGGTCATCATTACATGCGCTGTTACGGGCGGCGGAGATACTGCCGGCAAACATCCGGCGATTCCGGTGACCCCGGCTGAAATCGCCGAGGCCGCGATCCAGGCCGGCAAGGCCGGTGCGGCCGTTGCCCATATCCATGTTCGCGATCCGGTGACCAAGATCGGCAGCCCCGAGCGCGCTTTATACCGCGAGGTCGTCGAACGGATCAAGCGCTCCGGTTCGGATGTCATCATCAACCTTACGACCGGCGAGGGCGGGATGCTGCCGATGGCAGGCTCGCCGCGCGAACGTTTTGCAAAGCCGGTGCCGAGCCTCATGCTTCCTGCGGATCGGGTGGCGCATATCGAAGAGCTGCGGCCGGAGATGTGTACGCTGGACATGGGCACGCTGAATTTCGGTGAGGATCTGTTCTTCAATACGCGCCGGGACATTGCGGGGATCGCCGCGGGTATTCAACGTGCGGGCACCATCGCGGAGCTGGAGGTTTTCGATACCGGCCACCTGCGGCTGGCACTTTCAATGATCGCTGGCGGCGAAATTACAACGCCGGCGATTTACCAGTTTGTCCTCGGCGTGCCATGGGGGGCGCCGGCGAGCCCCGAAGCGATGCTGATGATGCGAAATATGCTGCCGCAGGGGGCCATTTGGGCCGGTTTTGGGATCGGTGGCGCGGAATTTCCGATGGTTGCCCAGGCGGTCCTGCTTGGCGGCCATGTGCGCGTCGGCCTTGAGGATAATCTGTATATCGAGCGTGGTGTTTTCGCCCCGAGCAATGCCGCCCTCGTCGAAAAAGCCGTCGGCATCATCACCTCGCTGGGCGAACGTCCTGCCACGCCGGACGAAGCGCGGCAAATCATCGGTCTGCGGCGAGCGGGACCGGCTTCGACGGTGGCGGCCTGATGCGCTCGATGTGCAACGCAGCGCGGCGGGAGAAGCGCGACGTGACACGATCTGCTTGTTGAAAACCGATCCATGAGCACCACACCGATGTTAGAGACTTATGTGAAAAGCATCACGCATGAGGCAGAAGGCATTGTCTCGGTTGAATTGCGGCCGGTCATGCCGGTTGACTTACCGGCTTTCGAAGCCGGCGCGCATATTGATTTGCATCTGACGCCGACGCTCAGCCGGTCATATTCGCTTTCGAACCCGCAGCATGAGCGGCATCGTTATGTCGTCACGGTTGCGAAGGATGAAAGCAGCCGCGGCGGCTCTCGCCTCATTCATGAAACATTGCGCGTCGGCCAAAAGCTTGCGATCAGCGAGCCGCGAAATAATTTTAGGCTGGCGGAAGATGCGCCGCATAGCGTCTTTATCGCGGGTGGAATTGGCATCACGCCCATACTGGGCATGATCGATCGCCTGACGGCGCTTGGGCGCTCCTGGGAACTGCATTATGCGAGCCGCGCCGCCGGCCAAGCGGCTTTTATCGAAACTTTCGCCGGCAACGCCAACTGCCATCTGTGCTTCACCCGCGAGGAAGGCGGGCGGCGTCTCGATCTGGCGGCGATTATCGGGTCTGCTGGCGGTCAGGCGCATTTCTATTGCTGTGGACCGGTGTCGATGCTGGAGGCATTTCGCGGCGCCACGGCATCGCTGCCGTCGGAAAACGTCCATTTCGAATATTTCTCGGGCATTGAGCCCCCGGTGGCGAGTGAGGGCTATACAGTCGAGCTCGCCAAGTCAAAACGCAGCGTCGTCATTCCGCCGGGCAAGACGATTCTCGATGTCCTGTTGGCGCTTGGGATGGATGTCGGGCATTCCTGCATGGAAGGCGTGTGCGGTGCGTGCGAAACGAAGGTGCTGGAAGGGCGGCCCGATCACCATGACCTGGTGTTGTCGGAGGCCGAGCGCAATTCCAACGCCACCATGATGATCTGCTGCTCCGGTTCAGCCACCGAGCGGCTGGTTCTCGATTTATAGGAAAATCCACATGCCTGTGATGCTCAGCTGCATTTCGCACACACCCGTCATGCGCAAGCTTGGGCCGGCCGCCGATATTGCCGCGGATGTCGCCCGCGCGCTCGATACGGCGCATGGCGCCCTTGTCGCTTTTGATCCTGACCTCATCGTGCTGTTTGCACCCGATCATTTGAATTCGTTTTTCTATAATCTGATGCCGCCTTTCTGCATTGGTGCGTTGGCAACCTCGCTCGGTGATTACGGCACGCTCTCCGGGCCGCTTTCCGTGCCGACCGGGCTGGCAGTGGAATGCGCGGCAGCTGTCCTGCAGGCCGGCGTCGATCTGGCGGTTTCGCATAAGATGACTGTCGATCATGGATTCTCGCAGCCTTTGGAACTTCTGACCGGCGGTATCGATCGTTATCCCGTGATCCCGCTCTTCATCAATTCCATCGCCAAGCCGATGCCAACGTTACGCCGCGCCTATCAATTCGGATTGGCCGTCGGCGAGTATTTCGCGACCAGCCATGCCGGCAAAAAAATCGCCATCATCGGCTCGGGTGGATTATCGCATGATCCGCCAATACCAACACTGGAGACCGGCTCGCCAGAAACCAGGGCCGCTCTGATCGAGGGCGTGTCTCGAACGCCGGCGCAGCAGCTTGAGCAGGAGGCACGGGTTTTGGGCGCCGCGAAAGCCTTCACCGCAGCTTCAGCGGAGCTTGGCGGCGGCAAATTACTGCCGTTAAATCCGCAATGGGATACAAGGATCATCGAACTGCTCGCCAGTGGTGACTTCAACACGCTCACCGCGATGACCGACGAGTCGGTCGCTTCTCAGGGCGGCTGCGGCGGCCATGAGATCCGCACCTGGATAGCTGCCTT
>Ga0116231_10012453_pt1 | contig 12485 bp, 10 predicted proteins | sample S1TSphgellanicum_2_FD_89695 | JGI IMG/M metagenome (GOLD analysis project Ga0116231, IMG submission 89695) | Host-associated microbial communities from peat moss isolated from Minnesota, USA - S1T2_Fd - Sphagnum magellanicum MG | ecosystem: Host-associated > Plants > Peat moss > Unclassified... | reverse complement strand
CCCGCATGCACGTGCGCACGCCGGATGGCACGCTGCTGAGCGGCGCCGCTGCCTTTGGCGCCATCTGGAGGGGTCTGCCGGGCTTGCGCTGGCTCGGCCGCTTGGTCTCGATACCGCCGCTGTCGGGAATTGCCGAAATTGGCTACCGCGGCTTCTTGGTCGTCCGCAAACTCTGGCGGATTTAACCTAGCACGCAGATTTCCGCGGCGCTGAGACCTGTATCATTGCGCCGGCGCCCGGTAGCCGCTGCAATGCAGGCGGCGACAATATGCCGCACGCCTCCAAGACCAGCAATTACCCTTCCTACGATGCGCTCATTCGCAGCCTGATCGTGGGCGTGCAGGTCGTGGGGTTCTTCCGTTCCAATGGCAAATGCATTTGGATTTCGCTCAAGAAGCCGGGACTGAACCTTACGCTCGTGGTCAGAGAGGTGCTGCGAACCGGCCGCAGTGTGCGCAATGTGGAAGCCGCGGAATCGGTGAGTTTCGCGCTACCGCTGCACGCGAAGCGGGGCATCGTGGGCATCGTGGCGCTGACGGTATCAGCGAGCGAGAGCGACAACTGGGATATGACGCTGGAGCGGATCGAGACCGCCTTGCAGCCCGTGGTCACTGTGCTGACCCACGAGCTGGCGGCCCGAATCCCTCCACCCAAAACCAAAGTATTGACCGAGCGCACCGAGGAACTGGAATGGCTGTTCTCGGTCACCTCCGGATTGCAATCTGCGTCGAGCGAGGATGCGGCAGTGGAGCAGTTGCTGGCCGCAGCCGTCGAGCGCCTGAAGGCATCCTACGGCGGGCTTGCGGTCGCGGAGAAGCGCCTGAACGTCACCTACACATCGCCGGCGCGCCGCGACCCAGCTGCCGCGCTCGCCTATGCCCAGGCGCACCCTCATCTGCTGAGCTTCGTACAGCGTCAGAAAAAGCCGATGTTGATCAATAAGCCGCCGTCGGGCCGGGCTGACATGTACAAACACAAAATCATGGCGCTACCCATCCTCCAGACCGGCAAGGTGGCGGGGCTGCTTGCCTTCTTCAAGCCTCTCGATCAGTCGGACTTCGGCCGGCGCGAGCAATACGTCGGCCGGCACATCGCGCGGCAGATCGGCGCCTTGCTGGACAGCCAGTACGATCTGGCCACCGGGCTGTACACGCGCGTGGCTTTTGAGCAGCAGGTCAATCAGTTCCTCACCGCGCGGCCGGAGCGGACGCACTCGCTGGCCTACATCGATATCGACGAATTGAACCTGGTGAATGAGGCGTTCGGCTACGAGGCGGGCGATGAACTCATCGTCCGGGTTGCCGAGTTGTTGCGCCCGCCCGCGCTGCCACCCGATGCGATCGCGGCGCGAACCGCCGGCGACCGGTTCCTGCTGTTTCTACCGGGACATGACACGGCCGCGGCGCATGGCTGCGCCGTCAATCTGCTGAAACGCGTCGCCGACATCGTGCTGGGCACGGGCTCGAGGCGCATGAGCGTGTCATGCAGCTGCGGAATCAGCCGGCCGCTCGAGGTGGACGAGCCCGTGGGCCGCGCCATTGCCGCCGCCGAGCTCGCGTGCAAGACGGCGAAGGAGAGAGGCCGCAACCGTTGCGAAGTCTATCTGGACATCGATGAAAGCATGATGCGGCGCCGGGCCGACTTCACCGGCTTGGGAAATCTGCGCGACGCGCTGTCCGAGGATCGCCTCGTGCTCTATGCGCAACGCATCGCGCCGAGCGACGATGTGACGGCGACCGCGGCCGTGGAGTGCCTCGTGCGCATGCGCAACCCCGACGGTTCGGTGGTGCCGAGCGGTGAACTCATGTCGATGGCGCAGCGGTTCAAGCTGCTCAAGGAAGTCGACGCGTGGACCATGAAGCAGGCGCTGATCACGCTCGCACCGCATGCATCCATGCTGCTGCATTCGGGAATGCGTGTCACACTCAATGTCTCCGGCGAATCGCTCAATGATGAGCACCTGCTTGCTCGCATCGCTGATTGGGTGCGCGCCTCCAAGGTGCCCCCGGGACGCATCACCTTTGAGGTCGCGGAAACCGCAGCGATAGCCTCCTTAAGAGTAGAAAACAAGATGATCCGAGACTTGCGGAAGATGGGGTGCCTGTTCGCGCTCGACGCTTTTGGTACGGCCAACGATTCCCTGTCGCACCTCGGGAGCTTGCCGGTCCACAGCGTGAAGATCGACGGCAGCTTCGTGCGCAACGTCGCGACCAACTTGGCGCCGCGGCCATGGTGCGCGCAATCGTCGAGCTGGCGCGGGATCTCGGCATGGACAGCGTGGCCGATCTGGTGGAGTCAGATGCCGTGCTCGCCAAGCTGCGGGCGCTCGGCGTCGATTTCGTTCAGGGCGGCAGTATTCACCAGGCACAGGAGCTCGAGTCTTGGCTCGATGCAGAGGCGCGAGCCGCCTCGCAGATCGTCAACCGGATGGACCTGTTGGATTGAGGCGCATTATCATGGTCGTACCATGCCAGAATCTACACGCATCAATCGCCGCATCGTTCTCGCCGCACGTCCGCACGGCGCCCCGAGCCTCGACTGTTTCCGCATCGAATCCCAGCCGGTTCCCATCCCTAAAGCCGGGCAACTGCTGACTCGCACGCTGTACCTGTCTCTGGATCCCTACATGCGCGGCCGTATGTCGGATGCGCCCTCCTATGCGCCCCCCGTGAAGATCGGGGATGTGATGGTGGGAGGCACGGTGTCGCGTGTCGAGGCATCCCAACATGCCGGCTTTGCGGTCGGCGACCTGGTGCTCGGGTACGGCGGCTGGCAGGAATATGCGCTGTCCGACGGCACTGAGCTCACGCGGCTCGATCCGCAGACGCAGCACCCTTCCCAGTATCTTGGGGTCCTCGGCATGCCGGGATTCACGGCTTACATGGGGCTGCTCGATATCGGGGACCCCAAACCCGGCGAGACCGTCGTGGTCGCAGCGGCCAGCGGTGCGGTCGGTTCGATCGTCGGCCAGGTCGCGAAGATCCGCGGATGCAAGGTCGTGGGCATCGCCGGCGGCGCGGAGAAATGCCGCTTCGTCACCGCGGAACTCGGCTTCGATGCCTGCATCGATCATCACGCGGCGCAGCTGCCGGCGCGCCTTGCCGCAGGCTGCCCGCGGGGAATCGATGTTTATTTTGAAAACGTCGGCGGCGCGGTGTTCGATGCGGTGCTGCCGTTGTTGAACGTGCGCGCACGAATTCCGGTGTGTGGGCTGATCTCCGTCTACAACGACACCGCGCTGCCGCCCGGACCGGACCGGCTCGGACTCCTGTTCGGCGCCATCTTGAGGCGCCGACTGCGCGTGCAGGGATTCATCATCTCCGAGGACTACGCCGGCCGTCAGGCGGAGTTCGTCGCGGCCATGAGCAAATGGCTCGCCGCCGGGCAGATCAAGTACCGCGAGGATGTCGTCGAGGGCCTCGAGAACGCGCCGCAGGCGTTCATCGGCATGCTCACCGGGGGAAACTTCGGCAAACTCGTGGTGCGCATGGGCTGAATGTCGCTATCGGTTCGCGTCGAAGTATTCCCTCACCTTGGCGATCACCTGGCGTTCGGTCATCTTATCCGCTGTCTGGACCGCTGCAATGCGATCGCCTAGTTTCATCTTCACCAGCCTCGCATGCAGTTCCCCCTTCGCCTCACCCGGCCCGAGAATCAATACTTTCCCACAGCCACGCAGGGCCTCGCCCACGGCATCGTAGTAGGTATTCAGTTCTCCGGTCAGGGCACGCTGGCGGCTGTCATCGGCCGGCACCTGCCGTGCCTCGTAGGAGCCTTTGAGCGGCGAGTCGCCGCCACGCTCGGGGTGCTTCTCGACCTTGGACAGGATGACCGTGGTCTGCTCAAGAGGGCTTAGAAAGACGATCCGGGCCTGTCGATGATCGATCCAGACACCCGCATGTTCATGGGTCCAGGCTGCTTGATTGTTAGGCATATCGGTGCGGCTCCTGCGCGCGGCCTTGCACGGCCTGCCAAAGCGAGCCTACGCGCGCTCAACGGCCGTCCTCTGTGCGCCGCCGAACAGACCTTCGAGATGGCCCCGCGGCGGTGGTGCCCAGCCCAATGACGCGCAGTGCGCGACCTGTCACGGGCCGGCCGCGACGATCGGTCGTCATCAGGGGGCGAAGCTTACATCGACTCGAAAGCTCAATTCGATGCGGCACGGCTCGCTATGGTTGCTTTCGCGCCAATGAATTCCGCGGCACGGATTTTGCCCGGTGACCGAGTGCCCCGCGCGCTCGAGCGGGGTGTCGCCGCTGACCAGTTCGGCAACCACGGCGGCGAGATCGAACGCGCCGTCGCAATCGATGCAGGGACATGCAAATTGAAAGAAAGCGTGCGCCGACGGGTACAGCGAATGCACTTGCGGTGAGGGCGGTCTGCGTGGCTCGCTGAAGCCTAAATGGAGGTGAATCACGCCGACACCCGGGAAAGCGTCCCGCATGGCCGCGGACTTAGCTCTTTCGGTATGCAGATCGATGCGCCGCTGCGATGCGGCATTCGGCGATCTGCGGGAGGAAATTTTCACACCTTTAGCGGAGCCGCCGACGTCGTGCGTTGCAGCTGCTCGGCGCGTACGTCCTCTAGTGTGAGACCGGTGTTGGCCGCAATCACCCGCAGCACACGGTGTGTCGGGTTGCGCGGCAATGCAACCTGATGCAATCGCTCCCAGATTCTGATGCGGGCCGCCGCCGTGTGCGCGTCAGATGTCTGTTCGGCAATTTCCCGCCGGCGCAATTCAGTGGCTTCGGCCTGACGCTGCGCGAGTCGGTCCCGGAAGTCGGCGATGCTCTCGCCGGGCTTCGGTGCAAGGTATTCGTTCTGCTTATCGGTTTCCATACCGTGAAGGATAGCACAGCACAGGGCCCTAACTCGCTGCGACGGGCTTGCTCAGCGAACTCTGCGGCTCGCTCTCCGAACTCTGCGGCTCCGCCCCAACCACCCCCGTGTCGGGAACGTCACGACGCCCTTGCTTCTTTACTTGACGCGCTTTGCGTGCGTCTTCCCGTGTCTTCTTTTGCTGCCGATAATTCGTCTTGCGCAATCTACACCGCCTGGGAATCTATCCAAATAGGCCAAGGCCCGGCCGTTGCCGGACCCTGGCGAGTCGAGGCAATCCCTCTACTAGTAGCGTCCGCCGCCGCCGCCGCCGCCACCGCGGTAACCACCACCCCCACCACCGCCACCGCCACCGCCACCTTGGCGTCCGCCGCCGCCGCCGGAGCGGGGCTTGTCCTGCGCCTCATTGACCTTCAATGGGCGACCACCCATATCAACGCCATTGAGATTCTGGATGGCACGGGAGGCATCCGATTGACTCATTTCGACAAAACCAAAGCCGCGCGGACGTCCGGTGTCCCGATCGATCGGGAGCGCCACCGACTCGACCGTACCGTGTGCAGAAAACAGAGTGCGTATCTCCGCATCCGTGGCGGTAAAGGGAAGGTTCCCAACGTAAATTTTAGCCATGTAGCAAGAACTCCAAATTGACTTCAGAGGCGGTTCCGGAGATTTGAATGTTGCCGCGGAGCCACCTCACACGGCAGGCATAGCAGTGAAGTCAGGGAGAGATCGTCTCGCGAGCCGTCAAACCGTATTCCTGCCACCTGATCGCAGGTGGCTCGGGTCCAGTCTCGGTAGTCCTCAAATCTGAGGGGGAGGAGTGGATCAGGGACGTCAACGATCGCCGGGGATGCTAGCACCGCTCGAGTCGTCACGCTTGGGTTTCGCTTCACCGCAGGGAATGCACGAGCAGGTCGCATCGCATCCCGTGTCTCCAGTGTTATAAACCCCCTGTGCGATGCGGCAGGCAAGCGTGTCGCCGAGAGCCATGGGGCGCAAGGATCTGGGTCACAAATCGTTGCATTCGCGTGTGCGCCCTAAAGTGTGCGGCCGCTTTGCCGCCTTTCTTGCCATGAGGAGACCATGACGAACACCGCTGTGCGCGACGATACAGCGCCGCTCACCGACATATTCGGCGCGTACGACGCACTCGCCCGCAGCCTCGTGCCGGAATTGTCGTGGATATGCCTGTTCGACGGGCACTTGAAGCTTCGAGGCCAATCCCAGGGAGGCGGCGCCGATTCGATATCGAGTTGGGTGAAGTCGCTCAACTGGCCGAAATCCCGGGAACGCAGACAGGTCTCGCGCCCGGCGGGCTTGCACTCGCAGTGGCTCGCCGTGCCGCTGGAAACCTCGGACGGCGACCTGCTGGGTATCTTTTGTGCCTGTCTTCCGTATTTGGACCAGGACCCGGCTGCGAAGACCGAGACCGCAGCGACTGCCAAACGGTTGAAACCTCTGCTCGATTGCATCCATCGAGACCTGGCCAGCGCCAAGCCGATCAGCAGCAAGGTGCGCACCCTCACGGAACGCACCACGGAACTCGAGTGGCTGTTCGAGCTCACCAACGGCCTCAAGGGCTCGAGCGACGACAAGAAAATCATCGAGGAGCTGTTATCTGCGGCAACCCAGCGACTCGGCAGCGCGCTCGGCGCACTGCATGTTCCGCATAAGCGCCTGACCCTGACATGGGCCCCCGATGCGGCTGCGGCTACGCCGCTCTTGGAGGCGTGGCGCGCGAGCGCGCCTCATTTGTTGACCTGGGCTCAACGGCAAACGAAGCCGCTCGTGATCAACAAACCTCGGGCCGGCCAAAGCACCGCATCTTGCAAGGTCATGTCCGTGCCGCTGGTACGCGACAATGGCCGCGTACTCGGCATTTTGGCCTTCTACAATCCAGGCGCCGCCGATGACTACTTGCCGCGGCACGTGTTCTTGGCGCGCCACATCGGCCGGCAGGCCGCCAGCCTGATCGAGAGCCAGTTCGATCTCATGACCGGACTTTATACCCGGTCCGGGCTCGAACAGACCGTGGGCGACGTGTGCACGGATCCAGACTATCGCGAGAAAAGTGTGCTGTATCTGGATATCGATCATATGCACGTCGCGAATGAGCTCCACGGCTTCGAACTCGGCAATGAACTGATCATTCGGGTCGCCGAACTTCTGACGCCTCCTCTGCTGCCCAAGGAGGCGGTCGCCGCTCGCATTTCAGGTGACCGCTTTGCCATCGTGTTTCCCGAGTCCAGCTGCGATGAGGCCAGGGCCATCGCCGAGAAAGTGCGCATGGCTTGCGTCAAACTCGTGATTGGACCGCAAGGCAACGCGTTCGATGTATCTATCAGCGGCGGCGTCTCGATATTGCTGCCGCTCGAGGACGGAGTATCTCGAGCCATTGCCGCCGCGGAGATTGCCTGCAAGGCCGCCAAGAAACGCGGGCGCAATCGCATCGAGGTTTACCAGTTCGAGGACGGCAGCATGATACGCCGTCATCGAGACGCCCAGATGGTAGGCCAGCTGCGCGCGGCGTTGAAGAGCGACCGCCTCGTCCTGTACGCACAGCGCATCGCACCGCTGCAAAACCCGGACCTCGCCGGAGGCTACGAAATACTTCTGCGCATACGCGAGCAAGACGGAGAGCTGATATCGGTCGGACCTTTCATCGAGGCTGCGAAGCGCTACCAATTGCTGCCCGCCATCGATCGCTGGGTGGTGCAGCGTGCGCTGGAAACTCTGGCGCCATTCAGGGGGATGCTGCGCTCGCGGGAGGTCGGCATGTCGATCAACGTCTCGGGACAATCCCTCGGCGACGAAGCTTTCACGCAGCAGTTCCTTAAGTCCCTCAAGGAGGCCAATCTGCCCCGCAACTGCGTGAGCATCGAGCTTACCGAGCAGGCTGCACTGTCGAATCTCGCGCGCGCCGCCGAGATGGTCAAACTCCTGAGCGATGTCGGCTGCCGTTTCGCGCTGGACGATTTTGGAACGGGCTCCAATTCCCTGACGTATTTGAAGGCCCTGCAGACCTACCGCGTCAAGATCGACGGCACCTTCGTACGGGATCTGATGACCAATGCCAATTCACAGGCCACGGTCCGCGCGGTGGTCGAGCTTGCCCGGGGCCTGCGGATGGAGACGGTTGCCGAGTACGTGGAGAGCGAAGCGCTCGCCGTGGAGCTCAGGCGTCTCGGTGTCGATTACGCGCAGGGTTATGCCTTCGGCAAGCCGGAACCGCTCCTAGACACCCTGAAGCATCTGGCTGAGGACGAGTCCGCGCGGCTTCACCGGCTGTTTCTGGAAACCTGAGCCGCTACGGCGTAAGCATAAGTACCTATTTGAAAATGCATCGCGGACGCCGACACTGTCGCGATGCAGCGTTACTCCAGAATGCTCGTGATCCTCGACCCAGCCGCATCCGAGCAGCCCGCGCTCGGCAAAGCGCTGCGGCTCGCGAAACTATTGCATGCCGATGTCGAGCTGCTCGTTTGCGAAACGCATGCCAGCCGTGAGGCACGCATATCGAGTCACGCATTTCCGTCGCCCGACGCCGTCGATCTTGAACTGAGGCAGTGGATCGAATCGCAGGCAGTGCCCCTGCGCTACGCAGGCATCGAAGTGAGCATCGCCATCACCAGGGGCGAATCGCTGCTCACGACGACCCTCGAATGGCTGCGAAATTCCCCGGCGCATTTGGTGGTGAAGGACACGCATCATCACTCGGCGATTCGCCGCACTTTTTTGACCAGCATCGATCGGCATTTGATTCGCGAATGTCCGCAGCCATTGTTGTTGACCAAGGCCACTCGCTGGGTAAGCCCGCCATGCGTGGGTGCTGCGATTGATCCCACTCATCCAAGGGATTCGAATGCCCGCCAGGATCGCGCAATCATGTCGGCCGCGGCGAACCTGGCATTCACCTTCAAATCGCGCCCCCAGGTCTTCCATGCGTACTATCCCGCCGTGCTCGAGCAGACGATGGATGCGTTGACTCGATTGCTTCACGACTTCGACGTCCCCGCCGAGTGCCGGCATGTATCGATGGGAGTGCCGAGCGAATTCCTGACGCGCATGACGAGGCAGGCGCAGATCGACGTCATGGTCATGGGCGCGCTTTCGCGGAGCCGCCGGCAACTGCCGCTCATCGGCAACACGGCCGAACGGCTGTTGGAATATTTACCCTGCGACATCCTCACCGTAAAACCCGCTTCGGCCGCTTGAATTCAATGCGCGCCGGCTACGCTCATCCGCAGCTTGACCAGATGTGCCACGGAGCGAGCTCCCATCTTCTCCATGACCTTGGCGCGGTGAATCTCCACGGTGCGCTCGCTCAAACCCAAATCGATGGCGATGACTTTGTTGGCCGCGCCATCGACGATCAAATCCAACACCTGCTTTTCCCGGGGCGTCAGGGATTCGAAACGCTGCAAGACGTTGGCCCGCTGCGCGAGCGAGCTGCGGTTTTCCTTGTCTTGTTCCAACGCATGGTTTATGCGGTCGAGCAGATCCTGGTCGCGAAAGGGCTTTTGCACGAATTCGAACGCCCCTTCTTTCATGGCCTGCACCGCCATCGGAACATCTCCGTGTCCTGTGATGAAGATGACAGGCAGCATCGACCCCTTCGAGTTCAGCCGCTGCTGCAATTCGAGCCCGCTCATGCCCGGCATGCGCATGTCGAGCACCAGGCATCCCGCCGCGTCGGGTTTGAACTTGTCCAGGAATTCCGCGGGCGTGGCGAATGCCACGGTCTTGTAGCCCACCGTATCGAGCAGCAGACTCAAGGCGCGGCGCATGCCATCGTCATCATCGACGACATAAACGGTCGCTGCATGTGCAGCGTCCTCACGTAGGGTCAAGTGGCTCCTCTTTGTATGTAGCTGCGATCGGCAGACGGAACCAGAAGCGGCTTCCTAAAGGGATGCCTGCTTCGAATCCGATCGTGCCTCCATGCGCTTCGACTGTAGCACGGCTCGATGCGAGACCGAGACCTGTGCCACCCGCCTTCGTGGTATGGAACGGCCTGAATACTTTGCCGATGAGCTCTTTGGGGATTCCTGCCCCCGTATCCGAGACGCTCGTCTCGACGGCATAGCGATCCGCCCGCACATCGATGTGCACCTGACTGCCGCCGTTCTGCGCACTCGCCTCGAGCGCGTTTTGTACCAGCGAGAACAGCACCAGTTGAACCTTGAGCCGATCCACGTCGACGTCGGGCAAGGACGCCTGCACATCCACTTTGAGCACCAGATCCGCTGCCTCGGCCAAATTTTCCAGCGCCGGCACGAGTTCCGCGACCAGCTCATCCATATGGCATCTGGCCCGGTTCGGTTCCGCGTGGTTGAACAAACTACGAATCCGGCGAATGCCCTCGCCCGCGTTCATTGCCTCCTGGTGGATCTGCTGGAAGACATCTCTGGCCCGCGACACCATCGGCTCGTAACGATTCAGCAGGCGATCGCCCGCCTGGCTGAACGTCGCGATCGCCCCGAGCGGCTGATTGAGCTCATGCGCAATACCGCCCGCCATTTCCGCGAGTGCCGCCACGCGCGCAAGCTCCATGAGCCGCTTGAGAATGGCCTCCGATCCCAACGAGTCACCTTTGAATTCGTGCAAAATATTACGCGGTCATGGGCGCCCTAGAGCGCCGGAAAAAAAGCCTTGAGCAAACATACGGCCAGTTTGCCCCATACGGCGACACTTGAGCTCCCGGGGTTTCCAGTACAAATTTGCGCCTTGTACTTAAGGGGGCGCCCTGCCTGCGGCATCGGCGTGTTAGCCTTGCACGCCGCTGCCGCAGACACCAAGCGGCCAAGAATAGCCCGAAATGGACAAAATCGCCGCCATCTCGCAGCAGTTGCTGCAGTTCTCGCCCGATGCGCTGATCGTCGTCGATACGCAAGGAAGCATCCTGTTCGCCAACGCCACCGCGCGCGAGCTTTTCTGCTACGCGCGCGAAGAACTCGTGGGTCATTCCATAGAAATGTTGGTGCCGGAACGATTCCGATTCAGGCACGGCGCACATCTGGCCGGGTTCCTGCGCGACCCCACGGCACGGGAGATGGGGGCGCGCATCGTCGATCTGTTCGCGCGCCGCGCCGATGGCAGCGAATTCCCCGCCGGCATCCGTTTGGCGCCCATACATGACGGCGACAAAACCTTCGTCGCGGTGGCCATTCGGGACATGACGGAGCGGCGCGCGATCAACGAGGCCCTTGTGGCCGCACGGGAAGCCGCGGACCGGGCCAATACGGCGAAAAGCCGTTTCCTTGCGATGGCAAGTCACGATCTGCGTCAGCCGCTGCAAACCATCTGCCTGCTCAATGCATCTCTCTTGACGCTAACTCCGGAAGGCGCCGAGCACTACGATCTGCTGAGACATCAGCAGGCTGCGATCGACAGTGCAACTCGCATGCTCAATTCCTTGCTCGATATCGCGCGCCTGGAGTCCGGTACCATTGAACCCCGCGTCGACTCCGTCAGGCTCGCTTCGATCTATGCGGACTTGAAGCGCGAATTCGAACCGTTGGCGCATGCCAAGGGTTTGAGCCTCGAGTTCGCAGCGACGGCACGGGTGGTCACGAGCGATCGGATTCTCTTCACCCAGCTGCTGCAAAACATCGTCGGCAATGCGCTCAAGTACACGCCCAGCGGATTCGTCAGGATCTCGGATAACGTGGATGACGAGGGCTTGCTGCTTGGCATCGAGGACTCCGGCTGCGGCATCCCCGCGGACAAACTCGACAAGATTTTCGAGGAATACTATCAAGTCGACCAGCGCGGAATACCGAGAAGCGGCGTGGGCCTGGGCCTTGCCATCGTGCGCGAGGTGGCCAGGATTCTGGGATATTCGGTGACTGTCACCTCAGGGTACGGCCAAGGCACGAAGGTTCGGGTTCGAATTCCGCATCATCTGCTCGGCAATGATGCGCCGGATCCTGGGCAACCGGCGCCCGTCCCCGTCTCGCGTGCAGCGCGCTGCTGTCCAATCCTGCTGCTGGAGGACAACGATTCGGTGCGCGCGGCCACCGAACTCTTTCTGACACTGGAGGGCTACGAAGTCAGGAGCGCTGCCAGCGTCGCCGATGCGGAGCCGATGCTGGCCAGACTGAAGCCGGGCGAATTGCTGGTCTCCGACTACCACTTGAATGGCGCGCTCAACGGCCTCGACGTGCTTCGCCAGGTCCGGGCCCAACATCAGCTCGAAGTTCCGGCCGTCCTCTTGAGCGGCGATTTGCAATCCATGATGCGAGGCGTGAAAACTGAGATCCCCCATTGCCGATTCTTGAGCAAACCCGTGGATACGAATGCGCTGCTGGCGGCCCTATCGGTGCTTTGCGGCAGACATATGTCAATGTGAGTGCGTTGGCGCATATCGCGCGCCTTGCCGCCGGCCGCGAACCGGCGGTTTTGTGGCGCGCCCGCATCGTGGTATGTTGCACCAAGACAAGCGACGCATTCGTATCCATGGACCGGCGCTTCGATGAATCAAAACAGACGACTGGGCGGCCGGGCACGAATGGACTTAGTGGGCCATGCGGTGCTGCTGCTGGAAGATGACTTCTGCCAGGCTCGCGATACCCAGCAGGCCCTGCAGCATGCGGGCGCCAACGTTATTGGGCCCTTCGCGGACTCCGCGTCCGCGCTTGATT
>Ga0116231_10012452_pt1 | contig 12487 bp, 6 predicted proteins | sample S1TSphgellanicum_2_FD_89695 | JGI IMG/M metagenome (GOLD analysis project Ga0116231, IMG submission 89695) | Host-associated microbial communities from peat moss isolated from Minnesota, USA - S1T2_Fd - Sphagnum magellanicum MG | ecosystem: Host-associated > Plants > Peat moss > Unclassified... | reverse complement strand
GTCCAGTCTTTGCCGCGCCGGCAAAGAATCGGCCGTCACGAGAATATTGAACAGCGGCGTATTCGGACTCAAGGCGATCACGGCCAGCCCGTTCGGCACCGAGACGCCTTTCTGCGATTTCGCAGTTTTCGACAGCGTTGCAAAGATATAAGTCGTGCACTGCGGCGTGCAATTGATGAACGGCTCGACCGAGTTGATATAGGGTTCGTCGGGGTCTGGCGATGTGATCGAGTTGACCTGCGTAAAGCTCGGTGAGCCGTCGCCGTTCGTACCGGTCTGCTCGTAGACCTGGACCGTCGTGCGGCTGGCGATCGTGAAGAAGATGTAGTCGTTGTTGAAGTCCGGTGCTTGGAACATGAAGCCGGCGTTTTTCGCGGTGGCATCCGTCGTGAGCTGCTCGACGACTTGCGTATCCCAGTCGTACCAGAACACCTGTTGCACGTAGACGCCGCTGTTCTTGTATTCCACGGTCCCCTGAAACAGCAATTGATGCGTGCAGGGCACGAAGCGCTCGCCGATGCCGTTAGAGGTCACACCCGGCGGCAGCACGAGCTGGGCCGGCGTGGTACCGGCAGCCGTGCTCACCGCTTCGGTGAAAACCTGTGTCGGATCCGCGAAATTTTTCCACATCGCAGTCGCGACGGGATCGGTGTTGCACTGACTCGCCTCGGGCAAATTCGAATTGTTGGTGCCCTGACTCGCGACTCCTTTGCCGATGGAGTCGGGAAAAAACGCGGGCTGCCAGTTATCCTGGCCGAAGGCGTTGTAAGCGGTCTGGGTCGTGAATGCGGCGCCCGTGTAACCGATCGTGTGCGGCTCGCCCGGTTTCCAGCGGGAGTAAACCAATTGCGAGACGACCTGACCGTTCTGTGTCGAAAAGGCCCACTCCGGTCCATTCCCATAGACGTTCCAGAAGAACGCCGTGGTATCGGCGAGCTCGTCGTTGGCTCCCGGCGAGACAAACAGTCCCGTGCTCGGGTCCAGATGCGCGATCCAGATGTTGCCGTCGCGGTCGGTCCAGTTCGCGCGGTCGTTACCGTCGCCAAAATTACAGCTGGGGCAGGCGACGCCGTCGCGCCCGAAATCGAATTCCACGTCACCCAGCGGGGTGGCGGTCGCCTGAACTTCGGTGTAGTGGGTCTGACCGAACGTGGTTTGCACGAGCGCCGCAGACAAGATCGCCGACACGATGCCGGCCTTGCTCAGAGAGAGTCGCATGAATTCATGATCCCCTTATTTCGATGACCCATCAATGTTCCACTCCCTCGAGCCCAAGCTTAAGGTCGCGCCCGCGCCGCCGTCACAAAATTTGTCATAACGCGGCGACCTTTGACACTAGTTTGCAATTCCGCTGGATCGCGTCGGCGATTCCCCGTAGATTCTCGGCGTGAGCGTCAGAAAACACTTTCACGGAAGACTATCGACGCGCACTTCCTGGCTGCTTCGCGCAACGCTCGCGTGCTGCGGGTTCGCGCTGATCAGCAATGCGAGAGCCCAAGCACTCGCGCCCGCGGGCTGTCCCATATCCCACTGTACCGTGGCGGCGAGCGGCCTGATCTTCCAGCCTTTGATACCCGCCGTGCTCGTCACCAACAGTAATAGCTCTCTGGGCTCCCTGCACGCCGAAGGTTGCTCGGGCAACGGCATGCAGCTGAGCTGCTTGTTCGTGCACGACAGCGTTCGCGCCACTTACAAGGGAACGCTCAAGATGCTCGACGCGACGACGTTAGCGCCGATCTGGGGCAGCGCTTCGGCCAAGAAGTCCTACGATCTGGATCCCGACACGGCGGCGCTCGGGCAGGTGCCCGTGAATTTTGCCGACGGTTCGCTCGCCGCGGGCGATGCGCAGTTCCTCGTTCATTACAATCCGAATGGCGTCGCGCTCGCGAAGGTTCCGGTGGCCGGCACGGGCAACGACTTCGGCCTGACACCGGTGTCGGCCACCTACGGCATCGTCTCCCAAGGCGATGGCACGCTGACGCTGATCAACCTCTCGACCTGGAAAAATGCCGGCTCGCTGACGCTGCTCGATCCGCGCACGAATGCGCGCATGAATCTCGTTGGGCCCTCATCCGGAGGTTCCGACGTGCTCTACGCGATCGGCTATGACTCCGATGACAACGACGGCACGCTGTTCGCGGTCGCCGTCGATGAGTCCACGGGAACCATGGCCGTGCGGTCCACGTTCAACTTCACGGGGCAAAGCGGCGCCGCTCCCGTCGTGGTGACGTCCGCACAGTCCGGTTTGCCGAACACGCTCGTGCTGCTGCATGCGCCCGGTCTCATCGGCGAGGCCCACGCGCAAAATCACTTGTTGGGACTGTCCGATGCGGGGACGCCGGGCCTGACACAGAGCTGGGCGATTCCCTTGAACGCGCCGCTGACCGTGTCGCCGACCATCGACCAGAATTCGGGCTCGCTGTTCTACGAGAACGGCCCCTACCTCTATCAGTCGGCACTCGTTTCCGGCGATGCGATCCAGAAGTTCGACCTCGAGACCATCGGTGGCTTCAACCGCTCGTTCCACTTGACGGGACATATCGCCGGCAGCCAGACGGGATCCGTGTTCACGCTGCTGCTGATCGGAACCTTCCCGACGTCGAAGAACGCCGGCGTACAGTACGCGATGGCGTTCCAGCCGATTGCCTCACCGAATGCGCTGGTCTGGTCCAGCCAGATTGCGAGCGTCAATACGGGCTACAGCGCGGCCTGGAATTTCGCGCCCTCCACCGAGCCCGGCGTCGTGTGCCCCATTGCGATCACGGTCGACTCGCTGAAGTCGACGATCATCCGGCTCTGCGATCACTGAGCGCTTGAGCCCGCGGCGCTACGGCAGGCCCAGGGACGCGAGAAACGCATCCACGGCGCTCGTATAGGCGCCGGGCGTGCCGAGATAGGCGTTGATCTGGGGATGGCTCAAGTCCACGGGCAGCACTTCGGCGCGTCCGCCGAACTGTTTCGCGCGCGCGGCAAACCCCTGTGCCTGCGGGCACGAGTCCAGGCGCTGCGAGGAGCATACGGCCAGCAGCGGCGCTACCGGCTTCCCCGTCAAGCGCAAGGTCGGCGAGGCCTCGCGCCAGAAGCCGGGATCGTTCTTGAACACTTGGTCATAGAGTCCCAAGTGCCGGCGTCGCATGAGCTGGTCGACATTCATGGCTGCACTATCCAGCGAGACCGTCGCGAGCCACGGCGAGGCTCCCGCGCGCGCGGCAATCGACGGGTCCGCCGTCAGCAGCGCGACCAGATGGGCACCGGACGAATGGCCCATGAGCACGATGCGTGCCGGATCGCCGCCCCAGGATTTGAGCCGGGTTTGTACGAATGCAAGCGCCGTCGCGACATCGTCGGCTTGCGTCACCGGATCGGCGGACGGCACCATGCGGTAGTTCGTCGAGACCAAGAGGTAGCCCTTGCCGACCCAATGGCCCACCTTGTTCTTGACGACGCGCCAAAGTCCCTTATTCCCGCGGGTCCAGCCGCCCCCATGCACCATGAAGATCACGGGGGCATTCACGGCATTGGCCGGATGATAGACATCCAGACGCTGCCGCGGATCCGGACCATAGGCGAGGTCCGCCTCGAGTCGAGCACCGGGCGGCAGCGTGAAAGGTCCGGAGTCCGCGGCGCCATCCACATCCTGTATGGATTCGTCGTCGAAACCGGCCGCCAGCGCCAAGCCGTCGGGCAAGAAATTAGCCAAAGGCGGTACCAGCGTGAGGCCGGCCAGCGCCTTCAAGAACGTTCGTCGCATCGGTGATCCTCGTCATCGGCCGGCAGCCATCGGCATCGCGGCGTTTTGCGAGGGCGCGAAGAATACTTCGCAGCCGCCGCGCGGATTGAATACGAACTCCTCACCGCCCAGCGGCATGATCTTCGGTCCCCAGGGATTGGCGGTACCGATGAACATGCCGTAAGGTGTGGATTCGAGAGTGCGCAAACCCATGTTATACGGATTACCCATGCCGTTGTTGGTCACGGGGACCCAATTCTCGCCGTCGTTGCTGCGGTACAGCTCGAAACCCGACTGGTACTTGAGCACGTTATCCGGGCCGACATGGCCGAGCACGCGGCCGAACACGCCGGTGTAGTTGCTGCGCTTGACGTAGGCGAGCACGGAACTCCATTCGAAGGTGCCCATGTAGAGCCAACCGTCATGGATGCACATGCGCCAGAAGTAGCCGTTGAACAGCTTGTCGAATCCGGGGCCGCGGCCGGACAGGGGCTCTTTGCGGCCGTCGGGTGTGTCGCGTGCCGTGCCGACGATCAGATCCCAGGACTTGTCGGGGTGAACGCGAATCATTTCCGAGGCACCGGGACCGATCCGATTCGGCCGGTCGACTCCACCGCCCTGGATGCCGGAGCCTATGTATAGCGCTCCTTTGAACGGCAACATGCTGAGCGCAATCTGGTTCAAGGGGCCGCGCCAGGCGCCGCACTCGATGACCCGCTCCCATTCGTAGGGGCGCGCGCCTTCGCAAGTGCTGCGCCAGATCTGGAAACCGCTGTGGTTCAAGGTGCCGACATAGAGGTGGTCGCCGAACGCACAGATCTCGTGCAGCGATTTATTGCCGAGGTCGCCGAAGCCGAAATCGCTGACCGGCTCCCAGCCGCCGTGGGCCGGATCGCTGCTCTCGTAGATCACGGCATGTCCGGAGACATTCGTGTTGCCGCCGCGCGAGCCCGCCGGCGTCGTGAACATGCGCCCCTTGAATGGCACCAGCGCGCGAATCGTCGTCACGGGCAGACCGACGAGACCCGGCTCGCAGGTGGGCTCGAAATGTTCGCCATCCTCGGTGCGCAAGATCAAGGGACCCGGCCCGCGCGCCGGGGACCAGGTGCCCACGTAGAGCGCCGGTCGGTTCGAGCCCGGATCCTCGAAAATCGCGATGCTGCGGTAGCTGATGTCGCGCGCGATCGGCTTGCCGTGAGTGCCCATGATCATCGGCGCCTTCAGGACGCGCTTCCAAATATCCGTCAAGGGATCGTAGGACCAAATTTCGGCCCGCATATCCAGCTCGAATGGATCCGTCGGTGTTTCGACGGGCCACGTATGCAGACCGAGGGACAGTTTCGATCGCATCAGCGCAAAGTTGTTGCGCATGGTCGTGACGAACAAGCGATTGTTGAACCAGGCCATGGAATGGGTGTAGGAATTGCAGCCATCCCCGAATCCACCGAACGCGACCAATTTGAAATCGGACTTGCTCAAGCCCGGCTTCACGCCGAGCCGGTTGACCGCCGCCCGGCTCATGGCGCCGTTACGATATTGTTCAAAACCGCGTTGGTCAGAATCTGCTGTGCCTCGTCGAACTCGGCGAACGGACCGACGCGGGGCAACTCGCGCGTCGTGAAGTACCAACCCAGCGTGTCCTTGAAGATCCGGTCGCTGCGAAAATAGCCGCGCCGCGCCTCACCCGCGCGATGCCGGCGCTCCTTCTCGGCGAGATCGCCCCGCCAGAAGCGCCGACAGGCCGAGATCACCTCCTCGGGACGCGAGGCGGGGAAGAAATGACCGGCATTGCGAACGTTCCGGAATTCCGCGTGCGGCCAAACATTGAGCAGCTCCTTGCCGGTGATCCGTGCCGGCGACAGATCTCCGTACAGGGCGACGATGGGAAACTCGAACGAGCGCAGGGCTTCCAGCGACAGTCCGTCGTCGCCCATCATTTCGCTCTCGGCCGACGTGGACTGCATGAGCTTGAGCCACTGCGCAGCGGTCCTGCCGCCGCTCGCGCTCGTCAGAGGATAGACCAACTCGGACAGCTCGGGCGGCACGGTCCTACCCGCCAGCTGTAGTTGGGCGACGCGCGTCAACAGTTTGTAGCCGAAGTAAGGGTCGCCGGTGTCGAGATCGAAACCATGAGCGTCGAGGATGCCCTGAATCTTCCGCCCGTAAGCCCACTCGCCGACGTCCTTGACATGCCTTGCCGCCGCAATGTGCGTATCCGCGAGGACCAAGCTGCGCACACGCTCGCGCTGGCGCAGCGCAAAGTTCATCGCGATCAAGCCGCCGAAACTATGGGCGACGAAATGGGCCCTCTCGATACCCAGATGATCGAGGAGGCCCGCGAGGTCGCTCGCCAGATTCGCGGGCGAGTAACCGTGCGCCGTCATCTCCGAGCGCCCATGACCGCGCAGGTCGAAAACGGTTACCCGATAATGCTTCGCAAATTCGCAGGCATATTTGAAATACCAGAACGCCATGTTCGCGGCGAGGCCGTGCACCATGACGAGATCCTCGCGCTCAGGATCGTCCCCTTCGTACAATTGCACGAAGTTGATGCGGCTGCCGTTGACGACTGCGGTGGGCAATCCCTACTCCATGTATCCGAGCATTTGCAGCTGTTCCATGATCTTGCCCTTCTCGTCATCGCTCATCGAGTCGGCGCTGGAATCCTTCGAGCCGGTCTCGGTGGCGGCGCCGATCACGATCGGGTAGGCGGCCTTGTGAGCCGCCGTGAACATCGCGGGCGGCACGACGCCTTCGAAATCCGAGGGTATGGCGAGACCCAGGCTGTACAACAAGGTCGACGAGACGTCGGTGATGTGACGTCGACCCAGCAGCTTGCCGGCCTCGATGCCCGGACCATAAGCCATGAACACGCCGTCGGGGTGATGCGTACCGACCGGATACTCGCGCGGTTCGACGGCGGGCAGACGGTTCTTGACCGACACGAACCCGAAGTCGCGCAAGACGAGCTGCAAGTCCGGCGCGTCGGTCATGGCGGCCCCCGGGAACACGTCTTCACGCTTGTGAATTTCGGCGATGATTCGTTCGCCGGTCTTCGCATCCTTGAAATCTTCCAGATCGCGGATCAGTTTCGTCCGAAAGGAGGCATAGTCCTCCGGCGCGATACCGGTTTCGCCCGGCTTGCGCGCCACTCGAATCGTGATGCCGTTGCAGGACGGCGTGCGGCAGTACGCGGTCGTCTTGCTCCAATCGAGAAACGCGAAGTAACTATTGTCGCGCCGCTTGCCCGCCTCGCCTTCGGGCAGGTCCTTCCAGTGCACGTAGCCTTTCTGGGCCAGGTAGGCGTTGATGCGGACGATTTCGGTCGATGCCGTGAAACCGTGATCGGAGGCGAAAAACACCTGCACGCCGGGACCCGCGGCGGTCACCAGCTGCTCGATGAAGCCATCCAGCTGCCGGAAGTACGACAGCGACAACTCACGCATGCGCTTGTGATACTCGCTGAGCTCACCCTGCTGGTAGGCTGGGTCGACGAATTGCCAGGCCTGATGCTGCAGCTTGTCGACGCCGTCGAACAGCACGGCCATCAGATCCGGCGCCTCCTCGCGCATGAGGTACTCGGCGACCTGGAACCATTGTTTCTCGCGCGGCAAATGGTAGCTCACCCAGGCTTCCCGGTCGTGGTCGCTGAGCTGGTCGCCGGACTGCTTCTCCTGCTCGAAATCCCAGGCCAGCTCCTGTGCATTGAAGTTGGGAATGGACTTGAGGCGATCATAGACCGAGGCGGGATGGGTATTGCGGCGCAAGTGGCGCCAGGGCACGAAGCCGGGCACCATGAAGCCGTTCAATTCCTTCGGCGGGGGCGCCGTGAACGGAAAGTTCAGAGCCGCGATGCGTTTGCCTTGACGACTCGCAATCGACCAGATGGTTTCAACGCGGCAGTCCCGCGAATCGAACAGCGTGAAGAACACTTCCTCGCCGCGTTCCTCGGCCCGGATGAAGTCGAACACACCGTGGTGCCCTGGGCCGCGGCCCGTCATGAGCGACACCCAGGCCGGTGGGGTCAAGGGGTTGGGCGTCGAACGCAGCTTGGCGCGAACACCTCCTGCAAAGATCTTTGCCAGGAACGGCATGACCGGCGGCCCTTCGGTCGCTTTGGTGAGATCGTTGAGCACCGTGAACGTGGCGCCATCCAAGCCGATGAAAAGTGTTTGTACGGTCATGATAGGGGCTCTTTTTGGGTGAGTTGGGTGTCAACAAAGTCGGCGAGTTGGCCGATGGAAAGGTCACCGACGTAACTGCCGTCGCGCATCAGCAAGTCCTGAAATCCGAAGCGCCGCTCGTAGCATTCCTCCAGAGCGACACATAACTGGATGATGTCGACGGAGGCGAATTGCAGGTCGGCCGCCAAGCGAGTCGACGCGCCGGGCGGAGGACTCGTATCGAGCCCCCAATCCTGCGTCAGATCGTTGACGAGCGCGATCACCGTTGCCAGTGTCGTGTCTCCGATTGCGATACTCATGACCGAACGAGCTCCTCGGGTTGCAAACGTGTGACTGGGACTTGCGCATCCCGTGTGGGGGTGACGGTAACCCGGCAAACACCGCCCGCGGTCGACAGCGATACCAGCGGTGCGTCGGGCGAGGCATCCTGCCACCCGCCGCTCAAGACCACGCTGCCGCGTGCGTCGTGACCGACGATGACGTCGCTCGGATACGGCAGATGGCCCGTGCGCTCGTACAACCAATGGCGGACGGCCTCCTTGATGGCGGCCCGGCCGAACAGCCAATCGATGCGCGCGCGGTTGTTCACAGGCAACGCCCGCCACTCCTGACGCTCCGGCGCACTCAGCAGCGTATGTGCCAAGGTCCGCAGACAAATCGCCCCGGACTGTGACAAAAAGTCCGCGGGCAGCAGCGGCACTTCCCAGGTGAAGGACTCGCCGGCTGCCGCGGGCACGGCCGCACCGAGGCAGCCCAACAAGGGTCGCCAGCGTACGGCATGGTAGGCAGAGGGCATTCGCCAGAACACATTGATGAGATCATGGCCGCGCAACAAGACCCGGCCGTCCGCGTCGACGCATTCGAATTGCCAGGCGCGCGGTGCGCCGGGATCGGTCGAGACGCCGTCGACGGGGCGTTGTCGAGTCTTCATGACGAGTCCGCGTCGATCGGTGGGGCAAGTCTCGTAGAGTTCGATCCGATCGATCGTCGACGGGAAATTGTTGAATTCCGTGCCGAAGAATTGCACGAGCCAGCAGGCGACGACTTGCCCGAGCGCATCGAGAATGACCGGGTTCAGGACCAGGCGCGGCGTGTGCCCGTCCGCAAAAAAATCGTCGAGACTGCCGTCGCTCAACTGCACGTCGACGCCCGAATCATCCCAGGCATCGATGTACTGCAAACTGCGAAAGATCGGCCCGTGGAACATGCCGGTCGTGTAGAGATCCGGCGCGTTCCAGCAGGATTCGCGCCGCTCCTGCAGTTCAGGCAAGGGCTGCAGCTGCCAATCCGGCGCGAAGCGAAATTCAGCCGTGAGCGCGGTGCCGCGGGAAGTGGCGACGCTTGCTCGATAGTGACCGCGTTCGAAATCCACGAGCTCGGCCTGGATGTCGACGCTGACCTCGTCGTCGTCGAGCGCTATCCAATCGAACGCCCGGACATTCTCGATGACGGCCACGTCGGTACGGCCGGCGAGCAGTGCGCAGGCCTCGGCCATGAGTTCCATGCTCACGGACAAGGGCACGCAGGATAGCCCGAACAAACAGGGGTCGGACTCCGATACCGGTCCGGTCATGATGTGGTGACGCACGAAATTGTCATTGAACAGCGAAATCGTCGAGCGGGCGAGCACATGCGTTGCGTCGTGTTCGACGACCGCATCGAGCAACGGCGTCGGGCTGTCGTTGGCATGCGTCGATGCGCTGAAAAACCGCGGCGTCTCGGGCAGCGTGGCGGCGGGTTGGGCGCCCATCCACTGCGCCAGCAGCGATTGCTGCTGGTCGAGGAAATCGCGCATGACACCGAGGTAATCGCCCATGACCCGATCTTGACCGGCGTCGTGCTCGCCGCCCGCTCGCGGCTCGGCAGACGGGTTCTGCGCCTGGACCTGGACCTGGACCTGGGCGGGCGCGGCCCGGGCCGTGATTTCCCGGATGGCGTCGCAGTCCGCCGGGGACAGCCGCACCATCGGCATCGTGTTGTCGATGAGCTTACCGCGCGGCTGGGCTTGCGCGGCTTCCAAGTCGATGGTCGCCACACTGCGTCCGGCAAACAGCTTGAGCATCACGGGGCCGCGGCCCGCGACATAGAGCTGGCCGAGAACCTGTAGCAGTTGCTCGACCTCATTGCGCCGGCGCACGTTGGTTGCGAGCGCCAGGAATTCGCGCTTGCCGAGAATGTCCTGGACGAAAGCCGAGAGATTCGCCGATGGCCCGACTTCGATGAACAGTCGCACGCCGTCGTCATACATTTTTTGGATGGTCTCGCGGAAGCGCACTTTCGTCGCCCATTGCGCCGCGGCCAGTTGGCGAACCTCGCTCGCGGTGGCGGGGAACAAGCCGACGGACGCGCAGGAATACAGTGGAGTCTTCGGCGGCCCGAGTTTGATCTGATCGTAATAGTCGAGAAAAGCCGAGCTCGCGTCGCTGAATGCGGCCGTGTGATACCCGCGGTCGAAGGGCAGCGGAATACACACGCCGCCGAGTTTCGCGAGCACGCTTTGTACCTGGGCAATCCCCGGCGGCGGACCGTACAGAACGATCTGATTGGAACAATTGTCCATCGCGACGACGACGCCTTCGACGGCGGCCACCTGGGCCTCGACCGTGGCCGCATCCAAGGCACCCACGGCGAGCAAGGCACCCTGCGGAATCTTCCCGGCTTCCAGCAGTTGCTTGTAGACCGCGTGGTGCCGGTCGATACAAGCCGTCTGTTCGGCAGGCGTACTCGCCGGGTTCGCTCCGGCGGCGCTGAGTGCCGCCGATTCACCGGAACTGTGTCCGAGCATGACGTCGGCTTCGATGCCGATCGAGGAGAGCAGCGCATGCATCGCGAGGCCGCCTAGATAAACGGCTTCCGAGCCGACATCCATCGTCTGCATCTGCTGCTCGAGCTGCGCCTTGCGTTCCGGACCGGCCTCCGCCGTCGGGAAGGCGATGTCGGTGCGCGTGTGGCCCGCGGGCAGGCCATGCAGACCATGCCAGAAATCAAACCAAACTCGAATCTCGTCGAAATGCAGCGCAAGCTCGGCGAACATGCTCTGGTATTGGGAGCCTTCGCCAGGAAACAGGAAGGCAAGCTTGCCGTCGACTCGGCGATCGGCATAGGCGACGCCGCCGCGCGTGGGCCAGCGGCTGCCCGCGGGATCGCGCAGCCGCGCGGCCGATTGCGCGAGGCTTTTCGCAAGGCCCGCGGTGTCCCTGGCGACGATCGCCAGCCGATGTTGCGCACCGGTGTCCGCGCGCGCAAGGGCCGCGGCAACTTCGGCGAGACTCCACGCCGGATGGTCGACGATACCCGCGGCCAAGCGTTCGAGCTTCGCCGCGAGCGCATCGGGCGTGTCGGCGGACAGGACACAGAGTTCGAAGGGCCATTCATTGAGCTTGAGCGGCACGGTCGCGCCCTGCGGCGCCTCCTCGAGGATCGCGTGCGCATTCGTGCCGCCGAAGCCGAACGCATTGACGGCACCGCGCCTCGGTACCCCGAGCCGCGCGATCCACGCGGAACTTCGCGTGTTGATGTAGAAAGGCGTGGAGTCCACGCCGAGTTCCGGATTCACCTCGTCGCACAGAGTCGGCGGCAAGATCTTGTGATGCACCGCCAATGCCGTTTTGATGAAGCTCGCGATGCCGGCGGCGGGGATGCAATGGCTGATCATCGATTTCACGGAGCCTAAGGCGATCACACCTCCGGGCGTCGTGCGAGGCCCGAAGACCGCCTTCAACGAGGCGATCTCGGTCTGGTCGCCGAGCGGAATGCCGGTGCCGTGGGCTTCGAACAAACCGATGCTGGCCGGATCGATACCGCTCGCTTCGTAGGTGCGGCGAATCGCGAGCGTCTCGCCCTCCTGGCTCGGGGCAAGCAGGCCGGAACCGCGTCCGTCGCTCGATTGCCCGACACCGCGCACGAGCGCATAGATGCGATCGCCGTCGGCGACCGCGTCGGCAAGGCGCTTCAGCACCACGACGCCGAGCCCCTCACCGAGCAAGGTGCCATCGCTGCCGCGTTCGAACGGCCGAACTTTTCGGCGCGTGCTGAGCGCGCCCAGCTGCGTGAAAATGGTGGTTACTTCCGCGGGCAAGGTGGCGTTGACGCCGCCCGCCAGCATCATGCGGCTGCGGCCGGCGCGCAGCTCGTCGATGGCCGCGCCAACGGCGAGCAAGGAGGACGAGCAAGCCGCGTCCAGCAAGTAGTTGGGCCCGTGCAGGTTCAGGCGGTTCGCAATACGCCCCGTCATCACGTTGGGAACCAGCCCGGGGACCGTGTCCGCGTTGGTCGGCGGCAACTTTTTCTGCAAGATTGCGCGCAACTCGACCAAGGCCGGCTCGTCCAGATGAGGCATCGCGATCTTGAGCACCTCCATGGTCTGGTCGAGCACGATGTTCTGCTGAATCAAGGTGCCCTGGCCGCGATGCAGGTAGGTGCTATGACCCAGCACGATCCCGGTCTCGCGGTGATCGGCTCCGGCCTTTGCGTAGCCGGCGTCCGCGAGAGCATCGCGCGCGACACGCAGCGCGAGGAACTGGTCCGGTTCGCTGCCGTTGATGGAATTCGGCATGATGCCGAACTCGGCGGC
>Ga0116231_10012451_pt1 | contig 12488 bp, 7 predicted proteins | sample S1TSphgellanicum_2_FD_89695 | JGI IMG/M metagenome (GOLD analysis project Ga0116231, IMG submission 89695) | Host-associated microbial communities from peat moss isolated from Minnesota, USA - S1T2_Fd - Sphagnum magellanicum MG | ecosystem: Host-associated > Plants > Peat moss > Unclassified... | reverse complement strand
CGTCCTCGCAGCGGAGGACGCCGCGCGCGATGTCGGCGAGTCCCCCGCGCGGGTCCAGGAAGTCGCCCTCGGCGGAGGCGGGCGGCAGGCGCGCGGTCAGCGGAAGCGCGACGGCGTTCGCGGTGAAATCCCGCCGCTTCAGGTCCTCGCCGATGTCGCGGCCCAAAATCTCGGCCACGTCGATCTGCTTCAGCGCGCGGCCGCGCGCGGGCGGCAGTACCAGGCGGTAGACGGCGTTCTCCGCGTCGAGCGTGACGAGCGTGCCCTTGAACGCGCGCGCGATCAGCGCCGCGAGTCCGCGCGCGTCGCGTCCGGCGAGATCGAGGTCGGCGCTGGGACGGCCGAGCGCGGCGTCGCGGATCGCGCCGCCGACGAGCCAGACCGGCTCGGCCCGCAGGGCCGCGACCCGCTTCAGGGCCTCGCGCGCTTCCGCCGTCAGGCGGATCCGGCGTCCGGCCATGTCTCCTAGCCCTTCTTCCCGGCGGGGACGCGCTGTTTGTCGAGCTCGCGCTGACGCAGCTCGCGCTTGAGGACCTTCTGCAGGGCGTTCTTGGGCAGGGCGTCGACGATCTCGACGTCGCGCGGGCGCTTGTAGGCGTCGAGCTTCTCGCGGAAGAACTGCATCAGGGCCGTCTTCTCGAGGACGCAGCCTTTCTTCAGAACGACGAAGGCCTTGATCGTCTCGTCGCCGGCCTCGTCGGGCACGCCGATGATCGCGGATTCTTCGATATTGGGGTTTTCGGCGATCAACGCTTCGACCTGCGCCGAGAAAACCTTGAGTCCCTTCACGATGATCATGTCCTTCTTGCGGTCGCGGATCGAGAGGTAGCCGTCGGCGTCGATCACGCCGACGTCGCCGGTCTTGAGCCAGCCGTCTTTCGTGAACGCGGCGGCCGTCGCCTCGGGCAGGCCCCAGTAGCCCTTCATCACGTTGTCGCCCTTCACGCAGATCTCGCCTTCGGCGCCCTGCGCCAGCTCCTTCTCGTCGTCGTCGACGATCTTGAGCTTGACGCCTTCGATCGGCGTGCCGACCGCGCCGAAGCGGATGTCGTCCGGCGGAGTCACCGTGGCGACGGGGCTGGTCTCGGTCAGGCCCCAGCCCTCGATGATCGAGACGCCGACGGTGTCCTTGAACGCGTTCGCGGTCGCGACCGCGAGGGGCGCGGCGCCCGAGACGCCGATGCGGACCTTGCGGAAAGAGTAAAACTTGAGGAAGAGGCGCGTCTTGAAGTCCCGCGCCTCGCGGCCCAGCGCCGCGTACACCTGCGGCACGGCGGCGAACAAGGTCACGCCCTCTTGGCCCATCGCCTTGAGCCAGGGCTTGGGCGGCGCGATCGCCGGCGAGATCACGACCTTGAGCGTGAGGCGCAAGGAAGTCAGGATCAGCGCGGTCCAGGCGAAGCTGTGAAACATGGGCAGGATACAGAGCATCACGTCCTTGCGCGTGAGCAGGATGCGCTTGATCGAGCTCTCGCAGTTCGAGACCAGGTTGCGGTGCGTCAGCATCACGCCCTTCGGGAAGCCGGTGGTCCCCGACGTGTACAGGATCGCGGCCACGTCGGTGTCGATCGCCGCGTCCTGGCCGTACTGCGCGGGCGCCGCGCGGCGCAGGGAGTCGAAATCCTTCACGATCGGATGGGAGATTTCTTCCGGGGACTGGTCCGTGACCCAGAGGGCCTTGAGCGTCGGGCACTTCTCCGCAGCGCCGAGCAGTCCCGGCAGAAATTCTTCTTGAGTCACCACGCCCAAGGCGCCGCAGTCGCGCAGCATGTACGCGAGCTCGTCGGGCTTCTGCACCATGAAGTTGATCGGCACCGCGATCGCGCCGAGCCGGCTCAGCGCGAAGTACGCGATCACGAACTCCGGCGAGTTGCGGTGCACGATCGCCACGCGCGCGCCCTTCGTCACGCCCGCCGCGCGCAGGCCTTCCGCGATGGCGAGGACGTCCGCGTAGACGGACGCGAACGACACGCGCCGATCGCCGAGCACGTAGGCGGTTTTTTGCCCGCCCTCTTGAACGGCGCGGTCCAGCAAGGAGTTCAGAGTGTTCATGATAGGGCCCTCTCCCGTAAGTTTGGCCTTTCGGAAGCCCGGAATCAAGAGTCGCCGCGTTCGGAATCGGGTAAAATTATCCGTCGTGATTCTCGTCGGCCCGGAGACATTCGGATGATCCTCCCCCTGCTGCTCGCCTTGACTTCGGCATCCGCGCGCGCCGACGCCGTGCGCTTCACGGACGGCGCCATGATTTACGGCAGCGTCGTGGGCATGACCGGGGACGCGGTCGAGATCATCGTCGCGAAGGATCAGTTCGACGCGGAGGACTGGGAGAAAGCCCGCGCCTCGCCGCACCCCGGCTTTCTCGTGCTGCGGGACGGCACCGTCCTGCGCGCCGTCGACGCGACGTTGAGCGACGCGTCGGCCGACCTGCGCATCCCGCGCGCGCAGATCGCCGGCGTCGACACCTCGGCCGCGGCGCCCTCGGCCCCCGCGGTCCCACCGCCGCCCGGGGCCGCGGCTCCGCCCCCGCCGGCGACGGTCCCCGGCTTCTTATCTCCGTCGCCGGCCGATCGCCCGGACGCCGCGTCCTCCGCCAACACCTACGGCGTGGACGGCGGCATCTTCATCCCGCGCACCAAACTGACGGTCCAGGGGACGGACACCATCGCCGGCACCGGCTACGAATTCGGCGCCCTCGCCTTGCATCGGGTCGCGCAGGCCCCGTTCTTGGAGTTCGGCGCGGGTCTCGAGGACGTTTCCGGCGGAGCGCACCAATCGAGCGCCTTGATCACCAATTTCCAGACGACGACCCGGTTCCGTTCGCTGATGGGCATGGCGCTGGCGCGCGTGTCGACCGACGCGGGCCGGCTTCGGCTGCGCCTGCTCGGCGGCGTGGGCTTCGCGTCCACGAATTTCTCGCTCGGCGCCCAGCCGAACGCCGGATTCGTTTGGGCGGACACCTTCACGAGCGAAAGCCGGAGCTTGGTGAACACGACTCAGACCAGCGCGATGCTGATGCTGCGCCCTGAGGTCGACGCGCGCTTCACCGACAATGTCGGGCTCGGCGCGAGTCTTTCCTACATCGTGATCGCCTCGGCGAATTACGACCCGACGTCCGCGGGGCAGGCGGCCGGGTTCGAGTCCTCTTCCCTCTCTTTCTACGGCATCGCTCTGTCCGGCAACCTGTACGTGAAGTTCTGATCGCCTCCGGCGACGGAACTTTTTCGCCCCCCGAGTCGTAGGTGTTGTATGGACCTCGAACCCGGCCGGGAGCGGCGGCGTGCGGCGGAGCAGGGGCGCCGTCTGCGAGCGCTTACTTCTGTCGCGGGTCGAGGATGTCGCGGACGGCGTCGCCGAGCAGGTTCCAGCCGAGGACGAACAGGAAGATGGCGATGCCGGGGATGAAGACCGTGTGCCAGTAGGCGAACGGGTCGCCGGAGGAGCCCATGATCCAGTTGCGCGACAGGGAGATCAGGTAGCCCCAGTCGGCGTAGCCGGGAGGCGCGCCGAGGCCGAGGAAGGACAGCGCGGCGGCGGTGATCACGACGGAGCCGGTCGACAGCGAGGCGACGACGAGCACGGGGTAGATGGAGTTCGGGATGATGTGGCGAAAGAGGATGCGCGCGTCGGAGGCGCCCAGCGAGCGCGCGGCGGTCACGAAGTCGCGCTCCTTGACGGAGAGCACGTCGCCGCGCATGAGGCGGGCATAGGACGGCCACGACACGGCCATCACGGAATACATCACGTGGTCGAGGCTGGGGCCGAGGACCGCGACGATGACGACGGCCAGCACGAGGTCCGGGAAGGCGAGCACGATGTCGGTGAAGCGCATCAGGATCTCGTCGACCCAGCCGCCGTAGAAGCCGGCGGCGCCGCCGACGAGCACGCCGATGAGCACGGAGACGCTGACGACCTTGACCGCGACCTTGAACGCGGTGCGCGTGCCCCAGACCATGCCGTAGTAGAGGTCGTACTGGCTCTCCGTGGTGCCGAACAGGTGCTCGTGAGACGGCAAAACCGGATCGGCCCCGTAGCCGCTCTGCGGCATGGTGTAGGCGTCGCGGCTGCCGGCCTCGACGGGCGCGAGCACGGGCGCCAAGACGGCGACGACGAAGAAGAAGCCGATGAGGCCGAAGCCGAGCAGGGACATCGGCTTGCGCTTGAGCTGCTTCCAGATCCGCTTCAGGCGCTCCACGTCAGCTCCCCCCCACGCGGATGCGCGGATCGACGACCGCGTAGAGCATGTCGGAAACCAGGTTCGCGCAGACGAACAGGAACGCGGCGAGGAGCGCGGAGCCCAGCACGCCGGCGATGTCGAGCTGTTCCGCGGCCTGCACGCCCCAGTGGCCGATGCCCGGGAAGTCGAAGACGGTCTCGGTGATGACGACTCCGCCCAAGAGGCTGATGAAGAGCAGGCTCGACAGCGTGACGACGGGAATCAGCGCGTTCGCGAGAGCGTGTTTGCGAATAATCACGCGCTCGGGCAGGCCCTTCGCGCGCGCGGTGCGGATGTAGTCCTTGGTCAGCTCCTCGAGCATCGACGAGCGCGTGATGCGCAGCAGCAGAGCGACCTCGATATAGAGGAGAGTCGCGGCGGGCAAAACGAGGTGCGAGAGGACGTCCAGAGCCGCGCTCCACTGCCCGTTGAGCACGCAGTCGAGCGACAGCAGGCCGGTCCAGTGGTGGAAATTCCCCGCCTGGAGCAAGGTGTCGGTGTCGAGCGAGTAGCGCCCCGGCGGGAACATGTGCAGGCGGCCGTAGAACACCATCAGAAGCAGAAGCCCGAGCACGAAGCTGGGCAAAGAGTAGCCGGTGATCGCGACGAAGCGCGAGACGTGGTCGATGAACTTGTCGCGGTAGACCGCCGACAGCACGCCGAAGAACACGCCGACGATGATGATCGGGAAGAACGCGACGAGGGTCAATTCGAACGTCGCCGGGAAGAACGACATGATCGCCTCGGCCACCGGCATCTTCGCGGTTTCCGAATAGCCCAAATCGCCGTGCGCGAGCTGCTTGAGCCAGATCCCGTACTGCACGTACACGGGCTTCCTCAGGCCGTACTTTTCGATCACCGACTCCAGCTGGGAGAGCTGGCGCGGGTCCTTGATGTAGAGCGACGCGCGCATCTCGGGAGAGAGGTGCTGGAGGCAGAGGAAGAGCAGGGCCGTGACCCCGAACATCACCAGCGGCAGGAACGCCAGGCGCTTCAGCGCGAACTTGAGCACTATTGCTTGTAGATCGTGTAGAAGTAGCTGCCGTACGGCGCGTCCGGGAACACCGGGTTGTTCACCCAGCCCTTCACCCAGTCGCGCTGGGTGCGGTAGCGGACCTCGTCGACGAGGTTCAGGTGCGGGACTTCCTCGAACTCGAGCGCCTGGAGCTTGAAGTATATCTCCTTGCGCTTGGTCGGGTTCGTCTCGGAGTTCGCCTCCTCGATCAGGCGGTCCATCTCGGGGTCCTTGAAGTGCTGGTAGGGCGGGTAGTCGCCCTTCGAGTGCAGCAGCGGGAACGCGAAGTTGTGCGGGTCCGGGTAGTCGGCGTTCCAGCCGAGCACGAAGATGGGCAGCTTCGACGCCTTCTGCGCGTCGAGGAAGGTCGGCCACTCGACCGCGCGCACGTCGATGCGGAACTTCGGGTTGAGCCCCTCGACGTTGCGCTTGATGATTTGGCACACCGTCTCGCGCGGCATGTTGCCGGAATTGTAGGCGATCGTGAAGTGGAAGCCTTTCTCCCAGACCTGGCCGCCGCACGCCTTCTTGAAGTGCTCCGCCGCCTTCTTCAAGTCCAGATGATACGTCTGCTGGTTCGGGTTGTGGCCCGGCATGCTGTTCGGGATCGAGCCGGTGGCCTGCGTTCCCTTGCCGCGCAGGACGTCGCCGATGAAGTCCTTGTAGTCGAACGCGTAGGCGAAGCCCTTGCGCACGTCCTTGTCGGCGAAGAAGTCCGCCGGGATGCCCTCGCCGTCGAGCTTGCCGGAGCCCACGTAGGCGTTGCCGACGGTGTTGACCTGGAACGTGAAGAACACGACCGGGTCGTTCTGCATCGTGGGCAGGTCGTCGACGATCTTCACGCCGGGCAGGTTCTGCAGCTGCGACCAGAACGGCCGGTCCGCGTAGATCGCGTCCGCTTCCCCGGCCTGCAGCATCAGCTTGCGCGTGCCGAACTCGTTGACGCCGCGGACGATCACATTCTTGATCTTCGCGGGCGCGCGCCAGTAGCCGTCCCAGCGCTCGAGCACGAACTCCTTCGTGCGGCGGTCCCAGCGCACGAGCTTGAACGGTCCCGTGCCGTTCGCGCGCTCGAAGAACGGCGACTGCTCCTTCGAGGAGTTGTTGAACTTCTCCCACGTCGCCTGCGTGCCGTCCCAGTCGCGGTTCGCGATCGCCCACTTCTTGGAGACCACGGGCGCCCACGTCGCGAGAATGCTGAGGATCGGCGCGTACGGGTGCGGCAGGCGCAGGATCAGCCTGTCGCCCTGCACGGTCACCGCGCGGTTGACGTCGTCCCAGACTTTCGGGTTGATCTTGTCCGCGTCGTCGCGCGTGTTCGGGTAGCCGACGAGCGGCTCGAGGAGCAAGGACGACGGGCCCGCCGCGCGGTCGAGCAGCATGAAGCGCAGCAGCGAGTAGCGCACGTCCTCGGGCGTCATCTCCGTGCCGTCGTGGAACTTGACGCCGTGGCGCAGAGGGATCGTGTACGTCTTGCCGTCCGGGGAGATCAGCCCGTTCTCCTTGCTCGGGATCTTCGTGGCGATCAGCGGGGTCAGCTTCTCGGTGGATTTGCCGTCGAACGTCCACAGCGTGTCGTACACGTTCAGGATCATCAGGTCGCTGGCCGTGTCGTAGCCCCACGCGGGGTCCATGCTGTCGGCGTCGGAGATCGTCAGGTAGGTGTAGGTGTCGGGATTCTTGACCGCCCCCGCGGCGAACGCCGGAGCGGCGGGCGCGCCCACGAGGGCCGCGCAGAGCAGAAGTCGGATCATGTCGTGCATTCTACCTCGTTTTTATTCGGCTTTGTGCAGGTTGTAATAATAGTCGCCGTAGGGCGCGTCGGGGAAGATCGGATTGAAGACGGAGCCCTTGACCCAGGTCCGCGACGCGCGGTAGCGCGCGCCGTCGGCGATCTGCACGTGCGGGACCTCTTCCTCGTAAATGTCCTGGATCTTGCGGTAGATCGCGGCGCGCTTGGTCTCGTCGAGCGTGCGCACCCCCTGCTCGATGAGCTTGTCGAGCTCCGGGTTCGAGTAACCCTGCTGGGTCGGGAAGTAGCCGTCGGAGTGCAGCAGCGGGAAGAGGAAGTTGTGCGGGTCCGGGTAGTCGGCCTGCCACGCGCCCACGAAGATCGGGATCTTCTTCTGCTGGCTTTGCTCCAAATACGTCGACCACTGCAGGACGCGGATGTCGACGCGGAACTTCGGGTTCAGCGATTGAATGTTGCGCTGGATCATCTGGCAGATCGACTGCGCCGGAGCCGAGCCCGCGTTGTAGACGATCGCGAGCTTGAAGCCCTTGTCCCACACCTGCCCGCCCCAAGCCGTGCGCAGATGCTCCTCGGCCTTCTTGAGATCCAGATGGTATTTCGGCGGCCGGTCCTCGTAGCCGAGCACGCCGGGCGGCAGCAGGCTGTTCGTCGCCTTGCCCTTGCCGCGCGCGAGGTCGCGCACGTACGCGTCCGCGTCGATCGCGTAGGCGAAGGCCTTGCGCACGTCCTTGTCGGAGAAAAAATTCGCCGGGATCCCGTCGCCGTCGAGCCGGCCCGAGCCGATGTTGCCGTTGCCGACGGGGTTCATTTTCACCGCGAAGAACACGACGGGGCTGCGCTCGAGCAGGTTCAAGCCGTCGACGAGCGTCACGCCCGGAAGGCCTTGGAGCTGCGGAAAATACATCTGCGGCCCGTAGATGGAGTCGGCGTCGCCGGCCTTGAGCATCAGCTTTAGCGTCTCGAACTCGTCGATGACCTTGATCACGACGGTCTTGAGCGCGGCGGGCTTGCGCCAGTAGGAGTCGTTGCGCTCGAGCACGGTCTCCTTCGTGTTCGCTTCGAAGCGCGCGAGCTTGAAAGGTCCCGTCCCGTCCATCTCCGTGCGCGGCAGGGCGCGGTCGAGCGTCGGGTTGTTGTAGGACTTCCAGCTGTCCGCGCGGCCGTCCCATTGTCCGTGCGCGATGCACCACTTTTCCGAAAGAATCGCGCCGAAATTGGCGAGGATGGTCAGGAAAGGCGCGAACGGCTTGGGCAGGCGGACGACGACGGAGTCCCCCTGCACCGTGACGGCCTTCGCGGCGCGCGCGTAGGCGTCCTCGACGAGCTTGCCGTCCTTGCGCGTCGACGACAATCCCAGGATCGGCTCGAGGAGCAGGGACGACGGGCCGCCGTCGCGGTCGTAGAGCATGAAGCGGATCAGCGAGTAGCGCACGTCCTCGGGCGTCAGCGTCGAGCCGTCGTGGAACTTCACGCCTTTGCGGATCGGGAAGCGGTAGGTGAGGCCGTCCGCGGAGATCAGGCCGTTGGCGCGGCTCGGGACCTTCGTCGAAAGACGTCCGACGAGGTCCTTCACGCGCACGCCCGAGCCGTCGAAGGCGACCAGGTACTCGTAGACGTTCGCGATCGTGTTGTGGCTCGAGGTGTCGTACGCCCACGCCGGGTCGAAGCTCTCCGGGTCGCCGATGGACGCGTAGACGAACGTGTCGGGATTCTTCACGGCCGCGGCGGCCGGGGCGAGCGCCGCGGCGAGCGCCAGCAGGACGGCGGCGGATTTCTTCATCATGGGAGTTTGGTGACCTCGTAAAGACTGCCGTAGGGCTGGATCGGATGGTACACCCAGTTCGAGACGTTGACGCGGCGCGCGAGCGCGCCGGGCGCGTCGACGGTGAAGATCATCGGCGCGTCGGAGATCGCGATCGACTGCAGCTCCGCGTAATCGGCGCGGCGCTGGGCGAGGTCCAGCTCGGTCGCGGCCTTGTCGATGAGCGCGTCGGCGCGCGGGCTCGAATACGAAAGAGCTTTGGCGAAGAACCCGGAGGAGTGGAGGAACGGCTCCACCGCGTTGTGCGGGTCCGGGTAGTCGAGAACCCAGCGGAACACGAAGGCGCCAGGCGCCGGGCGCGCAGCTCGTCGAGCAGCTTCGACTGCGGGATTCCGCGGCACTCAATGTGGAACTTGGGATTGATCAGCGGCAGGTCGTGCGCGAGGATCGCGCACGCGAGGCGGCGGTCGTCGCGACCTTCCGTGTACGCGATCGGCAAAGTGAAGCCCTGCTCCCAGATCTGGCCGCCGCGCGCGCGCTTGAAGGACCGCGCGGCCTCGTCGGGCGAGTAGGGCCAGCCCGGCGTGCTCGGGTCGTAGCCGAGCAGGCCCGGCGGGATCGGGCCGTGAGACTTGGTCGCCCGGCCGCGGTAGCCTTCGCGGATGAAGTAGTCGTCGTCGAAGGCGTTCGCGAACGCGCGGCGCACGTCGACGTCGGCGAAGAAGTCGGGCGGGATGCCGGCGCCGTCGAGAGCGCCGGAGCCGAGCCACTCGTTGTCGTTCGGATCTATTTTCTCGTTGAAGAACACGACGTTCTGGACCTCGACGTCGGGGACCTCGTCGACGATGATGCCCGGCGCCTGCTCGAAATAGCCGATCTGCCGCGGGTCGATCTGCGCCACGTCGGCGTCGGCGCTGTCGAGGCGCTGACGCCGCGTGCGCGGGTTCTCCACGGTCTCCAGCCGCACGGTCTTCAGCGACGGCTCCGAGCGCCAGTAGGACTCGTTGCGCAGGAGCACGAGATTTTTTCCGGAGCGGTCCCAGCTCTGCAGGACGAAAGGGCCCGTGCCGTCCTCGCGCTCGTAGAGAGCCGAGGCCTCCTTGGCCGGATTCCAGTTCTGAGTCCACGTCTCCCGCGTTCCGTCCCAGCCGCCGTGGGCCGCGACGTAGGCCTTCGAGACGACGTGCGCGTAGCCGGCGAGGACCGCGAGCATCGGCGCGAACGGCTTCTGCAGGCGCAGGACGAGCGCGCCGCCCTGGATGGAGACGGCCTTTTCGGCGAGGTCGTAGACGGCGGGGTCCGGCTTCCCGTCGGGCCCGAGAGTGGAGCGGCGCCCGGTCAGCGGCTCGAGCAGCAGCGACGACGGCCCCCCCTCGCGGTCGGTCAGCAGGAAGCGCAGGACCGAATAGCGAACGTCCTCGGCGGTCATCGGCGTTCCGTCGTGGAACTTCACGCCGCCGCGCAGCGGAAAAGCATAGGACAGGCCGTCCGCGGACAGGAAGCCGTTCTCCTTGGTCGGCACGACCGAGGCCAGGCGCGGTCCGAATCGGTCCACCGCCGTGCCGTCGAACTCGACGAGATTCTCGTACACCTGCTGAACGACGAACAGCGAGGTCGCGTCGTACGCCCAGGAGGGGTCGAGACTGTCGACGTCTGCCGACAGCAGGTAGGTCAGCGACGTCGTGTCCTTGTCCGCGCGCGCGGGCAGGGCGGCCGCGGCGAGCAGGAGCGCGGCGAGCGCCGCTCTACGCATGCTTCTTCTTCGCCGTCGCGAAGCGCCAGAGCACGTAGGTCATGCCGAGGAGCAGGACGGTCGAGAGCGCCGCCTGGTTCAGCGGCGTGCCGAACACCCCGGAGGGCCCGAGCACCCCGTCGTCGGGAAGCGCATGGAACGTCGACATCTTGTTGAGCGCGTCGGACAGCGGGTACAGCAGAGCGCCGAGCCTGTCGGTCGCGTCCGTCGGCGCGGTTCCGTAAGTGCTCACGAGCACGGTGATGAACGCGAGGCCGATCCCCATCAGCGCCTCGCCGGCGATGAGGCCGGAGCTGAACAGCGAGCCCGGGTCGTCCTCGCGCGTCTCGCCGCCGCGACGCCGCGCGATCGCCCACGCGATCAGGCCGCCCAGGAAGATCATCGGCCAGTTCGTCAGCGGCAGGTACAGGCCGATCGAAAACGCGAGCGCCGACATGCCGCAGAGCTCGACCGCGAGGCCGATGCCGGCGCCGGTCAGCAGCAAGGTCCAAGGCAGCTGGCCGCCGGTCGCGCCCTCGACGAGCTTCGCCATGAGCTGGGCCTGCGGCGCCTCGAGCGCGTGCGGGTGCGCGGCGCTCGGCGCGCCGAAGCCGTAGGCTTTATAGAGAATGAGCAGGATGAAGCCCGAGCGCACCGCCGAGACGAGGGTGCCCATGATGTGAGTCATCTGGATCTTCCACGGCGTGGCTCCGACGAGCACGGCCGTCTTCATGTCTTGGGACAGGTCGCCGGACAGCGAGATCGCGATGCAGACGATGGCGCCGCCCATGATCGCCGCCGTCTTGATCATGTCCGGGCTGTGGCCGAGGAGCTTGAAGAGCAAGGTGATCGCGAGGAGCGCGGTGATCGTCATGCCGGACACCGGCTGGTTCGTGGTGCCGATCAGGCCGACCATGCGCGCCGAAACCGCCACGAAGAAGAAGCAGAACGCGACGACGACGGCGGACTCGATGAACGAGAGGCCGAAGCTCGGGGTCAGCCAGACCATGAGAAACATCGCGACGATGCCGAGGCCGACGACCGGCAGCGGCAGATCGTGCTCGGTGCGGCCGAAGCCGCGTCCGTATTTCGCCGCGGCCTTGCCCAGAAAATGGAACAGCGCCGCGCCGAGCAGCGCGCCGACCGGGCCGCCGAGCACGAGCTGAAGCAGGAGGCCGGTCGCCGACTCGTGGTCGCCGACGAAGCCGCCGACGAGGAAGCCGAGCGCGGCGCCGCCGAACACCACGGCCTTGTGCTCGCGGTCCTTTTCCGACTCCCCCCCGACTTTCTTCGCGGCGGAGGACTTCGCGAGCGTGGCGAGGCTCTGCTTGACCGAGCCGATGATGTCGGGCAGCGATTTCAGCAGGCTCACGAGACCGCCGAAGGCCACGCCGCCGGCGCCGATGTAGCGCACGTAGGTGCCGCGCAGGGCCGCGGTCGTCATCTCGTCGATGGGCACGGTGCCGGGCGCGATGATGTTGTGGCCGCCCATGGCGTGGACCAGCGGGATCAGCACCCAGTAGCCGAGCAGGCCGCCCGCGAGCATGACCGCCGCGATGCGCAGGCCGACGAGGTAGCCCACGCCGACGAGCAGCGGCGAGACCTCGTAGCCGAAGCCGGCTTGATTGAGCTGCGGCGAGCTCCAGAACAGCACGTCCTTGAAGAGGTTGAGTCCCGACATCGCGAACTTGTAGAGGCCGCCGCCGAGGATGCCCCAGAACACGGGTGCCGCGCTCGCCCCGCCCTTGTCGCCCGCGACGAGCACCTGCGCGCACGCGGTGCCTTCCGGGAAAGGGAGATTCTCGTGCTCGGTCACGACGAGCGCGTAGCGCAGCGGGATCATCATCAGCATGCCGAGCACGCCTCCCGCGCTGCCGAGCAGGAACACTTCCGTGTTGGTGACCTTATAGTCCATGAAGAACAGCGCGGGCACGGTGAAGATGATCGCGGCGGCGAGCGACTCGCCGTTCGACGCGATCGAGTGCACCACCATGTTCTCGAGCACCGTGCCGG
>Ga0116231_10012450_pt1 | contig 12489 bp, 6 predicted proteins | sample S1TSphgellanicum_2_FD_89695 | JGI IMG/M metagenome (GOLD analysis project Ga0116231, IMG submission 89695) | Host-associated microbial communities from peat moss isolated from Minnesota, USA - S1T2_Fd - Sphagnum magellanicum MG | ecosystem: Host-associated > Plants > Peat moss > Unclassified... | reverse complement strand
ATTATCCCCGTCCGTAATTCTTTTTACAAATTTCCTAAGAACACATATTTTCCACCAATTTTTTTTAAAGTTGCCCCCAACCCCCCCCCCCCCCCCCCCCCCGCCCCTCCCCTCCCCCACCCGCTCCCCTCCTCTCCGTCCGACAAACAAATTCCGTATCCAACTTTGAAAATTGTTAGTGAGACGACCAATGAAAACCCACCCATACGACAAAAAATTTCATTTCCTCGAGCGTAAATGAGCTAGCGAATGAAAAACCAACCCAACAATGAGGCGGGCGGGCGAGCGATGAAACACACACACACACAAACAAAACAAACACATGTGCAGCGCGTGCGTGCATGCGACCCGCACACACATGCCCGAGGAATGCTATATATTTAGCCTACTGCACGTGAGAATATTCCAGCACCCACCAGCGCACTCATCCACTGGATGGCCTCTTAATATGACCCAGTTGTGGATGAACCTTAACCTGAGTTAAATATCTGGGTTTTACTTGGGTCACTCATTGTGTAAAGAAATAAGGGGTAGATTAGGTAGGAAATAAGTGACTATTACTCTAGTTATGTTTATGGTTTATAATTTATACATAGGTAAGGGCTGTCTCTCCCTTCCTTCCTACCTACCTACTTACTTATCTACCTACCTAGTTATCTACCTACCTACCTACTAACAACCCACTCACAAGTTATTAGTAAATAGGTAGTTAAAAATAGGAAGTAAGCTAACCACCATTGGTTAGCCATGATGGAATGGGAACCACGCGAAGTAAAATTGTTTCCGGATGACTATTTATCATCCAACCCTTCATGGTGCACACTAGTGAGTGCTTAGTTCACATGTGGCCCCTAGCTACTATATAGCATGATGCTATTATGACATAATAACATGTTTCTTGTGGTGTTTGGGGGTATTGTTGTGACAATAATTTATTGGGAGAGAAGAAGAAGACCCACAAAAAAAAAAACCAATTAATTCATTAATTAATTTATTAATTAAAATTTTCATCATTTTTTTATTATTCAACATTATTCAATATCTATTTGTGTCGAGAGACATTACCAAGGAAATTGCAAAGAAGCAATAACACACGAACTTGCTCTCTTTCTTTCATTCTTTCTTTCCTTCCTTGCCCTCAACGACTTTACACTTGTCAAACACTTCAAGGCTTCTCTCGTTCTCTCAAAAGCCCTTTTTCTCTCGCCTAGTCTGCATCAGCAATTCTTAGAACTTTGATATTTGAGTTGAATTTTTAATCCTAAAACATTTTCATCTATACTCAACACACAATTTGGATAGCCTTAAAAATTTGGGCTCTTGAAAATTTTGAGAGTTAACACTCTTAAAGGTTTAAGGTTTAAAATTAACACTTACAAAGGTGTGTTTGCTGGGACCTCTCTATTTCACTCCTGTGTACATTTTACTAATTTACGGTGTGTTTTTTAATAAAGCTTTACAAGAATTCATCATCTCAATTGTAGTTCTTAACATCTTTCAAGGGATTGATTTTGGTTTGATTTTTCTAATATTTTTTTTAATATGAGACTTGGTTTTAGTTTTGATTTTTTTATTAAATATTTTTCATTGGATTTTTGTTCCTCTCATTTTTTTTATGAAAACATTTTTCAAGTTAGGTCAATTTTGGTTCCTCGTGAAACATAGTTCCCGGTTTCGATTCCAAGTAATCAATATTTGGCTCTAGTTCCAACATTCAAAATATTAAAATGGACTATGTAAAGATGATTAAATAATTGAACTTTTATTCCAAGAGAGAAAAGATGGTTAACATGTTTTTAAAAACTTAAATTAATATAAATTAACTTATTTTTAAACCTTGCTCCATACTAAATGGCTCTCCATAATCAAAAGTTCTTTTTTTTTTTGGTCATTGTCATGTGCTTCCATGTCTAGGGTTTTCAAACTTGTAAATACTATTTTGAATGGTTTATTGTCACCTTTGAAGACCCCTAAGTATGCCTTATTTCAAATTCCAAAAAATCATATTTCAAACCTTTAAAAAAATTATTTCAAACCCTTACTTTAATTTTGCAAGTTCAAAAAAAAAAAAAAAATTCCTTTTTTTCAAGGAGTTCATTTTTTTGGTTTTGCAAGTCTTTTTTGGTCTTGTGAATTCACAAGCCCCATTAATGGAATCCTTGAAAAAGAATTTTTTGACCTTGCAAAAATATAACAAGGTGATAAGAAGGAGGAAGACTAACCAAAAGAAAAATACAAGGATCACCATCACCACAACAAAAACAAAAAATAAAATCAACTTATGAACAAGGTAATGAACAAGAAAACCATGACCACACTTAATACACAACTTACCTTGCTTGTATCTCAATGCTTACTTGAAGTTGATGTAAGGAGCTTAAGAAAATCACACAAGAGTTTGAAAAGAAAAGAAAACAACTTGAAAATCATGAAAGCTTGAACAATGTGCTTGAGAAACATGGAAAAACAAAATCAAAGAGAACAATGTGCTTGAAAAATGAAAACACTAAAAAAACAAAATAAAACCCTAAAGGTCTTAAATGGAATTGGAATTGAATTTTTTCGAAAAAGTCAATTTGATTTCAACTTTCAATTGGTCTTGGAATTAAACCCTAAATTTGGTTTCGATTTCTTTTTAATCATAGATTTGGGGGGACAATTCCCACCCAATTTCAATAATTGGATCCTAAACATCCAATTCCAAGTCCATTTAATTCCAAAAACCTAGCCAAATTTTGGTCCTAGTTTTGGATCCAAGTGGACCCAATTCAAGTTTGGTTCTTGGAATGGAATCGAAATTGGTTCTAGGTAATTTAGGGTATTGTGTTCATCAAAGTACCTAGCCAACATTGATCAACAACCTAGAATACAAATTATGGTGGGGAATGGAAATGTTAAAGTAGCAATATTCACTTTGCTATTGACAATTGTCGATTTCTTTGGTGAGTATTATATAATTTTCAAATGGTGTCATGCTTGGGTGAGCTCTTTAGAAAACATATATATTGGTATTCGATATGAAGAAAATAGGGTGGAGCAATGTCCATAGTCCATACCCAATATATGTATCTAATCATTAATGGTTATTACATTTTTCTTCCTTCTTTTTCTTGTCAAAATATATGGTACATAAACACTAAACCCCCATAATCCCACAATAGTGAGTAATGGAATATTTTTCTTTTTGGAAAGTTAAACTAGAAATGATAAATATGGTTTTAAATGCGGAATGCCTAATGACATCCAAATATAACTTCAAATCTCATCCAATATATTATTAATATTTATTTTTTGAAATATTGTGATAAGAATGGAATTTTGTGTTAAAAGTTGAACTAACATATTTAATTGTTCAAGAATGTGGATGTTAGTCTAAATGTATGACCTCCACAATAACAAACAAATTTTCATAAAGAACTACATTGCATACACCATACTCTCAATAAACATTTCACATAAATTTTCATTTGCAAATTCATATATGTCAAGATGGGTTAAATGTTGATTCACATAATGACCTATCGCAATAATAAACATTACAATGCTCTTAATTTAAACATCATCAATTCAAAGAATTTTTTTTAATGCATCCACAAAATCCTTTCATAAAATATGTGTGAAATCAAGCCATTCATGTGTGTGACCTTACTCTCCATCCTAATTTTTTTGGTTTACATATTGTAATCCTTAAGTTAGATTCACACCAAGGTGATAAAGGGAATAAATTAACCCTAATTTTATCTCATTCACACAAAATGAATAAAACAACCCACAAAATGAGTTGCCAAGTGATGTGTCATTAGCATTAATGAAGGTAAATGCTTTGAGATATTTTATCCTTGTGAATAAATATCTTCAATTTTTATGGATTTGGCTTCAAGTTAAATCAATAGAATAAGGAAGTTAATTTGACCCCTTGATTTCAAAATATTAAAATATTCCCCTCTATTATTTATTTTTCATCTAAATTTGTCATTTAAATTTTCTACTCTAGGTTTGAAGCCCTCAATGTAAGGTTAAATTAATCCCCTTTAATTATTTTTATCTATTTTCTTTAGTGAACAATGCAAGGGTAAATTTACTCCTTGAACTTGAATTAGTACTTCAAGCCCCCAACCAAAGTTTTGTTTTTCAATTTTGTGATGTTGTTCTAATGGTGATTAGTCCATAAATATATTTAACCAAATTTGGCAATATTCAAAATATGAACATATAAAATTTGAAACACCATTTCATTTTGTAAGCAACTTTGATGATTTTTGGCAAAAATAATTTAATTGGTTTTTTTGAGGTTTTCTTTTTTAAAAAAAAGGGAGTTTGCAACATAATTTTTTTTTTTGAAAATATCCTTTGAAAAATGGCAAAAATTCGCCACAAAAAATCACTAGCCCCAACCAAAAGTGGCTTAAATGGAATAATAATACCTTTTGTTATCCCTTGGTGTGAATCCAACTTTAGCCATTTAATGGGATTTGTGCCAACTATATATATTTGTTATTTACTAGGAAATATTAATGGGCATGGTAAGGTAGTGTTTTGGGACTTGGTGAAAAGCATGGCAATTATGTCATTCTCAAAACACCAACAACCACATTAGCCAAAGTTTGAAATGGAAATTTGGCAACATGCATCATTTTTAAAACATGAATGATCACAAATACGAATGTTTCAATGAAAAACCTCACCGAAAAAATAAATAAATTATACACTAATGGCCACCTCCATTAGAACTTTAACAAGAAACATAACAACATAATTGATTTATTTAACCCTCAATGCATGCATGGGATGCATGGTACTAATGTATGATTACAAGGTCATTAGGATACATGCCCTAGATAAATGCATGGTTTGAAGCCATAAGATCGGGTGAATAGTATGGCAATTCACACAATTCATCACTAAAACATTAAAACAATGAACCATTACACAATCGAATTATTCTAGGGATTTCAATTGTGTTTCATCTTTTTGTCTCATGTCCTTCCTATTTAATGTAAGGCAACCTCACCACAATTATGTGAAAAGTTCATTGAGTAAAAACCCCACACAAATGTTGTGTTTGTTTAACCCCCCAACCTCATCAATATTCCCTAACCCATATTACATGCCAACAATTTTTTTGGGGGCCAAAGTTTTGCCACTTTTGAACCAAAAAAATTGGAAAATTTGGAAAAACATTTAAGTGTGAATTTCACCAACAATTACTTTTTAAAAAATAAAATCAACAAAATTTGAAACCACAAAATTGGAAAAACAAAACAAACATTGTTACACGCCATGTCTTCAACATGCAACACAATGGGAGATTTTTGCAAGTAATTCTTTTTTCACACCTCATATTTGCAAATTTTAGAAAACATTTACATTGTTATGGTAGTTTTCTTCATGCAACTAATTTTTCTTCAACAACAAATTAGATTGTTCTCTTGTTGATGAATTACCTTGAAATCTATTATGAATCATTCCATGGAATGTTATAGGACCAAATTGATGGCCTCCCATCTCATATATGAAATATGAATGAAACATGTTGAAATCAATGGATCACAATTTGAAGCAATCCACTTTAGTCTCCTACAACATCATTTTTTGATCACCTTTTGAATTTTCATATTGTTGTATTTTGGAGCTGGCCCAAAACACAACACCTTCCAAGCACATAAATAAATAAACTTGCAAGTTTAACATTGTTATTATTTAATATCCACAATATTATTCATTGCTATACCATAGCCTAAGGTCAGTTTCCACATTGACAAAACAAAATTTAAAAAATTTATTTCAAAAAATTAATTAATTTTTTAAAATCTGAAATTATTCAATTTTCCATGTGACAATTTTCACAAAAATTCATTTCACTCTTTTGAGGATTATTTAATGATGAAACTGACCTTAGGCTAAGGTATTCCAAGAATAATATTTAGACACAATTCCTATTAATTTTAATTCCTTTCAAATATAAGAAAACAAAACAAAATAGGAGACGTTAATGAATTACATTTTTTAATTTTTTGGCACATGAGACTTTGGCATGTAAATTAAACCCACCTTAAACTTTTAAAAATAACATACTAGATTTCACAATAGAGTGAACACAATTGGAACGAGTGCAATGGTGTGATTCAAGTTAATGAACAATAATTTCTATTATGTAATATTCAACAAGTAATTGTTATCCTAAGCTCATAATCTTGAGATTTTACTTGCAATGTTGCAAGTATAATTCATTTGCATTGTATGTAAAAAAAAACATGTCAAGTGGTGAAGTTTTGTGAACACATAACTTTCTCTCTATTCAATTTTTTTACAATTCAATGAAGATTAAGTGTTTTGGAATATTAATAAACATGAATTTTTTGGAGACAAATGATGAGGTTTTATGGAGTGCTTGACAATTTTGTTAACAATTATATATAATTGTTAAAAAAAAACCTCCTTAAATCTCTTTGTATATCTTGCATGCCATTCTAGTGTGAAGTGTGGACAACCCATTATGGTGTGGTTTGTATTAATAGGCAATTCATTGTTTTCCATACCTCAATGGATCAAACTCGGGGTACCTATTTTATTGTTCCTTCTATTAATTAGTTCATGGGTGCCCTCACAAAATTTCTTTTTGGTGTGTGTGTGTGTGTGTGGAAGGAGCCACATTGAAAGTTAAATTGCATGCAAACAAAACAAATATAGGATAAAATTGCCTCACGTCATTGGTTGCAAGAATGTTTTTTGCCTACCCATGTTCTTTGCCATTTTTGGCTCGGGCTAATGAACTATGGGTGTATTTACCTATTGTTGGTTGCTGACTGAACTAACTTGTTCAGCAAACAATTGTGTTTTTCTTCACTACTAGAAGAAGGTTTAAATAATCATAATTTTATTATTATTAATAATATTTTTCAAAATTATTAATAAATATTTTTTAAAAAAATTAAATCCAGATTCTCCACTTTAAATTTTGCTTTGTTTAGATTCCAATACACTGGTCAATATATCCTAAAATTTCATCCATCTTTCTTCTTGCTCTCTTCTTTTCTAGGGATTGGGGGTGGTGGTGGCCCAACATCAATCATCCCATGCATGCATATGACCCAACCTCATTGGAAAACCTCTAGAGAGAGAGAGAGAAAGAGGACAAAACAAAGAGAACCCAAAACAAAAGTGTCATAAAAAAGAGCATCATTGCAACTTCCTATGTAGGTACTTAACCTCACCTTCTTGTGTTGCTTCTCCCTTGCAATTTCCTATGCACCCACACACTACAAACAAGATGTACTTAAATAAAGTGAGAGAGAGAGAGTAAGTGAAGAGTATATATATATATATATATAAGTTTAGTCTTCCTTTGTGCTATTAAGCTTCCCCAAGCTTTGTAATATTGTGATGGGGTTGCCTTCGCTTTGCGTCATCTTGTTATTCCAACACATGATTTTGGAACTTTTGGACCAAGAATGATCTTCTTTCTACTACATTTCTAAAATCTAACAAGACTAATGCACAAACCTTTTGGGGGCAAAGAATATTGTACTAGTGTTTCTAAAGACTATAACATCATCTCATTGGGGAACATATCATGAGGAATATATATATGAGGTGTTTCATTTGCCCTCACCTGAAGAAGCTTATAATCCTCCCAACTCACCCACCTTAAAATGGAATTTTTATTCTGTGAGCTTCTTCAACTCATCTTTGTTCCTCTTGTTATGTGCTTAGAGTTTATATTCCTAACTTTTCACCAAGGCTTATGTTGAGATCATTAAGGTTAAATTCATTATCAATAATCAATTTTGAACAATAGCACTCAAAGAGTTTTTTGCTTACAATTTGGTTAATTGTTGTTTTCATCACATTATTTGATTCCTTGTCCTTTGCCCTATGCTCAATTGTAAATCTTAGCTTTCTCATTTCTCTTTGTTTCTATTCTAGCTTAACAATGTTATTGTTCCTTTAGCTCCCTTTTCATAAGTCGACAGAAGTGAGTTTGCACAATGTTTAAATTGGGGATTTTCATCGTTCATAGTTGGAATGTTGATGTTTGGCTAATAGAAAGGGTATTTTACAAAGCTTATAAACTTATTGTTATTAATTAATTGGTCCTTAACTTTTTACATGGACATGATGGTTGGAATGTGTTGGCAAAGGTGAACAACAAGCTCAAACACTTGGCATTTATTCGTTTTGTTTTTTTAATTGTAGCATTGGTGATGCAAGTGAAGATCATATTAGCAATGGTGGGTGGTTTTTTAAAGCTGAAGTGGAAGAGGTGTCACGTGGATATGACAATGACCAAACAAATGAAAGCTTGGTGAAGCTTTGGTGAGACAATTTTGGAAGAGGTATGAAACAACATTCAATGCAATGTGCTTGTAGCACTTATAGTAAAAATCTAACAAGTATGTATTATATTGTGTATTATTATTTGAACATAATTGAAATCATATTTGTTACAAGTTGTTTGTTTTGGGATTATTGACCAAAGATGTTTCTAAATGTTTTTTGTTTCACATCTTTTGTTTCTATTCATGATATTTTGCAACAAAGGGAAAAAAAACTTCAAACAAGGTCATGTTTAGATGCGTTATTTTGATGAAGTTTTTTGCAATATTGGTTGTGGTGTTGTTGAATACAACGAATTCATCTTGATGATGTATGAGTTGTTGATGACCTAAAATGAATGATAGACAAAATCTTCATGAGGTTATTGTTAATGTACATGGGGTGATGAAAGTTTTGCAATTAATTTGTTCTGGATGGGATTTTGCATGTTTCAAAGAAAGTTTCATATTCAACATGTTGGATAAATTTTTCATGTGTGTTGTTTGAACCACATCTTTCAACATTTGTTGGGAAATAATGGTTCAAAATCAAGAACATATCATCGAGGTTATAATTTTCACAATTATAATGGTAATGGTGTACAAGATGATATGATAGTGGTGTTCATGCAAAAGAGTTGTTTGTACTTGTGAATCTATGCAAACCATAAGAAAATTTTGAATAGCACCTTGAAAAATATTCATGACAAACTAAACAAAAAAAATCAATATATGAAAAGGACAAATGTTGTTGTGAGTTGTTGTTTGAAAATACTAATGATGTTAATCAAAGTTGATATAGGTGAGGCATATACAAGGTGAAATAGGTGTGGTTGTCATTTTGACAATTCTAGAAGATTAAAGGTTTTTTTTTTAATGAAATTATGGTTCAAGAACTATTAGGTTTCAAACGATGCAATTGTTGTAATGAATAATTGATGGTTTTTTAATCACAAGGATTTTTCACCCATTAGATAGCCAACCTTCAATAATTTCTTACAATGTATATATGCATTCTTGAAGTATTTCAATGATTAAAGTTAGCATGCACACATATTCACCGATCTTCTTATGATTGTTGTTATTTCATGGATATCAATTGAAGAACATGTTTGAAATGTGATTGTACATGAATTGAAAATGTTGAATAACATGTTCATTGATCATTTAATTTTGGTTTATGAAATTGTGTTTTCTATAATGAATAAGAGGAGGGATGAAAGCTTGCAATTGTTTGGTATTTTTGACATATATTATGGTACAAAATGTCCATGGTCATTCAAGGAAAAAAAAAAATCTTTACTTTTGTGAATACTTCATGATGTTTAAGAACAATATTGTAGATCAATCAACACATAAAATCAAATATATATTGTAAAGTTTGAACATCTTAGCCAAATCTCAAAGCTGCATTTGTTATAAAGTTGCCCAAAAAATTTTGTTTCAGTAATTATTACTTTCGTACTATTAATCATTTTGCAACTATATAGTATAAAACAACATTTTCAATTCAACTAAAGTTTAACATGATTTTTCTTGTGGACATCTTTCATCTTAATTATAAATTTTTTTTTCCCCATTTGTTGGTTTTCATTTTGATGTGTAAAGGATTGGTAGATTTATGTCATTGTAATGTTGCTTTCAAATTTGTGATGAAAATAAAAATTGTGTTGTTGTTTTGGTTGTTGCTAACATTTTATTGAAGATGTGAATGATTATTGTAAAAATACATTAATCATGCATTGCTTTAAACTCTTGAATTTTATATGGTCCCAAACTAATATTATTTTATAAATTTAGATATTAAAGTTTTTATTTTACTCACCATGTTTAACATTGGAAATTTCATGTTGATTTTGAGGTTGTAAACTTGGCATTTGTTGATCTTGCTTGTATCAGTTCAGGCTTAGGAATGTACTAAAATGCTCAAAGACTTTACTTTCTTATTTTTATATCATAAACAAAAATGTTACAAAACACATATTATCTAGTTATGTCATTTAGTCCCAACTCAAAAAATAAAGTCCCAACCCAACTTAAAGTCCTTGTCTTGTGCACATGGATTCATAATCGATGGTTCATATTTACATGAACTTCATCAATACTAGAAACCATGTATACCACATCTTCATCACACAATCATAAGCACCAAAAGAACAAGCTATAAGAAAATGACAACATGTCACCTACATGTGTTCAAGAATTTCACACCTTAAGAATTCCAAACCAAAGGTGAGATATGAATTCAAGTTTTTATCTTTTAATTTCATAATTGGCACCTTGTAAAATCAACTTGAACATCAACGTATGGGAGGAATCAACATTGTTGGTATCCCTATAACTTAAAAGAGCTCACAAAGCATACACACAAACTTGTATGATTTAAAGGGTGCACATGTATGTGCACATGTTAATTTTGGGATATGAAAACACGTTTGTGAATATTATGTATTTAAACTAATAGTCTTTTGATATACACACTTGTATTGCTCTTTAATCGAATCGAGTTAAAAAAACCCCAACTATCACACAAAATGTGCATTACCAATACTTAGATTTCAATCATATGAAAATCTTGGATTCCATAACGAAAACCCCAAGGCACTTGGATATTTATAAGATTCCCATTCCTTAGAGCATTTGTAACACAATACTTGTAAATTGTTTTTTTAAATTTTCTTTTTCCCTTGTACATTTTCTAGATTTGTGATGTGTTTATTAATAAAGTTTTGCAAGGTTAATACACAAGCAGATTCACAATAGAAACCAACCAAAATTAATGACATTGTGGTTCCCACCCCGACATTTGCATCATCAAAATTGGGCCGGCCCCATCATTTTTTAAACCCCACTCTAGCACCAACACAAATTGTATTGTCATCACCAAATGTTCAAGCATGATGAGCAAGAACAATTTTTGTTTTTATATATATAATTATTTTTAATTATTTTTTTTTAAAAAATTAGAAATTTAAATTTAAATTTATTATTATTAAATTTTAATGCTTCTATTTGGAGATTTGGAGACTTGTGACTTGACCTCTACTACAATTTTTTGCACCATAGTTTCCTATTGCACAAGTAAATGCATGGGATTTGTCAAAAGAATTCCTTATATGTGTGATCTCTTACTATTATTGTCATTGGAGAAGTAATGCTTTGGAAGTCAACATGTAAACAAAAACTTTAGTCAAAAGATAGAACAATGAAACAATGACATGAGACTAGTTGGAGAACACTAGATGCATTGCCATAAGAACTTTGGGTGGGGACTACCAACTTTCAATACCATGAAGTTAGCCTATCGATGATAAATAAAATAAAGTTTTTGTCACACAACTCAATTGTCAATAAGAACAACTTTTAGGATCAATAGCTTCTCCTCCTCCTCCTATACTTGACAACACAAAAAATCAAACTAGGTTCAAAAAAGAGATGATCTTGAAATTGTTTGGTCCTATCTATAGCAACGTGTTAAGTTCCTAGTATATGAATTTTGTAGCAATTCAAACCATGAAGGTTTTGAGATCATTTGATGGGTTTAGGGTTTAGGTGCAGGGTGGAACACAACATTCTTGCTATTAGCTATGACCTACAAACTCCCAAATAACCTTATTCTTGCTAGGTTAGTTTGTAGGTCTAAGGTGGAAATGCTCTTATACCATTGTCCATGATTTAACAAAGTTTTTTTGTTTTTGTTTTTGTTTTTGTTTTGTTTTTTTTCTATTTGAATGAAAATTCATTATTCATAACATAATGTTTTTTCAAAAACCCAAATGGACAAACATGGCTTGGTTCTCACATATGAATAGATAAGGAAAAACAACCAAAACTTTTTTGCACACCCTAAAGTTGGCAAGCCATTGGTTATAGCAAAATTGTTGTATTGTACAAACTTTCATATAAATGACATATTATATATGCCACAAAAATCATGTCAATATTTGGTAGGTATTCATTTTATTCCATTAAACTGATATGAAATTAGTATTAAAATTTAGAAAAAAAATATTGAATGAAGTTGTTGTTGACTTTTTTCCCATGTCCTAATTTTTCCAAATAAAAATAAAAATAATTGAAGAAAAATAAGGACAAATTTTCAAAAACATTTAATATTGTGTTGTTGTTGATGGGTTTTTCCCTTATCTTTTCTTTTGTTTTTTTTTTTTTTTTT